>Ga0153940_1000145_pt1 | contig 43031 bp, 33 predicted proteins | sample TSNJ024MetaG_FD_104736 | JGI IMG/M metagenome (GOLD analysis project Ga0153940, IMG submission 104736) | Attine ant fungus gardens microbial communities from New Jersey, USA - TSNJ024 MetaG | ecosystem: Host-associated > Fungi > Mycelium > Unclassified | place: USA: New Jersey, Brendan T. Byrne... | reverse complement strand
TTTCTGACCAGCTTCCAGCCTTTCCTTACTATTCTGCACATGCAGGCGATAAAGTACCATAATATAAGTTACCAGATAAAACAATGCATTCACATTGCAATTACTGTAAGCACCCTTATAACGCACTTCATCGTAAGGACGGAATCCATATGCAAATATTTGAATGACAAAGAATCCCAAAATAATGCCATCTGCCATGCCATTCCATAACTTTTTTCCTTCCTCTCTGCTTATGGGAATCAGGTAAAACATTCCGAACATGACCAGAAACCATATTTGCCATATGCTTCCAATCGGGGAGAGTGTCATGAAAAAGACCATAAGAACCCCGGAAGCTGCCAGAATTCCTTTCCACAGCTTCTCATTCCGGTTCCATTCCTTACCGGATCCGCTCTTCCAGAACTTGTAAATCTTTAATTTTCTCCTGCTCAGCCATATCTTTATACCAACGATTCCCAGGCATCCCACATTTAATGCTCCTGAGATATACTGATACTGATAAATGCTTCCTGGATTTTGGTTCCATAATATATAACCCAGACCAGCTCCCACAGCCCAGACAGCTATCCATATGAAATAAGGTACTTTCGGCTTTTTTTCAGCATAATCTTTTTCAGTAGATTGCATAAGCATCAGCATCAGGACTGTCATAATAAAACCTGTACAATTAACTGCCAATGCCCAACTGGCTCCGTCCTGACTTCCCCGGACCCAGTCAATCATAACCAGAGCAAAGAAGCAGATTGTATATACTACTTGTGTCTTATCTATAGTCTTACTTCTTTTTTTATTATCCCTTCTCATACACCCCACCCCTTTTATTTCTTGGCATCCAATGACAGCCATTCAATGGTTTACCGCAAGGATAGCTTCCACTGTAGTATTAGATGCTTTAAAACTTCAATATTCAATTTGACTCTTAATCAACTTTATCTGCTTAATAAATACTGTCTGCTTACCCTCTTTCACCAACCTCAGAACTACCGTTTCGATATCCGCCTCTACTTGAAATGGTATATAGGCTTCTCCCGTCCCTTCCGGCAAATCAACACTCGCAAATATAACATCACCTGCTCCTGACACAATTTCAATACAGACTCTATCCAGAATACTATCCTCTGCTTCCTCAATATTCTTAACCACCTCATACTCTGTTCTAAAAACATAAGTCCCTCGCGGCAGATCTTCAAATGTATCAAAGAAAGCCAATCCTTGAATACTACTATCTGCCATAATGCTTTCATCATCATACAGACAACTCATAGTAAAAATATCTTCATCCAGAAATATAGGAATAGTATCTGATTCTGTAGCCGTCAATTTGTAAACATTCGTAGGTATACTCCATGTAAATAACATATAGGGGTATTCGTCTTTAGTCGCGCTTACAAAAGTACCCTCAACTTTGTTCCTGAAGATCAACTCCCTTTCAATCCCGAAATCCCTCACACTCCTGGAATTATAAGTACCGATATAACTTATCTCTCCTTCTCTAATTATCTTCTTTAAACCTTCCTTATTACCATTGAACAGATACACCTTCTTGTCATATATATACCTCAGGAAAGAAGCCGTATCTGCATTATCCGTAAGATATATCTTATCATCCTCTAATTGAAGTGCGATTTCTTCCAACTGCATGCTACTATCCTTCATCATAACTGTTCCGATAAAAAGTCTGGATTGATAGCCCATATATACCATAATAATTCCCAAAACAACCACAGTCAACATTTTACTATATTTACTCTTGACTGAATTTGCCAGGTTGACCAATCCATAACTCCCCATGACGCAGACAGTCGGTATAGAAATAAGAACCCATCTTCTGGAAGCCCAAAAGTGGTCAGACGAAATGCTGGGGCTCCATATATATATTATAAGACTGGAAAATCCTATGGCAAAGAATAACAAATCGACTATTTTCACCTGCTTATATAGAATGTACGCCCGAACTCCTAATATAGTAAATACCATCAAGAGGAAGGAAGTATACCAGGAAAACTGATATAACGCCCCATATATTGCATTAAAATTAACAATCTGCCTTCCAGCCATATACATTGCAATTAATACAACAACAATTACTGCCGTTGCAACATTAACAGCAGTCTTCCTCTTCCGTAATCCTTCCACTATCTGCCCTAATCCAAACAAATCTCTCCCCCGCCTGGACATAATTACTGCAACCACAATATACAACAATAATAACAATACATTGGCAATGGATATCATTCGCAGACTACCCATCACCCACAAATCATGAAAATACCTGTAATGACAAATCCAGCCATACACGTTCCCTGCAAGCATTGCCATAGAATAACCCATTATAACCGATCTGGTTTTATAAGCATCTTCCCTGTTAGTCACCTCAACTAATATCCCCCACGTAAAGATACCTAACCCCAGTATTAAAGCGTCAACTCTTACAAACTGGCCTATTCCGAGTAATATCCCTATAACATAATAACCTTTTGCTTTCCTGACATCCCAAATCAGACTGGCATAATATATTGCAGCAAATATTAATAATTGAGCAATCATCTCGCTTAATGTATTTCTGGCTGTCCAGATTTGTGCTGGATTCATAATCATAAAACATAATGTCACCAGCGCTGTTTTCTCTCCCAGCATCCGTCGTATACAATAATAGCATGCCAATAATGATGCTACTGCAATCATCCCATTCACGCGGATCAGACCTTCCATACCCAACAGACTATATCCCACGGCCAGAGCTGCTGGGAAAGCCGGCATAAATTGCGGTTCAATATCACCCGGCTGGCTTTCTTCCGTTCCATCATAGACTGAATACAATCCTGGATATCCTAATGTAATAACTTCATTATATTCTTCATAATTCTCATTCACAAAATCGTCTGAAAGAAATTGCATATTTCCAGACAACGCAATATGGATCCCTTCCACAATGTATACCCCAGGATCCCTTCCCGCTGACATATAGGTGGTTGGAAATCCCCAATATAGAATCAGCGCAATGAGCAGAAGAAGATACGCAATATTTCCAGTATGTAGAATGCCTTTATGGGATTTGACTTCCTCTTTGTCACAACCCTTATCATTGGTCGTTAAATATTCTTTACTGTCTACCTTAATCTTGTTTCTTGTGTATACGCATTTTGCAAGACTTTCAATAAAAAGGCATAAAGCCATCCCTAATAAGCTATACTTTCCTATTATTGCCAATATTGTAGCCCAAACAATAATGCTGATAACTATCTGGATAAAGCATAAACCATATATTTCATCTATGTACTCAATGGATTTGATTTTCTTCCTGAAAAAATATGTATTTCCTGCAATTGCAATAACGCAAGCGATTGCGAAGATAACTATATCTAACATTGCATCCTCCTCACTCATAATATATACTGTTGGTGATAATGCTGCATGAGCATATTTTTTTATTATCATCAAATAATTCAAGTAATAACATAAGAGTAAAAGGACTACCAATTTACCCTAATAATAATATAATATGATTGCTCTGTATCGTTTCCATAATAACTGATAGTTCCATAAATGTCTCCATTCCCAGAGCAAAGGATAAACTCCCTACATTACTTTTCTTACTATACATATTAGCACAAAATCGAAATTAGATACATATTACCATCTCTATAATTTCATATTTTATAATCTTTTTTTATATTACACTTGGAAATTAACCATATAAATATAAAAGAGGTCAAATCTCCCACTATAGATACCACTCTGCTAATAATAACACCAAGTATAATAGTTTCATCTGCCATTACACTTTTTAATAAAAAAATTAAGACAGCTTCACGAACTCCCAATCCGCCTGGCGCTCCTGGAGTAATAAATCCTATAATCCATGCAATCAATATTGCACCAATGTAGATTCTAAGATCCAGAAAAGAAATTTCTATCGGCGATATTAATAGGAATATAGTAAATGTAATAATTGAAGTAATGATACATTGTACGGCATAAAACATAAAGTTTTTAACAAGACATATATAAAAGCTTTTTTTATGCAAGCTCTTCCATTTTATTTGTAACTTTAAAACTTTCTCACGAAATTTTCCCGCTAATAATATAAAAATAACGATTATAATACATAGTGCCGCCAATACAAGTACTACAATTTGACTTGATACTCCTTGATAGCTTATCCAGGCTGTTATTCCATTCCAATAGAATAAGATTGCAACCATACCATTGGCAAACAGATTCCATATTGTATCTATCAAAGTAGATAATGCAACATCGCTATGCTTTATATTTTTTTTAACTGCCAGCTCATTTCTTCCAATATATTGAAAAACATTACCGGGCACATACTTTAGTATATTTGCTTTCGTAAATATTACAGAAATTTCAATAAATGATATTTTAAAATCTGCTATTTCATACACTAATGCTCTCCACGGCAAGCATCCAAGAATAACACATACCATGTATACAATTATTAAAACAAACATAGTTACCATAGTAACCGGGTCTTTAATAATTGAAAAATCAATTTCATATGAAAATAACTTTTTTACTATGTATATAATAGCTACACATGTCAGCAAATTACCTACTAATCGAATTACTTTATTTTGCATTTTATTTGCCTTTTCTTATTATTCATTTTACACAATCATAATATGATTTAACATTATGTATCTTTGCCTTTTTTATCAGAACTATAATATTCTTGCTTAATATAATATTGGATATCTTCTAATATTTTTCTATTTGCAGCTATGATATCTGCTTGAATGCCTATCATCCAACACATAAAACCTAATAATATTAATGTACTTGCTAATATAAGAGACTGAATATGTCCGCCTGCTTGACCTATAAATATAAAAACAAGATATCTGACCCCCAATATCAGTCCTGCAATAAATGGAATCAATCCAATAAAAGTAAAAAACCTTAACGGTTTATACATAATATAAGCTCTGATAATAGTAACCATAGATTTCTTAACATATCCAAACATACTGCTAAACAATTTGGATGGTCTTAACTCTGCATTTGTCCTTATGGGAACAGCAGTCATAGCTATTTTCTCCCTGCCGGCCTGCACTATTGTTTCCAAAGTATACGTATATTCATTGATTACGATCAGGCGCATTGCAGCTTCCCGACTATATGCCCGAAAACCTGAAGGTGCATCTGGAATGTCTGTTTTAGAAGCTATCCTGACTACCCAGCTCCCAAAATATTGGAGCTTCTTCTTCAAAAAGCTCCAATGCTCCGTGCTTTCAATCGGCCTAGAACCTATTACTATATCTGACTTTCCACCAATAATAGGCTCAACCAGCTTCGCAATATCATCTCCATTATATTGATTATCTGCATCTGTATTCACAATAATATCAGCACCATTACGCAAACATGCATCAATTCCGGCTTTGAAACCTTCCGCCAAGCCTTTGTTGTGCTTAAAATTAACGACATAATTCACTCCCCAGTCCTTCGCTATCTGAACTGTGTTATCTATACTGCCATCATTAATAATCAAGTATTCTATTACATCTATACCATCAATGGATTTGGGTAAAGCGTTCAACGCTATTTCCAAGGTTTCTGCTTCGTTATAACAAGGTATCTGTATGATTAACTTCATGTATAACCCTCCCTATTTACTTACAAATTCGGTATATTGCTTACATATGGATTCCCACGAGTAATTATCAATAGTATATTGTCTGAATTCATGTGATTTATTACTATAATAATTATAATCCTGCAATATTTCTTTAATTTTAAGCACATACATTTCCGCATTTCCACTTTCCATTAGATAACCATTCCTTTCATCTATAACCGCATCAGAAATACCTTCAATTCCAGATGCTAATACAATTAAACCTATAGCACTTGCTTCTACGGCAACGATTCCAAAACCCTCCATATCATTCTCTACCTGAATATTAGGCATAACAAATACATCTGCTGCATAATAACATTCTAATAATGCTTCATCACTAATACGCCCGAGTAAATGAATATTTTTTCCCTTGCAGCTTTCTATTGCTGCTTCAATATTTTCTTTTTCATTACCATCTCCTATTACCAGATAGTGAACAGGATAATCTTTCAACTGGGGCATAACATTTTTTATAAACCACTCTACTCCTTTTCTCTTCACTAACCTACCAACTGTTATAATTACTAAATCGTTATCTTTAATAGCATACTTTTTTTTAAACTTTGTATGAGTTTCTTCTGATATCTGCTGCATAGGAGGTACTTCGATTCCTGGTGTAATTATTGAAGTACAACAGATCCCCTTTGCCTCAAGAGCTTCTTTTGTAGCTTTGCTAATACAAACATATTCATCCGCGCTTTGCTTAAACCACATTTTCAAATACAATTGATAAACAGGGTTATCAAACAATAAATCTAAGCCATATATGATTATTTTACGCTTCGTTTTCCTAGAGAAAAATTTAGCTACATTCCCTAAAAAACACAATACACTGTCTCCAATTAACAGTACATCATACTTCCTGATATTTAACATAATATAAAATAACACATATGGAAAAAACCAAATCAGATTAATTTGATTCTTTCCCAATGCAATAATTTTTTTATCAACTTTTTTTTCATCTAAACCATTAAAAACTTTATGACAAAAGTTTTCCATTCCTCCTACTTGTGGAGGATATTTTCTTGTAATACATAATACTTTTTTTCTTTGATTCAAACTAAATCAACTCCTTTTTGGGGAACTCCAGGCATCATGCCAGCTATATCTACATAAAGAAAACTAAGGGAGCAGGGTATAGCCTACTCCAATCTTATTCCTGATCTCACTTTATCCACTGCGCCCATCTCATTCTATATTCTTCCGCAGACATATCCTCATTCTCCCGAAACATCTTCTGCATAGTAACCACGTCACCTAAGCCAGATTCCGAAATCACTTCATCCACCGGTTTAATAGTAAAACGCAACAGCTCCTTTGCCGCATTGAATCTACGATTAATAATATACTCTTCCACGCCGATATCATAATATTTCCTGAACTTATTACTAATCTCTTCCAAAGGCATATCATACTTTTTACTCAGTATATTCAAAATCTCAGCTTCCGCATATTCTTCATTTAAAAATTCACGAATTTCATTACACCATATGCTTTCTGCCCTCTGATCCACTTCATCCTGATTTACCACGCTGTCAATAATCATATTCAACATATGAAGCAGCAATTCTCCACATCCCAGTTCGGCTATGATATTCTTACTTCTTATCTTTTCCAACAGCTTACTAATAATACCTTTCCAGGTCTCCGTGTCAGATTCATATATAAGATTACATTCTTTATTATAGTTATAAAATAATTCAAAGTAAGAACGCGCTGCCTGTCCATTGAAATGTACCCAGGCCAGCTCCCAGGCATCCTCCTCGCTGCTTATATGTTCATAATGCTCCATACAATCAATAAACGCGCAATCTCCTTGCTTTATCTCATATGCCCGTCCCCCTGCTTCCAGAGAACCGCTTCCTTCCAACACCACTAAAAACAAAAAAGAGTCCAGCTTTTCTCTGATACATCTATGGGGAGACAAGCTCTTAAGGATACCGGCTTCTTGCACATACAGCAGATTCTGCTTAGCAAAATTTCCAGGTGTATGAAGACTTCTATCTGATTGTGTAACACCTTCTGTAGCAAACAAATTTTTCCTGTTTTTCATATTAACTCCCATCTGTGCGCTCTACGCACATACAAATCAGGATGTTGAAAAGACATCTTCATCGTCTTTTCAACCTATCCCTCCTATATATGTCCTCTCCAATAATCCAGTGTTTCCTGTATTGTTTGTTCCAGCGGAATCTCCGGCTTCCATCCGGTTAATTCATTCACTTTTGTAATATCAGCTTCGATAATAGGAACATCAACAGGTCTGATCTTATTCTGGTCTATTTCTACTTTAACATCCGCGGTAGACTTAGATAAAATAATATCCAATATGTCCCTGATGGCTCTGGCTTTTCCGCTTCCCACGTTATAGGTTTCTCCTGGGATTCCATTTATGATCAGTTTGGGATATGCTTTTACCACATCCCTCACATCTGTGAAATCGCGAAGTGCCGCCAGGTTACCAACCATCATGACCGGTTCACGTAAACCCGCTTCAATCTCAGCTACCTGTTTACAAAAATCTGATACCACAAAAATAGGTGCCTGTGAAGGCCCAATATGATTGAAGGCTCTAACCATCATAACCTCCATATTGTAAGCTTTGGAATAAATATTCCCTATCATATTCTGACAGGCTTTGGTGGCAGCATATATATTACCGGGACGTAATAAATTATCTTCTTTGACAGGTGTTTCCTCCGGTTGTATATGACCATACTCCTCTCCGGATCCAATCAATAATAATCTGGGTTTATAGAACAATTCCCTGACCGCGTCCATAACATTAATACTTCCCTTGATATTAATATCCACAGTAAGCCCCGGATTTCTCCATGCAATTCCCACAGAGCTTTGGGCAGCCAGATGGAAAATGTAATCAGGCCGGATTCTAAATAATAATGAGATAATTTCCTCTTTATTCAGGATATCCAGATTGTGAATCCTGGCTAACTTAAGATTTAACTGCTCATGGGGCAGCTTGGTAGCGTGAACCTCCATACCATGTGTATCATGCAGCTCCTTAACCAGGTAGCTTCCTACAAAGCCTGCTGCACCAATAATCAATGCTTTTTTCATAATCTTAACCTTACCAGAAAAGGAACCCTTCGCAGAATTCCTTTTCTCCTCTCTACATACATTATCAGTTGCAATTATCTATCCGCATTTATCGATAATTATCCATATTCTACTATTTTATATCGGTGTATGCAATTTCTTTCCGCACCAACTCCAGATCATTATTCACCATGCGTTCCACCAACTCATCAAATGATATCTGACGTTTCCAGTTCAACTGCTTTTCAGCTTTGGTTGGATCTCCAATCAGGATGTCCACTTCTGCCGGGCGGAAAAAGTCTTTGTTAATTTTTACAATCACTTTACCGGTTGTGGTATCTTTTCCAATCTCGTCAGCACCTTCCCCTGACCATTCTACAGTAATTCCTACTTTGGAAAATGCAACTTCTACAAATTCCCGTACAGTCCTTGTTTCATTGGTTGCCACAACATAATCATCAGGTTCTTCCTGCTGAAGCATCAACCACATTGCATAGACATAGTCTTTGGAATGACCCCAGTCTCGTTTGGAATCCATGTTCCCCAGTTCCATGTATTCTTGTACACCAAGCTTTATACGTGCTACTGCATCTGTTATTTTGCGAGTAACAAACTCTTTACCTCTTCGTTCGCTTTCATGGTTGAATAAAATTCCGCTGCATGCATACATGTCATAGCTTTCTCTGTAATTCTTGGTAATCCAGTGTCCATATAACTTTGCCACACCATATGGGCTTCTGGGATAGAAAGGGGTGGTTTCTTTCTGTGGGATTTCCTGTACCAGACCAAACATTTCGGAAGTGGATGCCTGGTAGAACCTGCAGGCAGGTTTTACTGTTCGTATAGCCTCCAGCATATTAGCAACCCCTACTCCATCAATTTCTGCGGTGGCTATGGGTTGTTCCCATGAAGTCGCTACAAAGGATTGTGCTGCAAGATTGTAGACTTCATCGGCATTTGAGATTTTCATTGCATTAACAAGTGATACTATATCGGTCATATCTGCATAGATAAATTTTACTCTATCCTTCAAATGTTCGGAATTGCCATAATCAACAACTGCCTTTCTGCGAACTATGCCATATACTTCATATCCTTTTTCTAATAATAGTTCTGCCAAATAAGATCCGTCTTGTCCGTTAATTCCTGTTATTAGTGCTTTTTTCATTTATTATGTCCTCCAATTATTTACATGTCTCTATAATAAGGTATATTGGATTGGATTGCAAGAATTATGTTACTGTAATAAGAAAGGAGTGAAGTGAATAGTTAAATTCCACTTTGGATAGGTTGAAGTTGAATCCTGTCTTACAGGTGTTTCCACTTGCATTTAATCTTACATTTTCATTGTAATACTCATCGTCTGTATGTAAGATATACACACAAACTGGGGATGTCGTTTACATATTATTTATTACTATTGAAAAAGAAAGATTCTATTAATGCGATACCTTTTCTGTTCTTAGATTAAGAGCCAGAGGTTTTAAAAACAGTCATCAGAATCTCTGATTCTGACCAGCCTCTGGCTGGCCCTTGATAACACGAAAAAGTAATGCTATAATGTTTTGAACGATGGTGAAATCTATCTGTTTGTTCTTTAGTTCTTCGCCGTCGGTAAGTTGTTTGGAGCATTGCTTTTTCGTGTTGTCAAGGGTGACGGAAGTTGCCAGTTAATTTGAAACTTAGCGTTAAACATCCTGCCTATAGCATTGCCTAGAGGTGGAATTCAGTCCTTCATCAGTGGATGAACGTGCTGAAGACCGCCACTTTTCTGTGCTCGGAAGCATGTTGTTTTAGATATATATATACGGTGTAAGACTAATTACATTATGTTATTCCATAATATAACTGTTGTATTTGCTGATTTTGTAAGAGTATTTTCTATTCATATAAAGTGATTTTCAAAGTGGAATTTAACTATTCACTTCACCGTAATAAGAAAGGGTAAGATTCTGTTAATGATTTCTAAATTACAATACCCTCTTCCGAAAATCCGAAAAAGCAGTGTATGCTTTATTGAAAGAGTGCAGTTGTTGTTCTTTAAATCTTCAGATGAAAGTTCTATATTGTAGCCATGCTAGAGCAGTAGGGCATGAAATAGAGTTTTTAATAGGATTGAACAATATTTGCATTTGATAATGTGAAAAATTTATTTTCGTATCGGCATGAATAATTCAGGATAAAGGATATAATGATATAAACACTTAATCCTCATACAAAAAAAATCTTTTAAACCTAATGATTTATTAAGTCTATATCCATATGCAATACTAAATCCAGAAAGTCAAGGCAGATTGACACAAATACAGTAGAGCATCAGGAATGTACATGGATTGACGATAAATAAAATCTAATAATTAGTGGCACCACAGAATCCAGTAAGAGCTATTTATCCAACTTTCACCTCATGATTTTATTCCATAATCTACTAAGTTTACATTCTATATAGAAATAAGATAAAAAAGAACATATCAATGTCATGCATATATAGAGAAAAAAATGGAATAGTTAGAATAGTCAAAATTAAATCTCAAACTCAAAAGATTCATTATACATTGTATCGGATAATGCCATAGGTAAATTGAAAATGAACATTTTCCTAAAAATATCAAAGGTTTAAATTCTAAAAGTTTTTTTAAAGCTTTTAAACTTAATGCTGATAATATAAAAAATGGAAAAATGGTTAACATGCATAATAACTGAAAGTTTTTTCCATTATTTACATTATTTATAAAAGTTTCTAAGATTATTAATGTTACTAATAAAATTGAAATGTATCCTAATATATGCATATTCTTTTCAGTTAGAAAGTTGTATATTTCATATAAAAGAACACCAATAAAAAAACAAACCAAACCTCTAGCCATAAAATCTTTGCCAAGAAAAGGATAATCCCATTCTAACAAAAATGCTATAATTCCAGTAGCTGAAGCCCCTATACAACTAATAATATATATAATTTTATCATTTCTTGTTATTATGTAGTATATAATATAGCAAAATAAAAGTACAGATACACACCATGAGGGTGCATTGAACGAGAATGAATTTTCAATCCAGCCACTTTGTATGCATAATAAATTTAAAATGAAATGATAAAAATCAAAATTGGAATACTGGAAAGTTGAACCAGTATATTTTACACATATTAACTCTAATATAGTAGTAATAATTAATGTAATAAAAAATAAGGGATATAATTTCTTGATTCTCATACAAAAAAATCTTTTAAGCCCTATTGATTTATTAAGTAGTTTGTCTCTATATCCATAAGCAATACCAAATCCAGAAAGCATAAAAAACGCTTCAACAAATAACCAACCATAAGAGTATGGTATTTTTAGAATATTGCCAAAAGGATAACCGGAGTTGGGGGTAAAATGTTGATAATGCCATAAAAATGCAATGGTACATGCCCCTATACCACGTATAGCATCAAGTGAGTATATGTGTCCTTTCATTGATAATCTCCTTCCTATTTTTTCCAAAAAGCTTCTTTATTATATTAGCAATTCATAATATAAATATCTTCATCCAGGAATAAAGGAATTGCTACTACAAAATTTCTCTCAATCTTATTCTCAATTAGCAGCTTTCTATTCTGTATTTTCATATTACTATGTATTAAGCTCAGAGATTAGCCTTATGCCTTCCAGTCGCAATAGCATATTTTTGCAAAACTACTTCTCTAATAAAATCAGCCGTTCGTGGAAATTTTTCATGTAATTTAAGATAGGATCTTACCATTAACGGTGTATGAATATTTTCCCTATTGCGATTCATAAAATGATTATGAATTGCATTGATTTCGTCATAATTTATCTCATTATAAATACAACTTACTAACGTGTCTAATATTCTCTTTTTCATATCTTCTAAATCAATAACTGAAGCATCCCAATTAATTGTCGAAAAATTATCAGGAGTATAAAGAGGTATATATTTATCAATCCACATATATCTTTCATCGAAGTATTTTCTGGCTAAAATAACCGGTATCCCCATTGCTAAACATGGTGATGCACAATGTAGTCTTGATGTAATAACAAGTGTAGCCTCTTTTTTATATTTATCAAGTATCTCCCTAGATTTGGCTTCTACTCGAATGATTTCTTCTTCTTTATCTTTTTTAGGATTAATTAATATTTCCTGTGTTACATACTCTATATTATACTTATATTTATCAGGCAAATAGTTTTCTATGCCTTCAGGCGTATCTACTAAAAAAACTTTTTCAATACTTGGCTCTACTTTTCTGCGTGGTAAAGTCAATGTTAAGCATCCTGACAAAAATGCCTCAATATTTTTGCTCTTCATTAATAAATAGGTTCTTTCATCTCGGCAACCTATTGGCTGATTATTAGTATAACATGCTAAATCTTGATAATTATGTTTTGTAATACAATGATACCCCCAAAAAATCGGTTTAATACTATTCGGTAAGGGGAAAACTTCTATGCCCTTAATATAACCATACCATCCCTGCATTATCAAAATTATTTTTTCTCCCGAATATTTACTCAACTCTTCTCTTCTAACAGTAATAATATTTTCTTCTGCAATCCCCATATATTCATATAAGTTATCCAATGCAAAAGTCTGAAAATAATCTCCTACATTAATATATTGCTTCCCTTTAAGTTGCATATTATTATAACCATATACAAGACGCGCAAATTTCATATACAAATCTCCTTTTTATATATATTTTATTTAGGTAACAGCATAATGAGCAAATTTTGCTTATGCGCAAATACGACAAAGCCAAATGAGGTTATGTAAAAGGAGTGATATGGATTGCTAATTTCCATTCTGATATAAATTATCAGTTATACTATAATTCATTATATTAAGATATATAAATCACTCTATCAACCATGGCATAAGTACCCTTATAATGGCGTAATTAATGTCAGGCAAAAGCCATGTGCTATTACCTTAACTTTTTTTATGCGCCCTGATTCCAACAATAATAGCTAATATCGTCCTATAAATATTTGCGATTGCCATTCCAAAAGCAAATCCCTCTATTCCATAAATTCTGCATAAACATATTGAAGCCAATAAAGCAATTACCACATAGGAAATTTGTATTAATAGCTGCCAATAAAATTCAACCATAGTAAGTACAACTACTAAAATTAACGAACCTGTAAAATAGAACACTTGACCCAAATTTACCAATAATATTAGCAAAAAAGATTCACTCGGATAATTCGGATAAAATAATATTTGAAAAATTGGAGTTCCTATTATTGAAATAATCAAAAATGTCAATGCTAATATCATTAAGTTTCTAATTATTCTACTATATAGAGCATTTCTGCTATCTTTATCCAACATAGATAATTTACCAATTAATATTGTACTAACAGGAGCAATAATCATAGCTACGGATTTTCCTATTAATGATAATACATAATATCTTGATACAGCCTCATTTCCAATCATGTTTTTTAAAACTAGTCGATCAAGATTCATCATAGAATATGATAATAAATATGATCCCATAAGATAAAAACATTCTTTATTAACCAAATATTTTAGAGGAGAACATTTTAATGGAGAATGATATAAATCAGTATTTATAATAACCCAAAATACTGCTATAGATTCTCCAATTACTGGTACAATAAAAATATTATCAATATGAATTGCTATAAAATATCCTAATATGTATCCAAAAGATAGCAAACAATAATAAATAAAATATCGCTTATAATCCATGTTTTGCCGGTAATGAACATCCGAATAATAACGTAATATCGAAATGAATATGGCTATCTCAATGTAAATCACTGATACAAATTCTATATCTTCACGTAACGCAAAGTAACTAATAATTATCAAACTACATAATATGCCTATAATTAATACATGAATATAGTCCCCATTGGTCTGTTCTTTTCTGCTGTTTAATACAATCCTGGTATTATTTGTTGAAAGGCCGATAGCCGGTGCTAATATTGAAATAATGCCTATAAAATATATAAAAATACCAAATTCATCTTCCTTAAAATATGCATTCAATAATGGATATATTATAAGTTGTAGCGTTGCATTAAAAACAAAGATACCACCAAAGGTGTATAAAGTTTCTTTGTTTAGCATTTTTATAGTTTTTTTTATTGATTTAATTAGCATCATTCCCAATTTATTCTCTCTTCCTCAATTACTAACGGTCGATTCATTACTCGCTGATTAATACTAAGGACATATTCACCTATAAAACCTATAAAAAATAATTGAATAGCTCCCAAAAAAAACATTCCAATAATAATGGGAGCCATACCTGCCATAAAATTATTCCACCATATAAGCTTAAAAATCAAATAAATAAAACCAATTATGGCACTTAATATTCCACAAATAATGCCAATAAAGGTACAGACCCGTAAACCTATTTTAGTATAAGAAGTAATACTAAGCATAGCCGCATCATATAACCGAAAAAAATCATTATGTGTCTTCCCAGCGCGTCTTTGGGGCTGCTGATAGAAAACTTCTTTTCGCTTATACCCCAGTTCTGCAACTATCCCACGTAAAAAAGGAGTTGGATCGTTCAACCCTCGTAGAATTTCTATAAACTCCTTATCATATAACCCAGATCCGGTAAAATGTTCTATCTGCTCTATATCTGAAATTTTTTTGATAAATTTATAGTAAATCCCTCTTATATGATACATAAAAATGTTTTCCTTACTACTCGTTTTGATTCCAATTACAATTTTGTAGCCTTTTTCCCATTCTTTAATATATTGCGGAATTAATTCAACAGGATCTTGAAAGTCACATACCATTGAAATAGTACACTCCCCTGTAGTTTGCAACATACCATAATAAGGTGAATTAAACTGACCAAAATTCTTTGCATTAAATATCGCCTTGATTTTTTTATTATTTGTACAAATTCTTCTTATTATTTCCCTGGTTCCATCCTGCGAGTTGTTATCAATGAATACAAGTTCATAGTCATATTGATTTAACTCTGTTCCAAATAAGTTTGCAATAGCTTCACTCATTGGTTCGACGTTTTCTTTTTCATTATAACAAGGAATCAATATACTAACTTTTGTCATATCACTGTACTCCCTTATACCATTCCACGGTCTCTCTGATTCCCTGCTCAAAGCTATACTGTGGAACAAACCCCGTATCATTTGTCAGATTCGTTATATCCGCACAAAGGTACATTACCTGCTTATCAAAATATGGTATCTCTCCAAATCCTATTTCTGCATCGGGATCAGAAATATTCCTGATTATTTCAATATATTCTCTTAAAGGCCTTACCTGGCCGCTTCCTATACAATAAACAGAACCATCTTTTCCCTTTTCAGCAGCAGCTTGAAAAGCCCTTGCAGCATCTTTACAGTATAAATAGTCCCACAACTGCTCTCCTTTCGTATAGTTTGGCTTATAACCATTAAGGAACTTTATTATACCGGACATAACCATAGTATGAGTTCCATCGCCGGGACCATAAGTGCTCAATATCCTCGCCCAAATGTGCTTTATCCCATATTCCTGGCATTTAATCCTGCTCATTTGCCCTGCACACAATTTCGCAATCCCATACCCATTTTCCGGAAAAACCGGAGTTTCAGGACCCAGTTTGATATTACTGCCAACTCTGCCATATTCTGCTTGTGATCCAGTTCCTAAAAACACCTTACACCCTAGTCTGTAAGCTAATTCGACAGCATCTAATGTATATTTGACATTATTTATTTGCATGTTCATATCATTCCTGGTATCTCCATAGGTTCCACACCAGGCAAAATGATAGAAAATATCATAAGTATCATTTGCTATCTCAGACACTTTAGTCATTTCTCCTAAATCGCATGGTAACACCAGCAAATTTTTATGTTTTGGAATTCCCTCTCGTCTTTTTGATTCTGGGTTTATAATTGCCAATATCTGATAACGTTGCTGAAGCAACAATTCAATCAGCGCAATTCCTAACATCCCGGTAGCACCTGTTATTATAACTTTTCGCATTACATACCACCTAATCTAATTTATTAGACTCATATTCTTTCCTTGATAAAAACGGATACATATCATCTATTTCCGGTGATACCATAGTTCCGTCCGATAAGACCTTAGATGACAGCTTCGGTTGAAATATCTGTTCTGGGTCACAAAACACTTCACATATTACAGGTCCTTCTTTCTCTAAAGCTTCTCCAATCCGTTCTTTAATGGTTTCCAAGGTATCAATTTCTACATACGGAATACCGTAGGCATATGCTATCTTTTCCATATCTGGAAAACTTATGCCATTCCCATCGCTCACCCCTACTAATGGCGGTTCAAAAATGTTCATCTGTGTTTGGCGTATAGAATGATATCCTCCGTTATTTAAGATAAACAGCTTTAGATTCAGTTTATTATAAACGACGGTCTGCAGCTCTTGAATATTCATTTGAAAACTACCATCACCATCCAGGCAAATAATCCTTTCACCAGGTATTGCCACACAACAGCCAATAGCTGCCGGAAATCCATAACCCATAGCCGCACATCCAGAATTGGTAAACAATCTCTGTTTCCGCTTAATATTCATGGATTGGAAACCAATAACACATGCGCTCCCATTACCAGTAACAACTTTATCCCCTTCTACCATTTGGTTGGAAAGTTCCGTAATAAATACATACGGATTTACTGGTGTTTTTTTCTCATAATACTCAGGTAATGTTGCCGGATATTTCGCATTCACGTTCCGGCACCATAACAGCCAATCCGTGTGCTTATCATTATATTCATACCTTGCATCCAGCAAATCTCTCATCACATCTGCTGCATCTGCATGTATGGGCATATCTACACAAACTGTAGGTTTACACAATTCAGCCTCATCAATATCTACAACTATTTTAAAGGCTTTTTTTGCAAATCCTTTATAGTTATAGCTGATTTGCCTGATATTCATCCGGCAGCCCAGTACTATCAGTAAGTCACTATTTTGTACGATAAAGTTCCCGCCCCTGGTTCCTACCGTCCCAGGTCTTCCACAATAAAAGGGATGCTCATCCCATAATAAATCATGTGCATTCCATGCCGTCACAATAGGAATCTTTAATTTATCTGCAAGCTGTATAAACTCATCGTAAGCACCCGAAAGCCTTATACCGGTGCCTGCCAAAATAACCGGACGCTTTGCCCGTTCAATCCTTCCTATTATAACAGGAGTTAACGCCTTATCATAAACCGGGGTTTCACCTGCATTGATTTCCTTAATATCAAATTTCATTAATTCATTAGTTTCAACAATAGCAGCTTGTATATCGGAAGGAATATCAAGCCATACGGGACCTTTTCTACCATACTGGCATAAATACCAAGCTTTTTCTAAATGATACCGAATCTCATTCGGTTCTGTTATCATATATGCATATTTAGTCATAGTTTTGATGCATTCAACAATTTGAAATTCCTGATCCCCTAATTGACGCAAGGGTACTCTTGTCGACCATGTCGTAGTTTCTTTTTTAACTTGCCCTGAAACGATAAACATTGGTATGGAATCTTGCCATCCCCCTAAAACACCCGTTATGGCATTTGTCCCGCCAGGTCCGCTTGTAACACACACACCGGCCACTTTACCCGTTAAACGGGCATATCCTTCCGCTGCTATAGCACACGCTTGCTCATGGTGGTTAAAAGTACATTTCAGTCCTTCCTGATGCCCGAATGAGTCATTAAGATGCATTGCTCCACCACCTGTAACAGTAAATATATCTGACATCCCATGATCTACAAAAAAGTTGGCTATATATTTTGATACTTTAATTTTCATTTTTTTCCGCCTTTAAAAAAATTTAGGATATCCATCGTTGTATCCGCGCTCCCAACAGCTCCGTTCTCCATTACATCCATATAGGTCTTGAAACCAAATCCATATGTAACACCTATAAAATCCATGTCACTTTGCTCTGCTCCGATGGCATCATGGGAGCTATCTCCAATCATAACAGCTTTCAAATAACTTTCCGCTCCTAATTCATCCAAGCACTTACGTATAATATCAACTTTTTTTAACTTATTATGTTGATCGGCACCATACATAATACTAGTATATTTATCAAACCCAAAATGTTTTAAAATGGATTCTGCATAGTCCTGTCGTTTATAAGTTGCGATCGCTATCCTGACGCCTCTGTTTAATAAGGTATCGCACACTGTGTAAATATTTTCATAAGGTCTGGCCTTAAACAATTCCACTTCTTTATAACGGTTGCGGAATATTGTTGTTAACTGTTGCAATATTTTTCCTTCCACCCCATATGCATTGAAAAAAGAATCCTGGATAGGGGGACCAATAAATGTCAGTAAGGTTTCCTCATCCAAAGACTTTAACCCCATAGCTTTAATAGTATACCTTACAGCCGCTAAAACTCCCTCCGTAGTATCTAAAAGAGTTCCGTCCACATCAAATATAGCACTATCATATTTATTCACTCTACATTCTCCATAAATTATATATTTAAATAATATGAATCTGTTATAAAGCATAAATCTGTTATATCCATGATACGGGATATGCTCATTATCACATCATCATTTATTTCCTGTGCTTTTTCTTTTGTAAAAGTATGTTCCATATTTAGGTTGACATAGTTTTGGGTAACTGCTTTTGCATATCCATCAAAACCGGCCAATGCAATACTTTTCACCTCTACTTCCTTTAAGATTTTTAATAACATAATAAGCGGATTATCAGCAATCAAAGCATCCTCATCCAATAATGAGCTATAATTCAAAACTCTATCAAAACACCCAATTGTTTTTGTTACATTAGAAGTGGCTATTGTAGTAATCAGTATATCCTTTTTGCTTAGCTGGGTTGATAATTGCACATATCTTTTGGAATTACTGATAAACAAATAATCCACTTTATAATCCTTTGGCAAAAAATTAATAGCAATAATAGTCAAATCCTTTTGGGCAATATATGACACCACCCGATTTCTTTGCTCTTCAATTTGATTGCCCGGACCAAGCAGAAGGATCTCTTTATCATGTAATTCTTCCACCAACTGCTCTCGGTACATTGAATCATCACACTCTGTCTTTTGATACTCCAGATACAGCTTCTCCACATAATCCTGATCATAAAGAAGTTTCTTATCATCCCCTAGTTTCTCTAATATCTCGTTAATAGATTTAACTGATAATTTCTTTTTATCCGTCAAATATGTGACATAATTAGGATGACAATCATTCAAAGCCGATAAATAATACTTAAACCTATATCCCCATGGTGTTTTCCTGTAAATATCCATGACAGTAACGTCAATTGCTTCTAACAACTGGTTAATATTATATTTTTTGCTCAATTGCTCATTCATGTACATGGATAATAGTTCAATTGCCGCATTCCCTGCACTCTTCCCAATACCGTACAGTGTTCCATCTATAATAAGCATTCTATCAATTGTACTTTCAAGTAACTCAATACAATTGGCATATGCCAGCTGAAAGTTATTGTGCGCATGATATCCCAGTCCAATATCTGGATTAAGACCCTCATTCGCTATATTAAAGTAATGAATCAAGTTACCTTTATGTAACAATCCATAGGTGTCTACCAATGAAAAGGCATAAGGTTCCAAGTCATTCACCAAGTCCAGCAATACCTTGAGGGATTGGCTGTCATATGATGTAATGGAAACAGCTTGCACAAAAACTTTATAACCTAATTCCTTTATTTGCTTACAAAAACTTATAGCCTCATGCATCTCTTCTTTTTTAAATATAATACGGATACCATCCAAATAGCTGTCATTGCAGGTCTGTATATTATATAAATCACACGTGCCATAATCAATCATCCCCACCACCATGGTATTACCTTTATCCAGGTTTCCATAGATATGTTCTACAGACTGTGTATCTGGCATTATAGTTCTGTTTATATCAAACGGCCTTCTTTCGTCAATGAAACCAATCTCAACAATATCCACTTCCGCAGCTACAAGACGCTCAAAAGTATTTACGATATTATCATGGCCAAACAACCAGTCATTCACATATCCGCCATCTCGTAAAGTACAATCCAATAAACTTATTTTTCCCATTCTTTACTCCTGTTATTTGCTGGTCGCCTCCAATATTGTTTTAGCCATATAATCTATCATTTCATCCGTCATTCCAGGGTAAACTCCTATCCAAAAAGTATCCTTCATAATCCTGTCCGTATTCGTCAATTCACCCGCAACCTTATACCCCTCTCCATTAGCTCTCATTTCGTCAAAGCAAGGATGCTTCACCAGATTGCCTGCAAACAGCATTCTTGTCTGAATTCCTTTTTCTTCAATATATTGGACAACCTTATTTCTGTCCACACCTTCCCTGCAAGTAATCAGGAAGCCAAACCAACTGGGTCTTGTCCCCTCACAAGGTACCGGAAGTATAAACTTTTCTTCCGCACCAGTCAAAGCATTTCTTAACCTGTCAAAATTATGTCTCCTTCTTTCCACGAACGCAGGAAATTTTATCAATTGAGCGCAGCCTATTGCAGCTTGCATATCTGTCGCTTTCAAATTATAACCAAAATGTGAGTATACATATTTATGATCATATCCTAGTGGCAGATTACCATATTGTCTGTTAAATCTATTTCCACACAGATTGTCATAGCCCGAGGGACAAACACAGTCTCTCCCCCAATCCCTGAAGGAGCGTATCACTTTATGAAGCATTGGATTATCGGTATAAACCGCACCACCTTCACCCATCGTCATATGGTGAGGAGGATAAAAACTTGAAGTGCCAATATCACCGATTGTTCCGGTAAATTTTTCTTCTCCCTTATAATTATATTTTGAACCTAGGGCGTCACAATTGTCTTCCACTAGCCATAAATTATGTTTGACACAAAAATCCTTTACCGCATTTAAATCAAAGGGATTTCCTAAGGTATGGGCAATCATGACCGCCTTGGTTTTATCAGAAAGTGCAGCATCCAACTTGGTAACATCAATATTATATTGAGGAATCGTTACATCCACAAAAACAGGAACCGCACCATATTGAATCATCGGAGACACCGTAGTTGGAAACCCTGCCGCCACAGTAATTACTTCATCCCCTCGCTTTACCCTTCTTTCTCCTAGAAGAGGGGAAGTCAGTGCCATGAATGCATTCAAATTTGCGGATGAACCAGAGTTAACTAATGAACAATATTTAACCTGTAAATATTCTGACAGCTGTTTTTCAAATTGATCTGTATACCGCCCAGCAGTCAACCAAAATTCCAGTGCGCTGTCAACTAAATTAATCATCTCACTGCTATCATATACACGCGATGCATATGGAATCCTTTGCCCTTCAATAAACTTTTTCTTCTGATTATGAAAAATATTACAATATTCCGCTACCATACCTAAAATTTCTTCTTTTGCCTGTTCATCACTCATATTTTCAAACATATCGCCTACTCCTTCAATACTTTTGCTCAATTATTCCATATCTTCCATGGAGCAACTCCTTCATTCCACATTTTTACTAATATATCTCTATCTCTCTGACTGTCCATACACCTCCAAAAACCATCATGCTTGTAGGCTTTTAACTCGCCTTCTCTTGCCAAACGCTCTAATGGCTCTTTTTCAAAAATCGTATCATCATTCACTATATAATTAAACACTTCTGGCTGACAAATCATAAATCCTGCATTGACCATACTGCCATCGCCATGAGATTTCTCACGAAATGCATTAATTGTGTCATTATCATTAATCTCCAATACACCAAAACGCTGTCCTACATTAACTGCCGTCATCGTTACTAGCTTACCATGTATCTTGTGAAATTCCAATACTTTAATTACATCAATATCTGCAACTCCATCACCATAGGTTAACATAAAAGGTTCATTCCCTACATACTTTACTATTTTCTTGACTCTTCCTCCAGTCATCGTTGTTAATCCAGTATCTACAACAGTCACTATCCATGGTTCATTATATGTATTATGTATTGTCATTTTATTATCATGTCCAAAATCAAACGTCACATCACTATTAGACAAATAATAATCTGCAAACCATTCCTTTATCATATGTTGTTTATATCCACAGCATATAATAAACTCATTAAATCCATAATGAGAATAAATCTTCATGATATGCCATAATATAGGCTTGTCTCCTATTTCAATCATCGGCTTAGGCTTCAAAACCGTCTCTTCACTAATTCTTGTACCATATCCACCTGCTAGAATCACTACCTTCATTGGTTCTCTCCCATCGAATCAGTTTATTTAAAGAACTCTTCTATTTGATTCTCCATACATCTGTTGACATTCCCGTTATCCAAATAAATTTTAGACCATTCAACTATTTTTTCCATAGCTCTTTCAATATTCCAGCGTGGCCGCCACTCAAAGGTGTTTTTTATTTTAGAGCAATCAAGTTTAAGAAAGTTGGATTCATGCGGACCTCCATCATGTTCATTTCTCCAATTAAGAGAAGAGCCTGTTGATTCATTCCATTTTTTGCAAAATAAGGTAACCAAATCTCCCGTTGTCCAACAATCTGCTTCCTCTGGTCCTACATTATAACTGTCCGCATAATGAATATCTTCATATTGTTCATGACATATCATTAAATATGCTGCTATTGGTTCTAATACGTGTTCATATGGTCTTATAGAATATGGATTACGTACAATAATATCCTCATTGTTTTGTGCAGCTCGAATACAGTCAGGAATAATTCGATCGGTTGCGAAATCACCTCCACCAATGACATTACCAGCACGTGCTGTAGATATTGCTGTTTTTGAATCACTAAAAAAAGATTTCTTATAGCAACTTGTCACAAGCTCCGAACAAGATTTTGAATTGGAATAAGGGTCATATCCATTCAGCTCGTCTTTTTCACGATATCCCCATACCCATTCTTTGTTCAGATATACCTTGTCTGTTGTCACATTAAGGAATGACTTTACCGAATCAGAATTTCGAACACATTCTAGTATATTCACCGTTCCCATCACATTAACTTCATATGTGTATACTGGATTCTTATATGAATCACGAACAAGAGGTTGCGCTGCCATGTGTATAACAATTTCAGGCTGTGTTTCCTCAAATGTTTGTTGTAAATGTGCTCGGTCTTTTATATCGCCAATAATAGAGTTCATCTGTTTACGTAACTTGCATATTTCAAACAGACTTGGAGAAGTGGGCGGAGCAAGGGCATACCCTGTCACTTTTGCTCCCGCATCAACTAAAAGCTTACTCATCCAACTCCCTTTAAATCCAGTATGTCCGGTAAGCAAAACTTTTTTATCACTATAAAATTCAATATTATGTTTCATCCATTTTCTCCTCTACATGTAATAATTACAGATATTTTCTAATTGCCCGATCATTGATTTACGCGTAGCTTTAATACCTTTAGTGTTATTTTCACTCTGCTGATAGTAAAATAGCGGTACCAACAGTAATAATGACTATATCTTCTCTCCTTATATTACATTCAGCCGTCCTTATCTATGGACAAATATCATATAAAAATTACCTAACCGAATATTATATTACTAATTAGTTAAATTGATTTAGTTATCTCCCAAGTAATAGAGTTGAAATGATAACTTTCTTGTATCCGGATTACCTGCAAACACTTCTGGTTTATCGTATGGAACAAAGTAACCGGTAGTTACAAGATTAATTATATAAATATCATCTGCGTTCTTTAATGGCAAAGATTCTGGTAGGACGGTTATCGAAAAGTAACCTTCTTCGTTGTGTTTTATTGTTGTAACAAGTGTCCCATCAACAAATACTTCTGTCATTATCTCTTTATCAGGATTCACTGTGAACAAGTCCTGACTAATGACATATTCAAGCCGCATCCCACTTTTTTTCTTATTTCCAACTTGAAGATATAAAGTAGCATCTTCAGAGCACCAATGATAATCTCCCTCATTTCCATATACCCCCTCACCTAATGTTGAAATCATGATATCTGTTGGTTCAAAATTAATCGGTATATATTCATACACCTTTATTGATGAATATACAGGAATACTTATATAGGAATAACCTTCCACTGATTTTGCTTGCTCTATTCTTCCGTTTAACCATTCTGTACTCTTAATGTCCGCACCTTTAACTATATTATTGACTTCATCCGCAGTGCTACCTGTGACAAGTATTTTTCTAACTAATTTTCTATCATCCATATAAATTATCGGATCTTGATATGTATATCCGCCGTCAATCTGAGTAGTTCTGCTTATAAAAGTTGCGTAGTAGGGATTGTATATCTGTGGCATTGTATTAAGAACAAATTTCGCAATCGGCGTATGCGTTACATAACTAACCGAGCCGCATATTACTGTAGCACATGCCGATAAGATTGCTGAGCAATACAGCAACCATTCCATAACTTTTTTATGCTTTGTAAATACTTCATACTCTGCTGCTATACAAGTTAAAAAGAATATTATTATCGGATTAACCCAAGCATTATATCTTGCTATACCACGCATCCCACTATTAATATGTGTCATAAGTGAGTATGCGAAGATTGTACCATACAAAGAAAACATATAGCAATACGCCAAAAAATCTTTTTTTATTAATCCATATATTGAAAAAAAGAAAAACAACAATAGGCTTATTGTAAAATAGGGGAATAGACCTAAATTCAAATCAAATAGATATGAACTAATTCTGTTCAATAAGCTATTTGATTCATTATTATATATGGCATTGCTTAATGTGCCTAATGAGAAAGTTGAAAAAAACAAAAATGGAATTAAAAAAATCAAATAGCAGCATCCCAATAAAGCAGTATCTTGCAACTTTTTACGCCACACTTCTTTTATAGTACTACGTTCTTGCAACATTTCATAAAAATGTAGGAAAATAATTGCAAATCCCAACATCATAATTGTTGAGTTCATCGTACCTGCAAGCGAAACAAATATAGCAGATCGTTTATACTCTTTGTTTACCATATGAATCAATGATAATACAACCATTGAAAAAATAAAAACTTCTGCCGACATAAAAGGAATATAAACCACAATCGGATTTAACGAAAGTAGAATTATGGTTATAAATTTCACTTTATCTGACCGCTTTAATTTAAATAAAACCGTAAATAACGATGTTACAAACAGCATAACATTTGTTAAGGAGAGGGAATATATTTGGTTTTTACCGATTAATTGTAATAACAACTTTAATGGCATACACAATAACGAATATGTAATAAAATAATAAGGATGCCATTTCCCATCTTCTGATACTTTAAGTTTAGCAGAATATAAATCTTCATAACCATAGACATTGCCATATATTGCCGGAAAATCCTCTCTAGCTTTATCAATATCACTTTGTTCTATTGTGATAGAGTACCTGTATTGCATTGAAATCATAGGAAGTGCATAGCTGTCTATTTCAGCATAACTCTGCTCATTTAGCACATAAATCAATGAAAACAAAAAAACAATCAGCAAATAAATAATGCTTATTTTTTTTAACATAGAAAATGAGCTCAATTTATCTATTAATAATTTCACTTTTGCCTTCATATACAATAAATTCTCCTTTTAATTTATCATAAATACCTCAAAAATAGGTACTTTTAACACCAACTATTGGGGTTCGGTGGTATGGTGTTTGCGTACATTTACTTGGAAAATATCAATTTGAAGTTATAATCTTCTTTTCTTGATATTAAGTGTTTTCATTTAAATTTAAAGAAAATTTAGGTTCATATTATCTATTAGTGCTTTCTTTGTTGTTATGCTTTCTGACAAAACAACAAATGGGTCTTTAGTTCAGTTTCTTTTTTTTCACTATCCATGTTAGAATTTAACTTAAGTTACCAGTACACTACAGAGTACGGTATGGTGAGTAGCGAGAGCCTGATTTCTTTAAATATAAACTATTAGGACTTGTTAAAACCATTAAGGGTAAGAGACTTCCGCTGATATTAGGACCATACAAGAACAACCCGTTATCGTTTTAAGATTTCCTGTATGCGTTTAATAGAGAAACCACTATTAAATAGAATTCCATGGCATTTTCTCGCATTGACTGTGTTCTTACAGCTCCTTTTGGCAGGACTACTACCCGTATTATGAACTACCTCCTTTCCGATTCGTTCTTTGACTTTCGAGTATGCAAGGAGTTTATTTGCGGTGGGGAAAAGCCAATCCCGGTGTCGTGATCGACAGTATACAAGGACTCCTTATCCTTGAGAAATAATATTTTAAAAGGATCCAATCAAATTAAATATTTCTTGACACAATTAACATACAATTCCTTTTTGGGGAAGCATATGCTTCCCTTAATATTTATACAAATCGTTACTTCTTTCTTGGAATCCCTAAATCTGTATTACCGGAAGATTTATCATCAATAACTGTCTTTTCAAATCTATCATTTATAACTTTGCAATCGCATCCAATCTACCTATAATCTTTTTAGCTGCAGACTCCCATGTCCATTTTTCTCTCACTTCCGATGAAGCTCTTTTTCCTTTTTCAACTGCTTCGGTCTGATGCTCATACACATAACGCATACGTTCCATTAAATGCTCCTCACTTGGATTAGCCCATTTAAAGCCTTCATAATATGGACATTTAGCCTTAGCATCAATTAGTCCAGCAACATCTACAGGGTATCCATTATTTTCATTGAAAAAGTCAACCTGCGAACTCCAATTCGTTGCAATCGCAGGTAATCCACACGCCATTGCTTCAAGGATTGGCATTCCCCATCCTTCTCCTCTGGTAGAAAGAACAAAACAATCTGCCGAACGATATAATGTAGCCATATCATAATCCGCAAATTTAGTATTATAGAGGAAAATAATTTCCGGTCCATTCTTCGGTAGATTAAGTTTTCCAATCTCTTCATTTACATTAATAGAACCGTCATTATTAATTACCTTACACAATAACAACACATTATCTTCTTTTTTAAAGGCTTTTGCATAAGCATTCAAAAGTATCTCCGGTGCTTTTCTTTCACCCCACTCAAAAACAGATAAAAATGTAAATTTATCATGTCTTTTATAAGACTTAATTGAGGGACTGTAATAATTTGGATCTATACCTAGAGGAATAATATGTATAGGTACATTAACACCACTATTCCTAAATGTTTCTACATTAAAAGAAGAAGGCACCCATACCTCATCCATTAAATTACATTGCCTTACCCATTCTTTCGGAATTCCTGTTGTTTCCAACATGGTGAATCCGATTTTATATTTTCCGTTATTCTTAAAAAATACATCGCCCTGTCCATATACCACTTGTGGACATTCCTTAATGAATTTACGTGATTTAATAATATTAATCCCATAATTATCTGTCATATCCTTTTCTTCCACAGGAAAAGGAGTTCCTTTACCGTATACATACTGATATCTTACATCTACACATAAATTATCTAAAGATAGCATATAATTTTTGGCAGATACAGCATATCCTGAAGGAAAATTCACGATAGAATGCCACGCCATTTTTCTATTATACTTATTACTTAGCTCATTATCCCAAATTTTTTTAAATTTACTTTGCGACTTTAAGAACATATCTGAAAAATTCACATTATTAATGTTAGTAGATATGTTCTGATAATGTATTAATGTTACTTTCCCACAGCATACTATATTAAACCCAGCCTTCCTAGCCGCAAAACAATAATCCGTATCTTCAAAGTAAGAAAAAAAAGTCTCATTTAATCCACCCAATTTATCAATGACCGCTCTCTTTATATATGCACAAGCGAATACTACTCCCTCAACTTCCTGATTATCGGTATATTGACCAATATCCCTCTGTCCTCCACCAATCTGCTGCCCCCAATACGTTTCAGGGTAAATATATGTGCCTGCATGAAGAAACTCTCCTTTTTCATTAACCAAACGGCAGCCAATTACACCATTCTCTTCCTTCTCATACGCTGTTTTTTGTAAAATATTTAACCAATCATCTTGGATAATTATTATATCATTATTCAAAAGTAGAATATCCCCATCTACTATCTGATTAATTGCTACATTATTCCCTTTCACAAATCCCAAGTTCTTGTCATTGGCTATTAACTGTATCCAATCAAGAGATTTTAAATAATCCAATGTACCATCTGTACTTCCATTATCCACCACATAAATACTGCATCCAAACTCTACAGCACTTTTTTTAAGTGATTCCATACACATTTTTGTATATTCCAGCCCATTCCATGTTAAAACAATAATCGATAGCTTTCTCGTGCTCATTTAACTCGTTTCTCCTTTTAATTGTCTATTCCGCACACTAGGATGATTTCAAATACTATCTATGCTTTCTTACATAACAAATAATAATCCTGTGCACCAAATATTTGCTCATTCAATTTATCGAATCCTCTTTCAATTCCCTTACTCATATCCTCAGTAATTTCAAAATGATAGGACTTTGGAAACTCATTTATAAAGTTTATTTCCGTTGTTTTAAATCCTTCTTGTTGTGCCATAAAGCGCAACATTGCAGGATGTACTGGAGTAGAATGTGTCGGATCAATATAAAATCCATAACAAAATACACCTAACGACATAGGATTCACAGTCTCAAAGATACATATACCATTCGCAGAAATTTTTTTATATGAAAGCTCCATCAACTTTTTTAATTGCACTAATGTTAAATGTTCAATAACCTGACTGGAAAAAATCCCTTCAATTGATTCATCTGGTTGTGTCTCCAAGTATTCTATACAGTCTCCGTAAGATACAGTTAATCCTTTTTCCAAACATAATTCTACCATAGCTTTATTTATATCAATTCCGATTGCACTTATCCCTTTTTCAGCAAGAATCGATAAAAATTCTCCCCTTCCACATCCCAAATCAATGACATTATTTTTCCCTTCAAAAAAGGGAATATAACGCATAAGTCTTTCGCTAATATCAGCTTCTTCACCACGAAAGGTACTCTCAAAATTCAAATACCACAAATCGTCTTTAGGGTTATTTTCTATAGAATTACTCTTACTTAATTGAATATCAGTAATAATATCCATGCTTTTCTCTAATTTGCTTTTTAACTCCATATTCTCTTGATATAATTTCTTGAGCATTTGCGATTGTTGATTAATTGTTCTTACTACAAAAGCATTAAAATCCACTTGTTGTACATTAATATCACGTATATACCAATATATACTTTTTCTGATAATTCTCTTTATAAACTTCTTTATTTTACTAAATCTTCCTTCTGATTCAATTTTTTTATCAATTGATACATTATAACTTTGGTTGGCAAGCTCCAGGAAATTCATAAGGTCATTATAACCTTTATTAAAATCATAAGTATTAATATTATCTAAATCAATATCATTTCCATTTACATAACAGTTTACATAATCCATAATCAACTCTACAGTAGTATCCTGGTCATTCCCTGATATAAACTTAACCATCTTTTTGCCTCCTGATTTTTATATTACTTTATAGATAAAAACTTGCTTTTTATTCACTTACTATTATATTTTATATCACATTCTTCTCGACTATTTTCCATTCATGCTGGATTCTAATTAAACCAATATCACTTTTAGTAGAATATAATTCCATTGATGCTGCTTCTCTATAATAGTCAACAGGAACACCTATATCAGATTCTATCGCTAAATCAAATGAGTATTCTCCCGGCATTAACATAACATTCTTCAGTTTTATTTCTACGATACCTTCTTTCTCAAGATCAAAATCAAGCAATTCATCCAATCTGGTATTCGTTCCATAGCAATATACCCCATCACTTCTAAATATCCCTATTCCAATTACAGCATTGCTTACCTTTTCGTTAATTTCATAATGTAGTTGTACCGTAATATCTGTACCCGTTTCGAAAACTGTCTTTATTTTTCCCTCTTCATTTAATAGATTTATTCGGACAATTCTCGCTTTCCCATTCCCCCAACGCTTTCCTTCATACACTTTTTCAACGCTGGGATTTTCGCCAGGTACTGCTTCAAGAATTATTTCTTCTGTAGTATTTTTTGTTTCTGAAATCTCTGTTATTTGACTGGCTTTCCTGGCTGCTTCTTTTTCTGCAATTTTTTCTCTCTTCTTCCCCATATAATCTAAATAAATCGGATGCACTTCTCTGGGTGTTCCTTCCTCTCGAATCACTCCATCATGAATCCAGATACTTCTCTCACATATTTGTTCAATCTGCCCCAATGAATGTGAAACTATAACTATGGTTGTACCACTTGCTTTAATTTCCCTTAGTTTATTAAAACATTTTGCCTGAAAATTCGCATCTCCCACAGCCAAAATCTCATCTATCAGAAGTACTTCAGCATTTACATTAATTGCAACCGAAAAAGCCAAACGCATATACATACCGGAAGAATATGTCCTTACCGGATGGTCAATGGAATCCTCCAACTCAGAAAATGCTATAATATCATCCAATTTATTATCAATTTCTTTTCTGCCTAACCCAAAAATGGAAGCATTAATATATATATTCTCTCGCCCGCTCATATCCGGATGAAAACCAGCTCCCAGTTCAATCAGGCTTGATACACGACCTGTAATACTAATATTTCCACTGTCAGGGTAAATGATTTTTGTCAATAATTTCAATGTGGTACTCTTCCCACATCCATTATGACCAATTAAACCAATAGCTTCTCCCTTTTTTACATCAAAATTGATTCCGCGAAGAACTTGTTTATAATCATATTTTCTCCGCTTACTGAATAAGGCTCTTTCTTTTACAGTATTACCCTTATCTACAAACACCTTGAAACTCTTAGTAATATCTCTTACTTCAATTGCATTGTCAGGCTTCATTACATTTCCTCCGAGAAGTGGCGTTTTAATCTTTCAAACACAACAATTCCTATAACTAATAATACGATCCCCAATATAGTAGCCAATAACAGCGTACTCATTTGCGGTGTCTGTTTATAATAGAATATATCCCTATAAGCAATCAATATTGATGTCATTGGATTTATTAAAAAAATCGATTGTAGTTCCTCCGGAACCATATCTACACCATACATCACCGGACTTAAAAATTGCCACGCCATAACAACAATTCCTAATATATACTCCACATCCCTCAAGAATACAGTTATTGAAGATACTATTAGCGTAATTCCCAATGCTAATATGTACTCTATAACTATAATAATTGGAAGGTATAATAAAGCAACAGGATTCACTCCATGCCCCGATAGAATCAAAACCGAAAAAATTACGATAAAGGAAAGCAACATATTAACAAGCTGGCAAGTTACGTGTGCTATTGGTAAAACTTCTCTTGGAAAGTAAATCTTATTTACCATATCCTTTTGTGCCCAAATACAGCTCGCCCCACCGACTACCGATGTACTAAAGAAAATCCATGGTATTAACGCAACAAATAAAAATAAGTAATATTGATCATAACCAGCCTTCATTATAGTGGAAAAAACAAAGGTATATACAATTAATTGAAAAAGGGGATTAAGAAAAGTCCACAAAAATCCTAATGCAGATCCTTTGTATCGACCCTTTAAATCTCGTTTGATTAAGCTGAATACCATTTCCCTGTATTCATATATTTCACGTAACAACTTCATTAATAAGCCTCCATCATAAATCAGTATTTAATTCCTTATCAAACCATTATCACCTTATATATTTTCTCCGCACTTTCCCTCCATCCTACAGACACAAAATTCTCTAAATTCATCACTATTTTCTCATACTCCCCCTCATTCTTCTCATAATATTCCACCAACCCACATAAATCGTCCACATTATCCTGCTCAAAATACACACAATAATCCTCAGCAACTTCTCTGGAAACCAGAATATCCGATGCAAGCACCGGCGTACCCCTCATAATCGACTCAATAATCGGCAGCCCATACCCTTCCACATAGCTGCAAAAGGCTAAAAATCTCGCATGTTGGTACAAATACGTAATCCCCACATCCTCCAACCCTTCAAAGTGAAATATCCTCGTCTTGTAATCCGGATGTTTCGAAATCCGTTCTGCAAACGCATCCATATTCCACCCCATATAACCAGCCATAATGATATTATACCCCATATCCTTAAGCCCTCTCTCATAAGCTTCCAATAAAAGGTTATGGTTCTTCCTGGGTTCAATTGTCCCCACCATCAGAATATAAGGCTTGTCCTTAACAGCCGTTACTAACTCAGTAGGCATTTGGCTGTCAGCAACTATTTCCCTTTTTCCATAATCAGCTCCCAACGGAACCACATGACACTGAGGCAGCAGCACCTGCAATTGACCCGACAATTTATGTAGCTCATCAACTGTCGCCTGCGCATTCACTATCATTTCATCCGCATACTGTAAATGTGCACCTATATAATCCATAAAATTGTACACACCTCTCTGGAGACAGTACTCAGGATGTGTAACTGAAATAATATCATAAATATGAGCCACAATTCTGGCCCCCTGCCGTTTCAAAACCGGCAGAAGATAACTCCTCTTCACTCTGCTCATCCATGCAGCATCCAAATCAAAGAATACATCACCTTGTCCTATTTCCTGCAGTTCAACCACCTGCCTGGTAATCATCTTCTCTTTCTTTCTCTGATTATGAACATAATAAGCAATAAAAGACTTATTGTCAATTCTATAATACTTATTTCCTCTGGCATTGTAATGCAGCAGTACAATTTCTGCATCACCCATTCCAATTAACCTGACCGTGATTTCTCTGGTCACCCTCTGAATTCCCGTAACAAAAGTGGCTAATGTGAGCACACTGACATCAATATAGACTTTCATAAGAAAACCTTCCTGATTATAGCCTGTAAAGGTTGAGGCAGTTTCTTGCCAAATTCCCTGAGCGAAGACTTGTCCGTTAATCCATACAGCATTCCCAACATATGATACCTTACTCCCTCTTTTTGCACAAAATACGGATTATTAATCAGGTGTATATGATTGATTGCCACCACGCTGGAATGTGCAAGACTATTTAATACTTCCCGTTGAAATTGTTCTCCAGGCAAAGAATAGTGCTGCTCCCAATAGTCCGTTTGCCTTTCATCCGGCAGACGTTTTAATACTGCCACATGTACAGCTTCCATAAACTCCTCATTCGACAATTCCAAAAACCTGGACACATCAACATCCTGTGGGTGTGCTTCCACATCACACAGGAACGTACTCTTTCCATATTCGAACGGGATTTGTGCCTGTTGAAGGTTTTCCGCCACTACATTGTATATTTTTTCATAAACAGACATGGTATTATCCTTTTCAGCATTGACACATGATATTAATATACACTTTTTTTTGATTCGTTACAAGTTAAATAAAATTAAAATTTACAAAAAAACGCTCTGAATTACGTATTTATATAATCTTATATGAGTTTAACAATGCTGACAAAGCTTACTTTTACTATATTTTTAAGTGATATTACTTCATCGCTGCCCTTTGATATTTTGAAACACATTAATATACTGCTCCACAATATTCCTTAGCTCATACTCTTCAAAAGCCACCACTTCCGGCTCTTTTCCCAATCCATCCTCAATCTTATCCATCCATTCCCTGACATCCAAAGGCTTATCCACATAAATAGCCTTACCTTTTGTCACCTCTTCTAAACAGGATTCTTTCGTCATAATAACGTTTTTTCCCTTCCGCATAGCTTCAATCGGAGGCATACCAAAACCTTCAAATATACTGGGGAATAAGAACAACCGGCAATTCTCATACAGACAATCCCTTTCTTCATTGGATACAAAACCGGTAAGAATCACCTGTTCCTCTATCTCATGCGCTTTTAATACAGCCATGATCTGCTCTTCCTGTCCTCCAACCCCACTGATCACCAGCTTATAATTCTGATTCCCCATTTTCCGGTACTGCGCCATAACCTTTAAAATCGTATCCAGATTCTTATGCGGAAGCATAGAACTTACACAATAAAAATACGTATTCTTTTGTATACCATACTGCCGTTCTATATCTGTAAAATCCATTTCGGATACCTTGCTGATCACAGGGTCATAAATTGTCTGTACTTTATCTTTAACAAATGGATAATGCTCCACCAAATCATCCTTACAATAATCCGATATCGTTATTACTTTATCTGAAGTTCTACAGGTATTCCACCATGTATACTTCAGAAACATGCGTTTTGCCCTGGAAAAATATTGCGGATAATGTAATGCCTGTAAATCATGTATCACACACACATACACAATACCGCTTCCATAAGTCCTGGGCTTACTGTATACGGGAATAAACATAACATCCACATCTTCTTTTTGGGCTCTTTTATCCAGATTTCGATTTTCCCATAAAATGCGCTTTGCCTGATTGGCACAATCAACTTCACATACGCTCATACTAACATTAGGATATTCCATATACTCCTGAAAACTATATGCATTATCCCTTGCAGTAAATAAAATATAATTATTATCCGGATCAAATTCTACAAATCCATCCAACAGATTTCGTATATAGGATTCAGTGCCGCCGCAGATACCAACTCTGACCCATAGCAAATCAATTCCTATCCGCATGCAGATTCTCCACCTCTTTTACTCTAATAGTTCGAAAAGATTTCCACACAATCATGTATAATAACTCCATCAATCCCGTTGAAACAAATCCCGTGTATACACCTTTTCCCTCACATCCGCCAGTACATCTTCATACCGGTTAGCAATAATCGCATCGCAGGAGCCCTTAAAGACTTCCAGGTCGTTCACCACTTTACTCCCAAAAAATGTACTCCCATCCTGGAGAGTAGGTTCATAGATCACCACAGAAGCACCCTTCGCCTTAATCCGCTTCATAATCCCTTGTGTACTACTCTGTCTGAAGTTATCACTATTTGCCTTCATTGTCAACCGAAACACGCCGATTGTAACCGCTTTTTCCTTACTGCTGTCATAAGTATTATCATCACCATAACCATAATACCCTGCCAGCCGCAATACCCTGTCTGCAATAAAATCCTTTCTCGTCCGGTTTGCCTCCACTATTGCTCCAATCAGATTCTCCGGTACATCCTGATAGTTAGCCAGCAGCTGCTTAGTATCTTTTGGCAGACAATAACCCCCATAACCAAAGGAAGGATTATTATAATGGTTACCAACTCTCGGATCCAGGCACACACCTTCCACAATCTGCCTTGTATCAAGCTCCTTCATCTCCGCATAAGTATCAAGCTCGTTAAAAAAACTGATCCGCAGCGCCAGATAAGTATTTGTAAAAAGCTTCACGGCCTCTGCTTCGGTAAATCCCATAAGCAGCGTATCAATATCCTCTTTCACAGCTCCCTGCTGCAAAAGTCCGCTAAAAGTACGTGCCTCCGTCACAAGCTTCTCATCCTCCATATCCGTACCAACAATTATGCGGGAAGGATACAGATTATCATACAAGGCTTGTCCTTCTCTCAGGAATTCCGGGCTGAATATGATTTTATCATATTGATACTTTTCCCTGACAGATTTTGTATAACCAACCGGAACGGTAGACTTTATAACGATTACCGCATTTTGATTGCATCGAAGCACCAGTTCAATCACTGCTTCCACTGCAGATGTATCAAAGAAATTCTTCTTGCTGTCATAATTGGTAGGTGCTGCTACGATCACATAATCTGCACTGCTATATGCCATTTTCCCATCCAGTGTAGCAGTCAGGTCAAGCTCCCCGGAAGCCAGATACTCCTCAATTTCCTTATCTACAATCGGTGATTTCCTGCTATTGATAAGCGCTACCTTCTCCGGAACAATATCAACTGCATACACCTTATTATGCTGCGCCAGCAAAATAGCATTTGAAAGCCCCACATATCCGGTTCCTGCGATGGTACATACATATCTTTCCTTTATTTCCATGATCGATAACCTTTCCATTTGTATATCCTGGACATTACACATTCCTGGAAATTTAATACATCTCTTATTGGTTGTAGTAACTATTAGTACTTTACAACTATTTTATAATTTTGTCAAATTTCTGTTATATATGGTTTGTGTCAACAGTTCAATTTTTGATAACTGCAGGACTTCATTCCATCCAATTACATTGACAGCGTTTCTATATTCCTCTCTATGCAAAAATCCGCCGCTCGGTTAAAGGCGACGGAAAGTTATGATTAAATACAACTATTTTATCCTATTTTTTTAGAATGAGTTGAACCTTTGAACACTAAAATGTTTATTTCATTTCAGGTTCATTAAATATATTGTTTTTAAGCTGTTGTAAATCCAATGGCGCATTGTTAATTATCTTTTCTACTGACCATGGTATTTTTAGCTTTTTTGAACACTTGCTACGAAACCAGTTACCTGAATTTGAAACTTGTGTAATAGTACCTACAACATATATTTTAATTATCATTTTTTTGTTTCAGAAATCCATTCATAAAAAATTTCACCATCTTCTTCTGAAACTATTTTCTTAAAAACTATTTGTTTATCAGTATCTGCAAAATATTTCAATAAATTCAAATAGAAAACCTTTTCGGTTGAACCTTCTAAAATGAATGCAATTCCCTCCGCATAATTTTCTATCATCTACTTGACTCCTCCAAAAAAAATTTTAAAATTTCAAAGGAATCAGAGTCTCCAGACAGTAATTCAAATAGATATTCACCAACGGAAAGATCCATATCCCTTGCATTGGATATAAGAATTTTTAATTTGCTTTTCTGTATCTTTCTAAATTCTGCAACACCTTTATTGCTGGGTACACCTATATATATATTCTCCGGTTTTAAATACTGAACCAGGTATGGTGAATGACTTGAAATAACTAGAGAAGCATTTCCTGTTGCTTCAGCTAAAATTTCCAACAATTGTCTGATCAATCCTGGATGGATGCTAGTTTCAATTTCCTCTATTCCAATAAGACCAGATTCCGCATAATTAGCTATGAAGGCATTTGCAAGAAGCCAAATAACTCGTTTGGTACCTGTTGACATATTCGCCATGCTTATCGGTTGATTGAGATAAATGCTATTAACAAATAGACGATATACACTTTCTCTTATTCTGAACGGTATTTCTTTCTGCGACAAAAGTTTGCCGGAAACGGTTACTGTCATATGTTCTATTGACTGATCTGTTAATGCATATTCATTTAACTTGATAGCCGTGAATTCCGGAAATAGGGTAAGCACTGCATCTTCAAATAGTTTATATCTGTCCGGTGCCTTGTTTTTTAATCTACTCAACGCTTTCGGAACATCAACATCATCAAATTTGATAGAATCATTCTTATCTTCTATATATTCTACAGGAGCAGGTTGATAGCGGTCTCTAGAATCTAATGAGGAACATACTCTATAATCTATATTCTGTATTGCCTTAACGACATCTTCAAGTTCAATATCCTCTATTAAACCAAGTACATCCAGTGCTAATTGTAACCCATCCAATTCAATTTTTCTGTATGCTGCAGTGGTTTTTCCTTTACGATATTTTCCCTCTGCTCTTTTTAAATAAGATGTGTATCTCACACTTTTATTTTCTCTGGTCTCAATCCATTCATCTGTAATTCGAGCTCCGGTTTCATCATCACGATACCACTTAAAGGAATATCCGTATTTTACATACCTATATTCCCCTAATGATTCATCTTCAAATTCCATTTCAAATTTATATTCAGAATTTTCTAACGTCAGACACAACGGAATACCCTTTATCCATCCCATCATATTTTTTCTGCCTTTTCGTGATTCATGAATAAAATCCAGACCAAAATCAATCGCTTCTAATAAATTTGATTTTCCATAATTATTGGGAGAAATTATCGCACATATTTTCTCCAACTCTAATTTCGTCAGGCATAAATTTTTAAATCCACCTATTGTTATACTATTAATCTTCATAGCTCACCTCCTGGTTAAAACTACTATATTTCATTTTATTGTCATAATCAACAATTTTATTCATCTTATTTTATATTTCATATGTTTATCCACATTTTATTAATTGAATCTTACTTTTTATTCAAACTCATTTTTTATAATTATTACCGAATAAACTATCAGAACAAAATCAACTCCTTAACTATGATTTATTTGATTTTATTTTATTGCTCTGAAAGTGAAACGGCCGAATATTAATAAATTTATGATTAACAGTAAACTCAGGAGAAATTGATTGATGTTATGTTTGAATAATTCACATTGCTATGATACAATAATGAAAGTATTGGAGGTTTAATAAATGAATGATTTAATTGACTCACAAGTAGAAAAATTTAAAAAGGACTTTATGGAGGGAAATTTTAAAAAAGATATTTCCTCAAATAACGGAAAACAATATCACGATGAACTAGAAGAAATAGATCACGTAGCTTTTGAGAACTACCTTAATACTGATTTTTTTAAGAAATTTAATCTCCGAAGAATATAGTTGGTGGAGCCAATCCTTGAGCCGCCTTCCAGCAATTTATATCTGGTATCCAGCCTTCTGTCTCATTTCTTTTATTGGAATTTCCCGCATTTAAACCTCTGGAACAGGATGAGGTTTTTAAATCTGCCAAAGTTGATCATGGTGTTGTTGTCTGGCTTGACGGAGATATTGATATCGCTCCCGAAGTTTTGTACCGAGATAGTTTTGCCTATTTAGAAGCTATTGTTTAATGGATAAAATATCAGAGCCTCGCATGCGAGGCTCTGATATCTCTTGTAGTAACAGCATTTACATAATATCATCAGACCATTCAATATCCACATCACCACCTCCGGAAGTATCTCCGCTGCCGGTATCACCACCTCCAGTCGAACCTCCTCCGCCGGTATCACCACCGCTGTTATTATTGTTATTATTGTTATTATTGTTGTTGTTATTATTCGACCCATTATCCGGAGTTGTCGGTTTCGGTGGCTCTGCTACAGGTGTATCAGGTTCTGTAGACGCAGGCGTAGTCTGAGTTGGCTGATTGTTTGCAGGTTTCTTACTGCCATTGTTATTCGTATTATTATTCGTATTACTCTTCTCAACAACGGACCCGCCGCCTCTTCTCACATAAATGTTGTCATTTCCTGTGTCTTCATCCGTTCCATCCACTCCGTCTTCCGGTTCTTCTCCACCCTGACTGCCATCATTCGCATCAGCCAACATAAAAGGATCCCGACTGATGTATTCATCCACACTGCCCATCACATGCCAGTTGGTTCCGTCATACCATTCAATATTGGAATCATAGACCCTGATCTTAACATCACCCAAATTAACCTGGATTTCGCCCTCTAATTCCGCTTCTGCATCTTCCTGCACCACCGGATCATAAGGAGTAAAGACCGGATAATTCATCAAACCCAGAGTATTACATGAAAATACAAAGCTCTCTGCGGTCTCACCCTCTGTCAGATTAAAGAACAGATATTTACTATTATCTTCATTATAGGCATAAACCAAATAATCCGAACTGCCATTACCGCCATTGGTTATATTACCTTCACCGGACTCCGGCTGTTCCAGTGTGGTGATGCCATCCACACCAAAGTCTCCCTTATACTCTATTGTCTCCAAATCCCTTCTTGTACTCCACAACGAAAACAGATCTGCCTTTTCCGTTCCAAAACGTACCCGGGAGGTATACTCTCCAATGACGACTCCATTATCGAAGCTTCCTCTGTCATGATATACATCACCGTTATCCGCTGTCACAAGCCAGTAATCAAATTCTCCCTGATACTGTCCATTCTGCAGGCTGGTACTCAATAATTGTACCATATTGCCGCTCTGCATGATATAAATCACATTTCCTTCCGTATCAGTCAGCCATGCATTGCTGTAACTTGTTCCATTCTCATCATAACCAGACTGTATATACAGGATTTCATTGCTTCCTTCTTTTACCATATAATAGCTTCTGCTGCCTGTCTGAAGCCGCGGCATCATGATCTGCATCCAGTCATCGGCATACAATGCTGCCACTGCTTCGTTCTGGTACTCTTCAATGCTCAGAGCCTGGTACAGCCGTTCTGCATTATCCCGGATCTGACTGCTTTCCTCGTCCACATTAACTGTAATGGCGTTTGCTGCCGCAAGTAAATCCATATCACCATACAAGCGGTATCCCAGTTCCAGCATATCACGTTGTTTTCGTATCAGCCCTTTCTGGAAATAGAGATCTGCCAAAGCCTTATAATCCTCCTGTGTAAACTCGCCTGAACTGTATTTCTCTTCATAATCTGCAATCGCCTGATCCGTCTCACTCCTGATCGGCACTGCAGTCACTTCCATGATCGGAGAGGTAATATCGGTCCCCTCTACTTCATCTCCGCATCCGGTTAATGCAATAGATGAAAACACTCCTGCTGCCAATACGATCAAATATTTTTTATATGCAAACTTTGTATTTGAAAATTTATTATTTATAAATTTATTAATCATATATCCTCCTTTTCCACTAAGTGAAGGTTCTCTGCTGCGTGGGATTTTTCCTATTGGTACAATACAGCAATGATGAATTAAGCATTATCCCCATCTTTAATCAATTGCTGCAGGAATTGCTCTGCACTGGTTCCTGGCGCATATTGTCCTGAATTTAATAACTGCTTTGCCAGATTATAGATACTCCTCGACACGGAAGGTCCGTATATGGTAATATCCTTCCCATCTTTTGTCAGAACAATGTAACCCCGGAAAGCAAATTCTGTTTTATACTGATTTGCCGGTAAACTGACCAATACAGACGTATAGTGGTATCTTCCGCTAACAGTTCCATATATTACGTCTGTCATATTTCCGTCGCTGTCTTTACCATAGGATAATCCGCCTGCCACCTTCTCGCCGCCCAGAATCATTGGATACTGCGACCGGTTCGCCTGATTCATGACCAGCGTTCCATATTCCTTCAGTGTATAACCGTTTACCCCTGAAGAGGCAAGCCGCGCCCGCAGATCCGTAGATATCCCTGTTTTAAACCGTATCCCCGATTTGCCGGTGATACGTATGGAAAATCCATGATAAGTCAGCAGGTCCTCAAGCTCCGGCTGCGCCGTGACCGTATAATTGGAACCATTATAGGATAAGGTCCATACATACATACCCGTGACCACGCCGGAACTGTCATATTTATACATAACTGCAGTCTTGGCATTTCCATCCTTTGCTGTTACAGTAAATGTGCTGTTACGTTTCACTGCCGTATATTCAACGCCATCCAGATAAACCTTGGTATCACTGTAACCGGTCGGCGCTGTTACACTGATTTCCAGTGAAGTCGTTGGCTTCACAATGGCAGTGGACGGCATATTATTGTACACCGGGATCTTAAACACAAAGGTACTTTCCAACGCACCGGCTTTTTCATACTGGCTTCGTATACTCTTAGCTTCGCTGGTTGGAGCCATGATATTCTGCATATACTGATGCCAGTACAGGCCGTCATAGCTTTTATCCACATCAAATTTCTGGAGATAAACTGTATCCTGTCCCCGCAGAATATAGTTGGTGGAGACAATCCTTGAACCGCCTTCCAGTGATAAATATCTGGTATTCCATCCTTCTGTCTTTGCTCTTTTCAACCCATTTACGTAGATATCCGTATCCGTACTGCCGGAAGCTCCTACATTAAAAAAGTTATAATATCCTTCATAACCGGCATAAGATCCTGAGATCAAAGGAGAAGTTCCGTTTACTCCCTGTTCCTGGCGTACCCTCGCCGCCAAATGAAAAGGGCTTACCTTAAGATTGCTTCCGATGGTATAAAACGCATTTGCATAGGTACGGCTGTCACCTTGAATTGTTCCCCGCATAAATGTATTATCCAGGATCGTCTGTACTCCGGCTTCCGTATGATAGCTGGCATTATAAGTCAACAGCTCAAACTGAAAAATCCCATCCACTGTCAGGCCATTTCGGGGATCCAGATAGTATTCCACCGCCGGTTTCGATGCATAAGCCCATCCGCTGCTGTACACACCGTTTTGCATAGCAGCCGACTGGGAAGTGGCTATCAGGCTTCTGCTGGTCTCCATCTGTGCTTTCACCACATCATTCCATTCAAGCCCGGTATTCATTTCTACAAATATCCAGTTTGGATGTGCCTGCTTCAATGCCATCAGGGCAGCCTGATAGCTCTCGGGGAACTGGGTAATTTCCGTATAATTGTATGATCTTGCTGCAATCCGGCTGGAAGGATTCATATTATAGTCTTCCTCCCATTTCAGAAATACTTCATCTGATATAGCCAGGTTGGATCTGGGAATATAGCCGCTGTATGACACATTCTGATATTGCAGGGTTACATATCCCCACACCTCATATTTCTCATTCATGAAGACATCCTGTATTTGTACCTGCTGACCGCTGGGCAC
>Ga0153940_1000144_pt1 | contig 43131 bp, 36 predicted proteins | sample TSNJ024MetaG_FD_104736 | JGI IMG/M metagenome (GOLD analysis project Ga0153940, IMG submission 104736) | Attine ant fungus gardens microbial communities from New Jersey, USA - TSNJ024 MetaG | ecosystem: Host-associated > Fungi > Mycelium > Unclassified | place: USA: New Jersey, Brendan T. Byrne... | reverse complement strand
TCGCGAATCTACGTCTAAAAATCTCGGCTTGGTACGCTATATAAACTCCCAACGTAAAGAATTAACACCCTCCGATGTAACCGGATTTTTCGCCAGAGCATCACAGGGTTTCGAACTGCCATTCCAAAGAGAGTTTGCTTCTGGTGGACTAATGCCTGCAATAGAAGCACCCGAATCTATTGATAATGATGCTTTAATAAAAGCAATCAAATCGATAAAAATAGAGTCAAAGGTTGCCGTTACGGATATTATTCGCGCACAAGAAGATGCAGTACAGGTAGATAGGTGGTCGGGGAATTAATAATTATTTTGTTTGCTGGGGATGAAAAAATCCCCAGTGGCGGAAATGCTATTTCATATTACTTTATTTGTATATAGGCATATTCTAATCTGTTGTCCGGATATCTGTAAAAGAAATCTATTTTATAAATCCTATTATTATCTGTATTTACATAGGCATATTCTAACCTGTTGTCTGAATATCTGTAAAAGAAATCTATTTTATAAATCCTATTATTACCTGTATTTACATAGGCATATTCTAATCTGTTGTCTGAATATCTGTAAAAGAAATCTATTTTAGATACAAAATGACTTAAGCCATCCTTTCCCCCTCTCACATACACCCCATCCCTATTAAACACAATATCCCCGTCAGCTTTTTCTCCGGCACGGATATAATTACCATCGATATTAAAGACCACATCGCCCGTCTTTTTCTCGCCGGCACGTATCAGTTTGCCGTCGATATTAAATACAACGTCACCCGTAGCCTTTTCCCCCGCACGGATATAATTGCCGTCGATATTGAATACCGCATCGCCCGCAGTCGTCTTTCCTGCACGGATGAGATTGCCGTCAAGGTTAAAGACGATATTTTCCTTTTCCGCAGGCGGGGTTACCGGTGGTTCGGGTTCGGGAATGTAAGGGTCGTTCTTGTCGCCGCAGCCCGCAAATAATAAACAACAGACCAAAAATAAGCCCCCCAGTCCCCGTAGGGGGAGTATAGAGGATATGTGGGCGGGTAGTTTCATATGATTAGCGTTTAGCTGATAGCCGTTAGCTATTAGCATTTTTGTAATACAACTGTTTTTTAGCCAAAAGCTATTGGCTAAAGGCTAACAGCTTCCTCTTACAAATATAGACTGAATAATTTAACAAAAGTTTAAAACTCTCAAGGGAATTTTTCTTGTGAAGAGTTATTATCAATTTTCAAAAACTTTATCTATATCATAAAACATCTCTAACAACAAAGAAGATATGATAAACAGCATTCTACAAATCTTTCGCCAACAGGCGCAGCAACACAAGACCATCAGGGCCTTTTATTACAATCGCAACTACGAACTCGGCAGCGGTAAGGAAACCCATCCCCTGTTCTGGCTCGAAGACCCGCTGACGGGACGCAATCAGGACAATGTATTCACCAATTCCGTAAACTTCTCCATCCTGTTTCTCCCAACAACCGAGGAGTCGGTGCATCACCTGCAAAACCTGGCTTTCTCTATCGGGCTGAATATCATAGAACGGATAAAGAAAAATCCGGATTATGGTATCAGTATCCGTCCCGACTGGACATACACCACCCTGCGCGACTATTACGACAACAATGCCTGCGGCTGCCGTTTTTCGGTCAATTTCACCCAGATAAATATGCAGAATCTTTGCCTGATAGACGAACAGTTCGGTGCGGACAACCAGTTTGAGGACAAATCTCTTTTACCGGATCTCGATATGTTTCCGGCAAACAATTGTGAAGTATTTGTACAAAAGCTGCCCGATTTCGACATCAAAACCCGTAAATAATGGATACAGCGATTACAAAAGCCATGGAGGCCATCGCAGCCGATGTGTTAAAGCTGTCGCAAACAATACTGTCGGACAGGAATATAGGCACAAATACGAAAACAGGAAAGAACACTCTAAAAAACAGCGCATTGGAAGATAGTGTCAGAGTAGAAATCCGCAAGATGGGCGAATCGGTAGTGATAGAAACCCTGTTCGATAATTATATAAGCTACATCGAACAGGGACGGAAACCCCGTACAGGCAAACAACCTCCGATCGACGCTTTGCGCGACTGGGCTTTATCGCGGGGCATACCCACCGACAACAGTACATTGTTCCTTATCGGCAGGGCTATCCGGCGCGACGGTTACGAGGGACGTCCGGTGCTGGCAACGCTGGAGGAGGAAATAGAAAAGCAATGGGACGACAAATGGGCGGACATGCTTTTTGATACGATAATGGATGAGTTAAATAAATATTTTGAGTAAAACAGTAAAAAACGGTAGAAAATGGAATATACAATAAATGAAACAGCAAAGATAGAGGGGCCGGAAATAGTTTCTTTAGCCGGGAATCCCAATTTTGTAGTATTCGAAAGTGTGATGGGGAAAGATACATCATTAAACAATAAAATTGATTTCAACTTACAGGTTTTGAAAGTAAATGATATAAAGGAAAGTGAAACAGGCTTTGAGTTTATCGATACATTATCCGGGACCACCCACAAATTCACAGGTACAGACGATAAGAATAAAGTCAACAATACCACATTTCATATAAACAGGGAAAGCGCTGCCATTACAACGGAAAACATAAGGAAATGCCTGTTTTCCGATTCTTTCTTCAAAGGGAATTTCCATATATCGATACCACCTATCGTCAATGAAAACGGGATTATAAACGGGACAACGATCAATATAGCAGCGAAAGGTTCCGGTAGGGCGTACACTTTAAAATCGTTTAAACCTGAAAACAGTAAATTTATAAGCATCAATGGAAATTATACCCAATCATACTATACCGATTCCATCCTCAGAGACGATGAAAATTGCGAAATACAGCTCGACATCTACAAAGACATAGATATACTGCCGGGCATAAAGGATCATTCCAAAATGGGAACTTATGCCACTACCCTTTCCAAGTCTTACTTCGGGGAGCCTCTGTGGTTCGATATGAATACGGCGTGGGCTAATACAAATATATATTCAGACAAATTTCTGGAAGGAAATGGCTGGTACAATACAGGTACAATAACCGATTTCCGTTTTGTTGCCAAGCGTTTCAATGGTGTCGACACCGAAACATTCTATTATTCCAACGTACTGTTTGCCCTTACGGGATACGACCGCAATCTCGAAAAAAATAATTTATCGGAATATGTTTATGACCTCAGCCGAAATAATGAGATAGAGCCGTTGACCCGGCAACCCGTGCTTACTCATATCAGGGGGCAAAAACAATATTTCAACTTTATCCTCTCCGATTCCGCTCCCGAAAGCAACGACACACAGTGCAGACTGGGGATACTATACAAAGTCTACACACAAGCCGGCAGTTATCTGGGCTACGAAATTTCAGATGTACAAAACAAAGATAAGTACAACGCCATAAATACCGCATGCCTCGATATAGACAAAGTAGTATCGGACAAATACACAAAAGCAGGCATTGTAAAGGTGTATCTTTGCCGCGATGGGAAGACTGTGAGTAAGCCCATTACCTTTAGAATACTGCCCGGCTGCCTTTATAATGTAAATGATTTTGCATTTCTGAATTCGCTGGGTGGATGGTCTTCTTTCAATTTCGGCGGTACGGAACAGACGGATTTTAAATCGGAAACCACAACTATTCATCGTACCCAGACACCGGGCTATACAACCAGCAGCCGGATAGAATCGGTCTTCAATAAGGATGTAACCGAACAGTTCACTGTACAGACCTTGCCTGTAAGCAGGGAAGTGACCGAATGGCTGAAGGAAATCAGTTCGTCGATAGCTGTTTATGAACTGTCTACAAAGCGGTATGTAGTCGTAGATGAATTGAATGTGAAGCACAATAGTAAAGACGATTTATTTACCTTACAGATGAAATACCATTACTCGGACTCATATAATGCGAGGATAAAATAGGGAGATAAATAATGATGTAATGGGTAGTTGTAAGTTTATGTTCTATTGTTTTACAGATAGCTGCCATCCTTTTTTATTACTTAAAGTTACGGCTCATATCAGCCGCGCCCTCCCGGGCTTGTCCTCACTTTTGGCATTACCCAAAAGTAAGCAAAAGGGACGCAAGCAATCTGTGATTGTGTGTAGTAGAAAACAATTGAACAATTTTATACTACAATAATCGCTTCAACTACTGATTGGTATAAGACACAAACTTATAACTACCGGTTAACATTATTATTCAACTCATTGAAGCTCTATCTCATAATCGATATTCATCCGGTGGATAAAATACGTGTCATGCGAAACGAGTAATACAGTTCCTCCAAAGTCCCTGACTGTCGAGGTAAGTATCTCAACGTTGCGAATATCGATATTGTTTGTCGGCTCATCCAGAATAAATACATCGGGCGTATTAGAGGATACCATCAGGCAACTGAGGGCAAGTTTCATTTTTTCACCGCCACTGAGTAAACCGCATTCTTTATCCCACGACCGGTAAGAAAAAAGAAAACGGTTGAGTATCGTCTTTATTTCATGTTCGTGTAACCCTGAACTAAATTGCAGTATTTGTTCATAAACCGTCAGTCCGTTATTAATGATAGAATATTCCTGGTCGAGGTACACATAAGTGAAATCAGCCAGATCCAACATACCCTGTTGAGGTAGCAATTGCCCTGTTATCAGCTTCAGCAAAGTGGTTTTACCCGATCCGTTACTACCTCGAAGCAATATCCGCTCGCCACTCTTTATCTGGAAATTCAAAGAATCCTTCCATAAAGGGTTAGCATCGTAGCTAAAATTTATATCTTTTGCCGAAACCAGTATTTTTCCGGCATGCAGGCCAGATTCACCGAAATCTGTCTTCATCGCTTTTGTATCGGGAAGGGATTTTCGTATTTTACCTATATTTTCTACCAGCGAATCCAGTTTCTGCTCATGCGTCTCTTTCAGTTTAGCAGAGCTGTTCTCTGCCTTGTTTTTAAGCAGATTTATCATAATACGGGGTATTCCTTTATCAGCAGTACCTTTATTATTACGCACATCGTGTTTCTGTTTGCGTTCGGCAGCTTCCCTTGCAGTTTTCCGGGCCAGACGCAACTCTTTTTCCTGTTGTTCCAGCCTCGCCTGTAATGAAACAATTTCCTGCTCTTTTTGGATTTTATAGAATTCGTAATTTCCTGCATAATAAGTAATTCCTTCTTTTTTCAACTCATAGGTTTCCGGTAATAAATTCAGGAGTGCCCTATCGTGGCTGATAATAACCATAGTTTTACGGGATGAGGATATGAAATCATACAATTTAGCCCTATAGTGATAGTCGAGATGGTTTGTTGGTTCATCGAACAGGATCAGTCCCGGTTCATGAACCTCGATACCTGCAAGGAACAGCTTCGTTTTTTCACCTCCGCTGAGGTCATCCAGAGGCGTAGTAAGGGCGATATGCCCCATTCCCCAGTGAGATAATGCAGCCTGGGAGCGCTCTTCTATTGCCCAGTCATCATTAAGTAAAGAAAAGTTTTGAGGAGAAGTATCATTGTTGAGAATTGCATGCAATGCTTTTAATTTACTATCTATTCGTAACGCCTGGGACACTGTCATCCGGTTGTACTGACCAAAATGCTGTGGTATATAGTATGGGTCTGATGAACGGATTATTTCACCCGAAGAAGGCTTTAAATCACCGTTCAGCAAATGCATCAAAGTCGATTTACCAGAGCCGTTGTCCCCTATCAGAGCTATTTTCTGTCCTTTAGCTACCGAAAAACTGATATCCTGAAAAAGAACTTCTTTATCAGGATGTGTATATGTTAATTGTTGTACCGAAATACACATAATAAATCTAATTTTAAAATATTAAAAACTTGGATACCCCAAGACAGCATAATTACCGTCATAGCAGGGTGCCGGAGATGATATCCGCTTTACAAGCCGGATAGAAGCATTGTATTTGCTTGTTGCTGATTTAAGAATTACATGCTGGTGCAAAAAAATGACTAAAAGACAGATATTAAAATATACTGCATAGTCAATTAAACAATTGAGAAATAAACCTGTATATGGTAAAAGTTTTTTTACATTCTCATCGGAGTGGTTTTATTGTTCGGGGTAAAAGTAGTAAATGTTATCGAGACAGGCAAGATATTTATAAGCTTTGTATCAACCGATCACATTCGATTGTGAAAACTTTTCGCTAAAAGTCTTTTGTTTTAACCAAAATATACTATCTTTGCACTCGCTAAAAGCAAAGAGGATGGTCCGGTAGCTCAGCTGGATAGAGCAACAGCCTTCTAAGCTGTGGGTCGTGGGTTCGAATCCCGCTCGGATCACTTTAAGATCAGAAAGTTGGAGACAACTGCCTGACATAAAAAGACAAAGACTTCTAAATGATACATTTAGAGGTCTTTTTTATTTTTTTCCCATGACAACGATAGCCATTAAAAAGTAACCTGAAGCCAGTAGATCGTTACCCAACTCGTTACCATTTTAAACCATTTCATTTTTGGTAACGATTTAGCAAGGAACTAGTTGATTTGTCGAAAATTGGCAGCACAATGTCTTCCGAAGAGTTGGAGTTAATTAATAGTTTTACCAACAAAAAAGAGAAGATTATGAAATCAACTTTTACTATTCTATTTTATCTGAGAAAGAATAGAGTAAATGAAAATGGAGAGGCTCCTATCATGAGCCGTATTACCATCAACGGAGAAAAAGTGCAGTTCAGTACAAAATTGCAGGCCCACCCCACACTTTGGGAACAAAAAACAGGAAGATGCATCGGGCGCTCATCTGAAGTTACTAAGATAAACCGCCTGTTGGACGGCATACGAGTCAAAGCCACTGATTTATACCATAAACATCTGCATGAATACGGTTATGCTTTACCAGAGAAAATTAAAAACATTATTCTCGGGATTGAAACTGATAAAAAGAAGATGCTTTTTGAATATTTTGATGAGCACAACGATTTTTATTTACTTAAGATCGGGCATGATACTTCACAAATAACTTATGGCAGATATCTGTTGACTCAAAACAGATTAAAGGAATATCTAAAAGAAGAATACAATTTATCGGATATTCCCGTAATAGAATTAACTCCGGTATTTATTGAGAAATTCTTTTTGTATCTCCAGAACAAGCACAATTGTAGTAATAATACAGCACTCAAATTTATTCAACGCTTCAGAACCGTATTTAATTACATAAAAAATACAGGAGCGGATATTAAAGCAGACCCATTTGCATGTTTTCGTTTCAAAACAAAAAAGGTTGTCAGGGAAATACTGACTCAGGAAGAAATTGATGCGATCTACAAAAAAGAATTTCTAACCAAAAGACTTACTCAGGTACGGGATATTTTTATTTTCTGTTGCTATACAGGACTCAGTTATATAGATGTATCCCGTCTTACAGAAGAAAACATCAAAACTGCTTTTGATGGATATAAATGGATTATGATTGATCGGCAAAAAACAAATGTGGATTCAAATATCCGTTTATTGGAAATACCCGAAAAAATTATAGAGAAATATAAAGGTATCCATCCTAACGGGAAATTGCTCCCGATGTGTTCCAATCAAAAAATGAATGAATTTTTGAAGGAAATAGCAGTTGTCTGTAATATTAAAAAGTCCGTGACCTGCCACGTAGCAAGACATAATAAAACGCCTTATCGACTACTATACAGTATATTACGTGCTGTTCGTTTATTTATAGGTAACGATTTGGAAACGAGCAATCTTCTATATTCTACTTTATTTTACATACATACAAAGAGCAACTAAATTATCAGTCAAAGATAAAAAAAATATTGAACTTTTGTGGACCGTTGTCTATTTATTAGGACCATAAGGCTCAGGCTAGTTCTTTATTGTAGCCTATCGAGGATTTCTAGTGATATTTCCGACATGTCAGGTTAACTTGATTGTTAAGTTATCTCATACTTTCTTTTTTCCGACCCCCATAAATAATGGTAAGAACAAAAAGGTAGCGACCAAAGAAACGCTCAGCCCTCCAATTGTTCCGACAGCCAGCGGAAACCAAAACGCCTCCTTGTGTTCACCTATCAAAAAGGGAATAAAACCCAATATGGTCGATATTACAGTAAGGCATATCGGTCTTATTTTTGCATTCCAAGCCTTGAGATATACCCTCAAAGGTCTTATCTCTGGGGAACGTTTTCGTATATTGTTGTATTCATCTATAATATAGATATTCGCATTGATCGTTAATCCCGACAAAAGAATAAATGAGGCAAATCCCCCCTGATCGAAATTCAGCTCGAAGAGATAGAAAGCCAGAAAAATGCCAATAAAGGAAATCGGTATTACCGAAATGATGTAAAAAGGCTGCTTTAAAGAATTGAACAAAATACTGGATATAAAATAAATAAAAACAAAGATGAGAGGCAGTAGCCAATATTGCTTTTTATCCTTATCGTCCCACCAGTAATTATTGTTAACATTATTGATAGTATACCCCATGGGCAAAACCTTCTGAAACTCTTGAACATCTTTCTCCAATACTTTTTTACCCTGCTCGTATGCCCCTATATATTCGTATTGCAGACAAAGTCGATATTGCTGATTCACTTTTGCTACTTTCTGAGGAATTTGTACTTTCCCGATATTTGCTAACTCTGATAATTTATATTCCCTCTCATTTATTTTGAGCGGTATATTTGATAAACTCCACATGTCGTATTCATCTGATTGAAGTGAAGAAAGGTATATCCGTTCCGAACCATCATTGGTTATAAGAGTACCTGCACTTATCTCATTTGCAAAAACCTGATTTAATTGGCTGTACAATTGGTATGGTTGAATATCCTCTTGGGCTAACCGTTTTTTGTTTATATCGAGCCTAAACTCTTCGTAATCGTCCTTGAACCAACTGAATTCCGATTCTATCAGTACGTCTTTTATTCTGCGGTGTTCTAACAGCTTCCCTTTGAATTTTTCTGCCCAGACCGAAAGTTCTTCGTAATTGAATCCATACATTTCGACTCTGTATGATCCGGCATTCTCCCGTATATCATTGCTGAATCCGTCTCCCAATCCGTAAACGCCCCAACTGCCACCACCCAATTCGAGCGATTTACTTATCAGTTTCGATTTTAACAAATAAGGAAAACTGCCTTTGGCGTGTTCTTTTGTAAACTGAATATCGATACTTGCCTGCCGGGCATTATTTATATTAGTCTGGAACTGTTTTACTTCCGAAAACTGACTAATGTAACTTTCCATGCGTTGCACCAATTCGTTCATTTCCTTAATAGTCGAATTACTGGGCAGCGATGCTGTTACATACAGCGAAGTCTCTTCTCGGTCGGCAAAATAGGACCCTTCATATACTTTCTGAACGAAAAGCCGCAAAGTTCCTCCCAGAATATTATCGAAGTAAGGCTTGATATTTTCTTTATAATACGAAGATCCCAAGGAATTGTTGTAGAGCTCCGCCCATCTGCCTTGCCCTTCGACTTTTTCAGGTAAAAGAAAAACAGGCAAGCCGAAAGTAAGGACAAGTAGTGTGATTACAATTACTCTCCACTGATACAAGAAACGGCAGATAAAAGCATATATCCGATTTAAATAAATACTCAGGTATTTAAACCGAATTATCTTTCCGAGTTGACCTCTCGTTTTTTTACTGTTTTTCTTCTTTTTTGTTATGTTTAGTTTATCTAATAAGGCCGGAACCAAGAACAGGGCAATAAAGAGGGATATAATCAGATTGACAATAATCACTGCAGCAAAATCCTGCAAATTGAGCTTCAATTTTTCATCCAGAAAAAAGATAATGGAAAGCGAAGCTATTGTCGTTGTTGTTGCAGCCAGAATAGCAGTAAACGACATCATATTATTGCGCCGGATAAGCTGATCCGACATTACAATAGTATTATCGATAATAAGTGTCAGCGAGATGGTGATTCCTGCCAGGGAATACAATTGTATCTCCAGCCCGAGCAGGTAATAAAAGATAATAGCTGTTGCCAGATTTGCAATCAACGTAAATACAACCAGCAGTGTATATTTGATGTTCCGGTACGTAAGCAGGATAAACAACAGCAGGATAAGAAGGGTAAGTCCCGTTCTGAAATAAATCTTGGACAGTTCATCTTTGATGTATTCGGTGGCATCATAGCTTAGATGCACCTCATAACCGGAGGGCAAATCCGATTCGATTTCAGATAATTTATCCTTTACCTTTTTGCTCAACTCCAGCTGATTGCTGTTTTCATTGGCTGTTACCGACATATAAATGGAATTTAGCCCATTGATCCGGTAATAGCTTTTCGCTTGGGACTCGATCTTATTTATCCGTGCAACTTTACCGAGGGGGATAATGGTTCCCTCCATACTTTTGACACCGATACCTGAGAGAGAAGCTGCATCTTCGCTATTAACAGATCCGACAGAAACCCTTATCCATTCTTCCTGCTGATTATACCTGTCAGTAGAAGTAATTCCCAGAAAGTCTTTTTTCAGATATCCGGCAATAGCTTCCTGAATATCCTTTATACGGATACCGTAAATATCCATCGCTCGTGAATCATATTCGATCTGCCATACCATAGGCATAGCCCCATTGACATCTATTTTGAAAACCCCGTCGATAACCGATAGTTTCGGTTTTATCTGTCTGTCGACATACTGTTGAATCTCGTAAGCCGATGCCGGAGCATTGATTGTAAAAGTCAGAAAAGCTTTATTTGCATTATCGTCCGCCCTGTTTTGTGTTATGGACGGATAAGAAACATTTTCAGGTAAAGATTGCCAGGTTTGACGCACAATCGTTGATACTTCAAACCGGGCGATATCCATATCTGTATGTTTATCGAATTCCATACTGATATTGCCCCAACCATTGCCCGATGTAGATGATATTTTCTGTACTCCGGTCATTCGGTTAAGCATAGCCTCCAGTTTGGATGTAGCTTCCATTTCCACTGTACGGGGAGAACTTCCGGACATCGAAAAGCTGATGTTTATCTGAGGTAAAGTCTGTGACGGAGATAACTTGACCGATAATTTCGGAATTAAAGCCAAGCCGGCCAGAGTCAGGCAGACAAAAGCCAGAATAACGGAAAAGGACGATATTTTAATTCTTTTACTCATCAATCGAGACTCATTGTTTTATCAAAAATGAAGGATAATGTTTTATTTTCTTCAAAATCGAATAAAGTCAGTTTTCTGATCTTATAATAGCTCAGCCAATAATTCTTGAGAGCCGAAATATAATTTTTACGGGCTTCTTTCTGCCTGTTGAGGGATAAGGTCAGACTGTTGATATCGGATTTTCCGATGATAAAACGCTGCTTGGTAATGTTATAAGCCGTAGATGCCAGTTCCAAGGCTTCTTCGGCACTAGCTATGAGATCTTGCTGTATATTAAAGTCACTGACGGTACGAATGATCTCCTGTTCCAGATTTAACTCTTTTTGCTGTGACGGTGCTTTTGACATCAGTATTGCAGCAATGGACAGAATCTGGAAGTTTGACGGCTCTATGGAAGAAATGCCTTCAGTAGAAGCCATCAAAAAATCCATAGAAAAAGTCGGTTATCAGAATATTGAACTGGATAGTATTCATTCTACTATTTTTCTTAAACTTCCGGGTATGAAAATTGGTTTCGGTGCCACAGGAAAAGGATATGCCGCAGAAAAAGGTAAACAGTTGATGTTATCTCTTGGTATTAATTCGGGAATTGTAAATGCATCGGGAGACATGGCGGTATGGGGAACCCAATCGGATGGTAAACCATGGAAAATAGGGATTGCAAGTCCGTTTAAATCGGGAGAAATACTCAAAGTTTTATCCTTAAAAGATAGTACATCGGTTGTAACTTCGGGTGATTATCAAAGATTTGTGGAATTTGACGGAAAGTATTACTCCCATATCATCAACCCCAAAACAGGATTCCCCGCAAATGGCCTCAGGAGTGTTACCGTCATTGGTCCCAATGCCGAAACAGCCAATGGAATCAGTACCTCCATTATGGTTTTGGGAAAAGAAAAAGGTTTGAAGTTTATCAAAAAGTTTCCGGATTACTCGTGTCTTCTCATCACTGATAAAGACAACGTGATATGTACCGATATTCAGAATATCTTAAAACATAAAAACAGACATAAAAAGACAAAAACTTCTAAATAATACATTTAGAGGTCTTTTTAATTTCTTTCCTATGACAAATAGAAAGTGACACAATCAAATAAATCTAAAAATGCATCTTTGATTTTATTTTCAGTTAAGGTAGATCTTTTATTCTCTCCCACGGACATAACTCACCATTGAAATTAATTATTTTAATGCCAGATAAAAAGGACTGCCGGATTGTCTCTAGCAGTCCTTTTCAACCTATATACATTGACACTTGATACTCCATCTGTAATTTGAGGGAGTAATTTTGTCCGGATAAATGAAATAAGAAAGTTTCGCAACGGCCTTATTTCTTTGCTATGTCAATTAGCTTGATAAGATTAGTAAATTACTAATCTTTTAAAGTCTAAAAGCTGTAGGACTTAAATTATTTATTCAGTTTCCATGTATTATTTAAATGTTTTACAGCTTATAATTTCCTGATTTTACATATCAAATTCACGGGTAAAATAAATTCCGGCAGTAAAACGGGTATCAATCTGACTTGTACCTGTAGCACTCGCTTTATATTCCTGTATAGATGAAGGGTTGCCTCCTCTTAAACGGCCTACTCCGTTTACTGTAGCATAAACACCCCAATTACCAACATATCCGAAATAGACATCACCTGTTCTTTGGTCTACAGCTAAGTCTCCATAAATAATCTGGGCGTTCGGATCAATTCCGCCAGGCACTGTGTAAAGGGTACTTAGTGTACCTGCTGTAGTTGATGTTATTGCATACTTAAATATTTGCGTCGGGTTCCAGCCATTACTTCTAAAGTAAATGACATCCTGTGTTCCTCCAGCATAGCAACTCAATCCGACAGATGGAATAAGCAAACCTGAGTTGAAAGACGAGTTGATTGTATATGATGCATCTATAGTAGTTCCTGATATTTTATATAAAATAGCCTGACTGTTTGAAACGATGCTCAATGCATATATATACTGATCGGCATTGCTATTACGCCGTACAGCGACCAATCCCGCAACTTTTCCCGAAACGCTTATGCTTGACACCGCATTTGTAGAGGTATTGATTCTGTATACAGTACCTTGCTCCGAACCTACATATAAATATTTCACGCCATTGTTTTTCACCATTGCCATACGTATGCGTGAAGGTTTTGTTATTCCACTTATAGAAGTTGGTGTTGTGGACGTAGTAGTTTCGTTAGCGATAACAACACCACTATTGGTCCTTATATAAATAGAATTTCCATTTACAGCCAGATGGGTAGGAGTTGACCCACTTCCAGACCAGCTGGTTGGGAAATAATTACCCGGATTAAAACTGTCTATCTTCGTTAACTCATTATTTAGTCTCAAAATATGTGTGGTTTCTCCCGGCTTGAATGAATCACCATTCTGAGAAACAATATACATTTTATTATTGGCTATAAATAAATCCTGAGATACATTACCCATAGCACCTGAGGCAGGGCTTCCATAGACCCAGTTCTGAGATGGATAAGTAGAAGAGGAGCCAGAAGCGTCAATATAAGAAAGCGTTCCGTTCTCAGTTGTCATATTGCCTTCCGACAGCACAAAAACACCATTTGTATTTGCCAGATAGTCATATCCGGCAACAGCACTTTTTAAATTACCTGTATTTACTCCATTTTCACCTGGCAGAGAGAATTCTTCATCTTGCTGACAACCTGTAAACAAAATCACAGACAGTGTAAATAACCAACCGATTTTTCTAAATAAATGTTTCATAATGTAATTTTTTTAATGTTATATATAAGCTGTAAAAACACTTTTCTTATATCTCCGGCTTTATACATCGAAATATCAACCTGCTCTATTAAATCTTTTGACCTCATTTAATATCTGTTTTCTCTTCAAGGCGTCGTATGCATCGTACATTAAACCCTTTTCCCCTATTGTCTAAAATAACAACAGGATACTCTCCCATTATTCGTGACATGTAGCTTCTTTCATCCCAACTGAGATGAAAGGCGGTGGCAGTCCAAAGTGATGCCGAACGCTCATGCTTCCATAATTCTCCATCTACAATACATCCCGTCTCAGGGAAGAACCCAAGTGCAGGAGATTCACAATCCAGACTATTTTGGGGATTAGTACGTACAAATTGATTCTCCGGTTCTATTACGTACCAAGGGGAATATTCAACCCGCCATCCGGGAGCCTCTTCTTGCTCCTTTGACATCGCTGGAATCCTCCAACCCTCCGGACAGGGGTCGTAGATGGATTTCTTATTGCTTATAGAACCCCATAAGTCGTGGTTATGTATACCTTCATTATAACTATACCATTCTCCTCCGCTACGCCCTCTTTGATTGATATATTCATCTGGAAACTCGATGGAATAGGCCAAATTATTTTCACGGTATTCAGCCGGAAGGTCGAATAGCGTTTCCGGGAAATAATTGGGTGGAGCAAACCCCGGCATCGGGTCCTTTTTCCCCCATTGATAATACATGCCATGAGTTTCTTTACCTTTGGTTTTGTCGGCACTGTTAGCTCCCAGATTGCGATCCATAAAGATATTGTCTCCGGTATTGTTTTTATACCGGTATAGCTTACCTCCGTCTACTATATTAGGTCCCGTTTTAAGGTTGTTGGATTGCAAATCTTTATCCGGATTGTAATCCGTAACCCAGAGATGCCAGCTCCAGCGTACTTCGCCATCTACTGTGAGGGCAATTACTGCATTCCCCTTTGATCCCGGTTTTGATTTTACATTGATTGCCGCTCTATTTATGTCTTCGTAACCGGTAATCTCCAGATATTCGCTGTCAATCAAGTCATTTGGTATAGCCCATATTAAAATTGTACCCAGGTCACCATTTGGAGAAAATTTTTTCCCGAAAAGCGTTTGGTTTTGCTCCCATACGGCAAAAGCCTTTGCAACGGGTATGGAAGTAGTTTCTCCCGGTTTTATCATTATACAGTTAGCCGTGGCTAGTGCTGCCTCAGGGTCTGAAACGACACGGATATAATCACTATTATTGTTATCATTATCATCTTTTCCTTCCTGACTCTCTTTTATCTCCAGATCTTCACGCAAAGAATCGTCCCGGCAGGAAACTGTCAAGAGCAGGATGCTTATAGAAAGCAGGAATAATAGCTGTCGTAAGAATCGGTTCATTGGCTTTATATTATAAGAAGATATCCATTTTTCATAGATGAATATATACCGAAGGATGTTTAAAAAGACAGGTACTCCACGATTGAGCACCTGTTTATACTCTCATCTTATGATTTTATTTTCAATAAAGAAAAAGAACTATTCAATAATCTTATCTGACCGACTGAGCTTCTGATGTTGTAATCTCCACAGTTTGTAAATGTAAGTCTTCGATCGACGTCACTTGGTAACGGTATTCTCCCATCATCGGTCTCATACCCTGAATAGCATTAACAACCTTTATAAAATCGACACCCGGCAAATGTACCTTGTTTCCCTTTGCATCTATAGCCCAGTCAATGTCAATAGCCGCCTGTTTACTGCCGTTCGGTTGGTTAGCAGCATAACCCCAGGCAAACGGTAAGGCCGGTTTAAAATCGTTGTCTTCGTCTATATTCGGCTTCAATTGTCTACCAGTAAGAGTATATGTTGGCCCGGTAATCCAGAAAGGAACCTCAACTTCAGCCATTAAGCTACCCCAAAAGTATGAATCGGTCACATATCCGGTTTTACCATCCTGTGTAGTCCAGGCATAGCCATCTTCAGTCTTCGTAGTTTGATAAGTATAAGACTGTATTCCAAGGTCATTCACACTTCCATATTCACTTCCTTCGATCTCATACCATTCATCATCATCCGGCATCCCGTTTTTGTTTGCATCATATGCCACCCAGATAACAGAAGGAGAAATGTTGCTACCTCCATACTTAGTGGTAAAGTCACAAAATCCCGCTTTGTTCATAATAGTATGGTCGAAACCCACAACCATATATCCGCCAAACGCACCCATATACACATTACCGCTACCAGTCTTAATCTGTTCATAAACAGCTGTGAGGGCTTTTTCCTTAGTATCACCAAGCACCTTGATTGTTTGTCCGGGAGCAGGAACAAAATCAAAGACCCTATTAGGAAAAGCAACAAAGGCTTTTTCCGGTTCAGTTACTGTAATCACAGTGCTCACTTCCAGCGTTTTATCATTTGGTAAAGTAGCTTTTAAACTCAGCTTATATTCACCTGCGGCAAGTGTAATGAAGTCATAATTTACTTCTGTCGAAATTACAGTCTTTTCGCCACCAAATTCCTGAGTCCATTCGAATGTTGCACCGTCCAAATCTATCACTTCCGGACGCAATTCTAATACCTTACTTATTGATACATCAAATCCGGAAGCCAGCCCCAGAAATGTATTCTCAGCCGGAATAGCCTTGTCCAAGATATACAAGGTACTGTTTCCTACGGTTATATGTGTTCCTATAGGTGTATTATTCAGAGAAACAATCCCTTCGGCAGTTTTCACAATAAGTTCAGTTCCGTTTAGGCTTTTTACTTTTCCTGCTTCTGTAAGAGCTGAAGGGGTATAAGCTTTTTCCAAAATATGCCTTTTTAAGATATCAGCAGTTATGCCTCCTTCTTCTGCATTATTCTTTATAGCAAGGACCGTGAAATTTGTAGCCGCAGAGGAAGATAGGTCTATAGACCGGAAAGCTTCTGTGAATTGTGATAATTCCGGATCAGACTCTAAAGCCGCTAAAATTAATTTCTGTTGGTTTTCAGCAGGTGTAGGTTCTTCTTTATCAGAATCGGAACAAGCTCCCAGACCGACAATCAGCAGGGATACTATTAATGTTTTTAAAATCAGGTTTATTCTTTTCATAGCTTTTTAAAATAAATTATTTAGTGATTACAATCTTCCAACATTTCTTTTTCCTAGCCTCGTTTTATTCGAGGAGGATATGATGACGTCAATATTTCCTCCCTACGTGTAAGCTTTTTGCGCCATATATTTCGGTAGAGGTTTCTCCAAGCCAACCGCAATATTGATTGACTCCTGTATACACCCTGATAAAATCGACTCCGGGAAGCCTCACTTTATTCCCTTTCTTGTCCACAGCCCAATCAATATCGAACGAACACAGCTTGTTTCCATTCTTATCTTCTGCCGAATTAGGATGATTATCCACATAACCCCAATCATAGGCTTGCTGAATGTATTGAGTCGATGATCCACCTTCTATTACATAATAGTTATCAGCTAGTTTAGTCCCTTTAAACGTAATTGTTTTGTTTTCTACCCATAAAGGCCAGTAGCTTTGGTCGTGATAGATATTTTTGCTTACATAGCCATAATCTTTTTGGCTACTTTCCCATCTGATATATGTTGTATCATTTAGATATACATATTCATTGTCCGGTGTTGGAATTTTATCCGGATCGGGTTTGAAGTAAGCGATTTCATACTCCTTGATTGTTTCTTTCTTATAATACTCACTGCCTGCCAGTTCGTACCAATCATCGTCGGGAATCCCATTCATATTGGCATCGAACGAAACCATAACGATTCCCGGCTCATTACTTCCTCCTTTAGCCTCTCCCGAAGAATAAAATGAATTGCCGTAAACTTCAAAATCCCGCTGCCCTTTTATGTTCATTACGGTATGATCGAATCCAAAAGTTATGTAACCTCCATAAGCGCCAAGACTGACTCCTATCGTACTTACAGCAGAGAGGTTTTCCTCTGCTTTCCTGCGCATTGTTTCTTCTGTATCGCCAGGTTCATACTCAGGCATTTTATTCACAAATTGTCCGGGAGCAGGGACGTATTCATACACTTTAGTAATTCCTTGCCTGTATTCTACTTGTTCCTCAATGACTACAAATGTTATTTCCTCCCTCATATAATTTAGAGGATCAATGATTTCGAACCGCATTTTATATGTGCCCGGTTTTTCTTTCAAAAAAATGTAATCTTTCTCTGTTGAAACCAATGAATCTCTTCCATCGGGCAATACTTCTACCCATTTGTAGCCCTGGCCGGTAAATGCCGGAATAAGCTTTTCTTTTTGCATCCGGGGAAGAATATACATATCCTGAATTCCCAGACTCATGGTCGGATCTTCTGTCTGACAAGCTGAAAACATAATTGTGAAAAACACAATTGCTGTATACCGTATTTTGTATCTTTTCATTATTCGGATTCTTCTGTTACGTTATAAAATGCCATATGAGCCGGTATATCTCCCGTCCGCACACTCCATCTTTTTTTCCCATCGGGGCTATAACAGTGCAAAACCCCGCTGGATACATAGTTTTTAGCATCGGTTACAAATATCTCACTGGTTACCGGATGAATAGCTATACCATATGGAACTGTGATTTCATTCTCGGTACCATCGGTAATAAAGTTGCTGCTAACCAGTTCCTTTTTATTTACATCAATGATACCATATGTTACAGTATTCTTCTGTGTTTCGAAATTGAATTCAACACTGTACACATATAGTGAATCTCCTTTAAGAGCCATATTTGTACATGGGATGTTCATTGTTTTCTCCACCTCGTAAGACCATGGACTCTTGTCCGTTTTTTTCAGTACATACAGGTTAGAACCTATCGACTTATAGTCTCCACGGGAAGACACCCATATTTTACTATTCTTATCGATTTTCAACCGGTGCAGATTTATTGCGACTGGTATCTGTGCTACTTGCTTATATCGATTGATATCTATTATGGATATGGTATTGTCATAGTTAGGTGCGCGGTATCCACCTGAATTAGCGACAAATATCAATCCGTCGCGAATTTCCAGTTCTTCCGGCTGGAAACCGACTACCGCTTTTGAAACGATTCGGTTTGTCCGTAAGTCGATGCGATAAACAGCTCCCTGAGGCGCAGCCGGATCTATCAGTACCGGAGCCACATATGATGTTACATAAGCGTAATTTCCATAAAAGCGAATATATCTGCAATTGGGAATTTCAAATTGCATAATTCTTACTCCTGTAGCAGCATCCATGACTTCTACTTTATGAGAGCAGTTTATCACAGCATATAAGCGTCCGCGATATACCTGGATATCGTTACCTACATCGCCTAATTCCTTAACGACTGTCGGGTTTTTCTCCGGATAGATATTCCGGTTATAGATTCCCGTTCTGAAATCTACAACATCTATACTGGCTTTATTGCTTCCCATATTACCTTCATTGAGCAGGTACATACGCGCCGGATTTGCTTCCATACTTTCCGGAATCGGCAACAAGTCATACTCTGTTGGGAGTACCAACTCATCTTCCCTGCAACCGGAAATAGGCAATAGCAGAATAAAGCATATTATGTAAACAAAGTGTCTCATCTTCCTATAATTCTATACTCACCGATAAACGGTAATTCCTTAGAGGCATCGGATAATTCAGTATTACATCATAATTTTGATTCATTACATTATTTACCTCACACGAAACTTTCATCAGATTTTTTTTCAACATGAATACTCTGGCCAGTGATAAATCATGCGTGTACCATGGTTGGGTATAATTATATCTGATATTTTCCTGTTGATTATACCTTTCACCCACATAAATGAGACTGTAATTGAAAGACCAGCCACGCCAATCTGCTCCGGCAATGAGCGAACCGCTATGCCAGGGAATATATGGGATCTGATCTCCGTAATAAGTATCAGCCGGATTGGTAAAGTCCTGTGCTTTCTGGTAGGTATATTGTAGCTTTGAATTTATCTGTACCTGCTCTATTTGAAAACTATTGATTGCAGAGACATCTATCCCTTTAATTTCAACCTTTCCCAGATTTAGCATTGTCCAGCGAAACTGTTGCCCTTTAGGATAAGCTATTATCTTATCTGTTATCTCATTATAATAAGCATCTACCTGGATGTTGAGACGACGGTAAATCCCGCGATTAAATTCTTTTGTATAATTTATCCCAAGATTATACTGGGTTGCATATTCCGGTTTCAGATTGGCATTGCCCATATCTGTATAGTAGAGGTCGTTAAATGTAGGCATACGGAATATCTTTTTGTAAAATGCCTGAAGCCAAAGAGATTCGTTTCTTAGTATTTTATATGCAGCAAACACAGCAGGGGTAGCCTCGTTCTTATCCGGTGCTTTAGAATATCGTTCTACTGATTCGTGAACAAATGTACCCAGAATACTGGCTTGAATCTTGAATCGGTCACTATTATATGATGTAGCCAAAGAGCCCCAATGAGTATAGCGTGTCGGGAATGGAAAATCTTTAAGGTCTGCATCAAGTATATTCCACTGGAAGTCATAAGATGCCGAGATATCCAAGTTTTTCATCAGGTTATAGACGTTTGCGGATGAAAAATAAATCTCTTTTTGTTTATATATATTATCAATAGTAACCAGCCTATAGTCATTATTTACATAATGGGTCTTGTCTACTGCATATTTAGCATTAATACGGGTTCTGTAACGTTTTGTCACATCCATTTCCAAAGAACCTTGCAGGAAAGAATTTACATCCCAAAGCCGTTCACCGTTGCGCCATACATTGTTTACGATTGCCCCGGGAACGCCTCTCTCCGAGTTATAATTATAAGCATGTATTTTCCATTTCCCGTTTTGCTTCCGTAATTTCCCATCAAGACTAGCCTCTAAACGTGTAGCATTCATATCTCCGTTCTTGCGAACAGCTGTTGTGTCATATGCAACTTCACCCAAGGGGTTCAGACGCCGGTAACGAAACTTATATTTGCCTGAAGCGTTGGTCCATTCTCCATTAAATGATACACTGAGATCTTCATTGATTTTTTGTTCCATCAATATAGCCGGATTGAGTAATCCAAATGATCCGGCACGGAGAGACGCTCGGAAATTACTTGTTTTGCCCTCTTCGAACCTTGGAGTGCGGGTTTGCAGATATATTGTACCGGCGGAACCAAAATCCCGTGCCGATTGGAATACATTACTCTTCTGTCCATTATATAGCGAAATCTCTTCTATATTCTCAAGTGAGAACTTGCCCAAATCTACTTGTCCGTTTTGCGCATTACCCAGCTGTATCCCATTATAAAATACGCCCATATGGTTTGTCCCCATACTGCGGATGTTTATGGTTTTCAACCCGCCTACACCACCATAATCTTTCAGCTGGACTCCTGAAAAATAGCGTATTGCATCTGCAACCGAAAGAGCATTGAGCCGTTCAATATCCTTAATAGTCATTACCTGGGCAGGAATAACCTCTTTGTTTATTATCTTTCCTACAACAATGATATCCTTTAACTGATATACAGAATCTGTAATGCTTTTTCCCCGGGTTATAAGAGAATCAGTTTTATTGATTACAATATTTTTAGGTTTTAATTCCTGTGCCTGAATGGAGCAAGAGAAAATGATGCATACCCCCACCATGAAGGATATAAAAACTGATTGTCCGGAGTTTCTCAAAGTACGAGTACAATAATACATCTTTTAGCTGATTGAAAAATTATCCAATAGCTCACAGAAAATAAAACAATTGAAGATTAATTGATAAAAAATCTAAATGTCCGAAACACCAGGCAAATTTTCAAAACTGATTGATTTCTCATCGGCGTCTTCAGCTCCACTTCCCGAAAGCTTTAAAACTAATCAATCTTGGCAGGTTTTCTGACTTGCTCCATCTTTGAATCGTCCTTCCCATTCTTATTCGAACAGTGGATTTGAGTATTGTTCAAAGATTTCTGGCGGAGCTTACAGCAGCGGGTACTGTTCAGGATTTACACCTGATTCCCTTTTTCATTTTTCCGTGGATCGGAAGCATGACACCAAAATCCAGACAAAGGTATTAATCTTTTTTAATAAAAGATCAAGTTTCCAATAAGTTATTTAAGAATATTTTAATCTGATATATATTATTGTTCAGCATCCATCCGATGATGGGTGCTGAACATGGTACATAACAACAATGAAGTAAAACGTTCTTCATACTATACTTCAAATCTTAATTCTTCATCCATATCAAAATCATCATCATGTAAATGTACGACTTCCAATGTCTTTTCATAATTAGTCGATTTCTTGGAAAAGAAATCATGTTGGGTAGTCTCTACGTTCAAACCATTGAGGACAATCGGATTAACTTCGCCGACTTCATAGCGCGGTTCGAACCCTAAGTTCATCAGCGCTTTATTTCCATTATAACGAATATACTCTTTTACATCACCTGTAAGTCCAACGTCCCCATAAACATGATCTGTATATTTTAACTCATTCTCGTAGAGTTTATCCATCAATTCGAATAGATTCTCTTTTACCTTGCTTTTCTGTTTCTCACTGAAAGTTGCAAAGAACTCCTGAGCTAACAATCCAACAAAAACTCCGTGTATCGATTCATCAGCTACGATTTTCTTAATTATATCGCAACTGGCGACCATCTGACCTTGCCCGGCTAACCACAATGGAAGGAAGAAACCGCTGTAAAACAGGAATGTTTCGAGCATTACGGATGAGGCCAGAGCCATATAAATCTCTTCAGTGGTTACATTTGTTTTATCTAATTTCCGGTAATTAGCATCGATTGTTTTTGCTTTAAATTGTAATTGTTCATTATTGGATGCCCAATCGAATATTGTGTCTATCTCGGCCGTAGTGGCTACCGTTGTGAAAATGGTAGAATATGATTTTGCATGTATAGCCTCCATCATACACATATAAGATAATACCGACTTGTTTTGCAGCCCTTCTATATGATCTATTACTTTTGGCATACCTGTATGACTTTGCAGCGTATCCAATAGGGTCAATCCCCCCAATGCCTTCTTATAAGCCTCACGCATTTCGGGGGAAAGAGATTTCCACGAATCGATGTCTTTTGAAGGGATATACTCGGTATCTATCCAGAACTGTTTGAGATTTTGTTCCCAAAACATTTCAACATAATCATTATCGGGAGTATTCCAGTTTACCGCCCTGAATTTCTTTATTTCGCTCATTTTCTTTTCTTTTTTAGTTTATACAGAACATGAAACACACTCGTCTATTGTCGCTTTTCGTGTGCGTGTATAATACAATGATTTTAAACCGATCTTATGTGCATAGATGTAATATTTCGCCAGATCACGGGTGGTATCACTGCTTTTGGTATGTAAAATAGTGGATATGCCTTGATCTACATGCCGCTGGATAACTGCGATTAATTTCATTACCTTTTTCTGATCCATATCATATGCCGACTTATAGAAGAAGAAATTGTCATTCGTCAAATATGGCATTGGGTAGAATGTGGTACTGTCTCCATATTCACGTACCTCTATTGTATCCACAATAGGCATAACGGATGCTGTCGAAGTCATGATATATGATGTAGACTGATTAGGCGCTATTGCCAGACGATAGGCATGATATACGCCATGTTGCATCACCTGCTCTTTCAATGTTTGCCAATCCTCTATATCCGGGATATGTATGCCTTCAAACAAAGACTTTACCTTTTCTGTCTTTGGATGGTATTCGGTATTTATATATTTATCAAAATATGTTCCTTTAGCATATTCTGATTTGTTGCAATCTTTGAATGTGATACCTCTATCACGCGCGATTTCCATTGAACGTTCCAGAGAATAGTAATTCATCATCATAAAAAATACATTACAGAAATCGAGGGCTTCTGTGCTTTCATATGCAATAAAGTTTTTTGCGAAGAAGCCATGAAGATTCATCGCACCTAATCCAACACTATGTAGTTCTTCGTTGGCTTTCTTGATAGAAGGTACTACGTCAATATTTGAAATATCTGTAACGACAGTCAAAGCATCGATGGCAACAGCCACAGCTTCTTTCACCCGCTTATTTTCCATAACGGTAGCAATATTCAACGATCCCAGGTTGCAGGAAATACCGCGACGGATATTATCTTCCTCATAATAATCGTTTATCTCGGAAACTTCGGATAATTGCATAATCTCGGTACAAAGGTTGCTGAATTTAACTTCGCCTATATCTTTAAGGGCATGTTCTCTATTGGCATTATCTTTAAAGAACAGGTACGGATAACCACTTTCTTTCTGAGTCTGAGCAATCTTTACAAGTAAAACACGGGCGCTTAACCGTTTCTTTCTCACTTTAGGATTATCTACCAGCTGCTGATACATTTCATCCATGTCCATATCATCCAGATATTGTCCGTAGTTTCTGAATACTGAATGTGGATAGAAAACATAGAATGGTTCATCTTTTTCCGCCAGCTCCATAAATTTGTCCGGAATAATCACTCCTATCGAAAGAGACTTGATACGGACTTTTTCATCTACATTTATTTTTTTACAATCCAGAAACTCTTCTATATCGGAATGGAATATATTCAGGTAAGCTGCACCCGCTCCCGGCCTTTGCCCCAACTGATTGGCATAAGAAAAAACATCTTCCAGTAATTTCATGATTGGTAGTACTCCGCTGGCTCTTCCCTCAACTCCTTTTATAGCTTCCGAGCGTCCACGTAGTTTAGAGAGATTAAGAGAAACGCCTCCCCCGATAGAAGATAACTTCATTGACGAATTGATTGCATAGCCTATAGAATTGAGGCTGTCGCCTATTTCGTCAAGGAAGCAAGATACCAATTCTCCCGATCTGCGTTTTCCTCCGTTCAGAAATGTCGGTGTAGCCGGCTGATACTCCTGATTAACTAATAATTCAGCGTATTTTATAGCCTGATTCACATCTCCCTGTGCTAGGTAGAGTGCTATGCAGGCAACACAGTCTTCGTACCTTTCAAGAAATTTTTCGCCGCTATCGTCTCTTAATGCATAGTTCTGGAAGAACTTGAAAGCACTCATGAACGAAGGAAAACGGAACTTACGCTCATAGATGAGGGCATAAACCCTCATTATATCTTCAAAAGAATACTGCTCATAGAGGTTTTCATAGTAATTGTTCTCTATCAGGTAGTCGATTTTCTCTTTTAGCGTATAGAAAAAGACTGTGTTTTTGTTGACGTAATCCAGAAAGTAGGAGCGAACCGCTTCCTTATCTTTTTCAAGTTGGAAATCGTCATCTTTTTTAATCATTACCTCATTGTTGAGGAGTATCCATTTTTTTATTTGCATATTCTTTTACTTTTTGAATAAAATTGTTTACATCCCGAGCCAAACCGGATAATTCAAACCTGACAAAAACAGGTATGTTATATTTTTCCGAAACTCTATCAGCAGCACGGGCGAAGTTGTCGCCCCAATTCATATTTCCACTGGAGGAGACAGATAGAACAAACTCACGATTCTCTTTGATAAATGCAGATGTTGAGTCAGGAATAGAGCCTATCCTGGTGGTATATGTCACAAGATGTCCAAAATCAGAGACTGACGTAGTGGAAGTAATCTTTATACACGTCCAATTTGTAATTGCACTTACTTTGGCAATAAAACGTTCCACATTACCTGTTTTGCTGTCATAATAGATAACCATTTCTATAAAGAATCTATCATCGACTTTAATTCATTCGGCTGATATCCGATAACACGCATCAGCACCTCTTCATTCTCGATCAAAAGAGTTGTTGGTACAGAGCGGATTTTATATTTCATTGCAGCTTCCGGATTGTTAAATGGATTTACCGCATCGAATGGTATACTGTTAGTCTTAAAATATTCAGAAACCATTATGCAAGGATTACAATCTTCCTTTTCAAATTTTATTATTTTCTTCATACTATTACTTGGGTAATAATTAATAATGGCAGCATTAAAAAAATACTACATTTTACTTCTACTATTTTTTAAAATTATCTTTTTCAGCAAACTTTTCTTTAAACCCGAAAGAAAAATTTATCATTTTTGTTTTGGCAGGTCTTCTGACTTACTCTTTTGTTCTACGGCCTTCCCTTTAATCAAAAGTGGCAATGAGTATTGTAAAACAAACATCAAAGAGTTTACAGCAGCGGGTCTGCTCAGGACTTACACCTGATTCCCTTTTCATTACATCCTCGAGGCAGCGAGTCTGTAACACCAAAACCGGATATAAAGATGAAACAATTTTTCGGAATAAAAGTTTTCAAAATCATATTTTATCATCTATGATCCATCAGTAATATTTATATAAAAGAAATATTTTTATAAAAAAATAATTACAAATGTTTTCCAAAAAGAAAAACAGATCTTAAAAAAATAAGAAATCCCTTTTTATTATGGAAACACATTTGAGGTAAATGCAGGCATCCAGAATATTTTTAATTCGTATCAGGTAGATTTAGACAAAGGGCGGAATAAAAATATCCAGTTACATTTATAGGCCGTCCATACCCCGATACTATTTTATCGGAGGTAAATTAAGTTTTTTGTTGAACTATAAAAAGAGACGGCCACTTTTACAATAATCGTAAAAGTAGCCGTTTCATATAATCACACCTATAAGAAAATCCTTAGTTTTAGTTTATGGCAGTATTAGTTCAGATTTTTTCGGCAATTATAGCGACAGCACTTAAATTTGCTTCATATTTACGAAATATGCTCCGCATTTTGCGTATTCTTCTCGCCGCGGCGGGATGAGTAAAAATATTAAAGAAAATCCGTATTGCCCTGAAGAAACCCTCGTCATCAAAGATCCGTTTTGGCTCGACCAAATGCATTGGGCTAAAATAGATATCCTTCACATTGAAACCCTCAGCTGATAATATATCTTTCCAGGCATCTACAGATAGTGGTCTGGCATTTGTTTTGATTGCATCAGCCATATCCTGATATATAGCGTTGATATTATCTCTACTAAGATCTCCCACCAGTGCTATTTCATGTATCCCATACAGCCCCCCGGGCTTTAATATGCGATATGCTTCTTTGACTATTTCCGATTTTTGCTTTTCCGACTGCATTGTTAGCATAGCTTCACCATAAACTTTGCTTGCAACGGCATCTGTCAGTCCGGTTTCTTTTGCATTAGCGTTAATAATACGGTAATCCGGACTATATATTACTTTTTGTAAATAAGAAAAAGCTTCTTTATTTAATTCAACAGCTATATAAGTTTTCGGTTTCTTCTTGAGTGTAATAGATGCAGTAAATCCCAGTCCGGGAGCAAATTCAACAACGTCATCCAAAGAGTCGATATTCAGGCTATCTATTAATTTCAAAGTCAACTCTTTTCCTCCGGGACGCAAGACACGCTTGCCCATTTTGGCCAGAAGCCAGTGTCCCTGGGCTTTATCTTCATTAAGCTTTTTCATATCCTTATCCTCTTATCATAGTTAATAACATTTTGAAAGACTCGATAGCCTGCAATGCATGAGAGATATTTGCGGGCATGATAATCCATTCTCCGGCTTTCACCAGATTAGGAACGCCTCCTATAAAAATCCGGGCCTCTCCTTCGAGCACTTGGACTATTGCATCGAAAGGGGCGGTATGTTCACTCAAACCCTGTCCTTTATCGAAAGAGAACAAGGTAACATTTCCCGAAGGATTTTTCAAAACCTGCTTGCTGATAATCCCTCCTGACGAATATTCAACCATACATGTAAGGTTGAGCACTTCTCCTTTATTAAATAATTCCTGCATATTAGTATTTTTAAATTGGACGATGAACGGATAAACTATCTCTTCTACAGAAAGATTAATCATTTCCTTATTTATTATGTTTTGTAAAGATATCCAAAGGGCCAGAGTATATCAATACCTAATTATTAGGGTTTTATAATGGGATTCTAATTACTTATAGCTATATGTATACAGCTGTATTTCAGATATATAATAAAATAAATTAAAAAAAATGCAACAAATGTTACAGTATGGGATTCTTATCTTTTATTCACACATCCGATACTTGATGCAGAAGATGATTTAATTATGGTTAATAAATTAAAACTGACATGTAATTATCAAAGAAGGTAACTTAAAGCAATACTCAAAAGAATAAAATGCTTTTTTTGATATGAATAAACCTCTCCTTAACCAATATAATTTTTGTATTACTTTTATTTTTATATTTTTGCCTTATAGATTCTATTTATTTACTAATTGTTTATCACAAGGACACAAGTTTTGTTGTTGTGATATCCAATACGTATTACTATAATTAACAGTAATTATGACACACCTACCTTCCATTATTACAGATCTGGCGTTTCTAATCGGAGTAGCGGCTATTGTTTCTATTATCTTTAAAAAACTGAAGCAACCAGTCGTTCTGGGTTATATCGTTGCAGGTTTTTTAGCTGGTCCATATACAAACTTTTTCCCGACTATAGGAGATGGCGAAAATATAAATGTATGGGGAGAAATCGGAGTAATATTCCTGCTATTTGCCATGGGTTTAGAATTCAGTTTTAAAAAGCTTATAAGCAATGGTAAAACAGGTTTTATCACTCTTTTATTTATTATCTTAGGACTCGGTGTCTCCGGTTATTTCTTAGGATATTCGTTAGGATGGGGAAAGTGGAATAGTATTATTTTAGGATGTATGCTATGTCTATCTTCGACAACAATAATTGTTAAAGCGTTTGATGATCCCCAATATAAAGGCAAAGGTTTTACTGAAGTCGTTTTCGGAATATTGATATTCGATGACCTGTTTGCTATTTTACTGATGGTCTTTATGGGTACACTGGCCTTAAATAATCATTTCGAAGGAACAGAAATATTCATGAGTATAGGTAAAATGCTTTTCTTTATTGTTGTATGGGTCGTTTGCGGTATCTTCCTTATCCCTACCCTTCTGAAAAAACTAAAGGATATTCTGAATGATGAAACATTATTGTTAGTAGCCATCGCGTTATGTATGGGTATGGTCGTTTTTGCCACGGAGGTTGGGCTATCGGCCGAACTCGGGGCGTTTATAATGGGAGCGGTATTAGCCGAAACATCGGCTCTTGAAAAAATTGAAAAAGTAACTAAACCCATCAAGGATTTTTTTGGAGCCATCTTTTTTGTTTCGGTTGGAATGCTGATGAACCCCCAGATTATTACTGAACATTATGTAAGCATACTACTTATCACATTGCTTGTTCTTTTTGGGAAAGTAATATTTACTGCTATCGGAGCAAGGTTGTCCGGAGAATCGATGCTTATTTCTGTGCAATCCGGTTTCAGTATGGCGCAGGTTGGGGAGTTCTCTTTCATCGTGGCAGGTACTGCAATAAGCTATCAGTTGGCGGACAATTTTATTTATCCCATTATTATTGCCGTTTCTATACTAACTACCTTTACCACACCTTATCTGATGAAAGTCAGTAATGGAGCCTATAATCTGATGATGCAAAAAATTCCGGAATCATGGCGCGAAAGTATACTCGAAACTGATAAAAAATTATCAACACCCACTCCTACAACGACGTGGGCCGCATTCTTCAAAAACTATATCTTCAATATAATCGTTTTTGTGTCTTTATGTATTGCAGTAATTGCATTGTCGATAAATTTTTTAAGTCCAATAATACAAGAATACATAAAGGGTATAGGAGGCAACATCATTACTTTGGTAATTACATCTTTGATTATGGCCCCTCTATTAAAAGGCTTAGTCTACAGAGGGGGCGAACAGCCCTACTTGATCCTTAAACTCTGGCAGATTAGTGTAGGCAACAGATTAATCCTATCGGGATTTATTATGATCCGGTATCTTATTGCTTTCGGTTTGGTATATTTCTTATTCTGGAAACTTCTTGTTATACCATTTTGGGTATCTGCTTTGGTAGCGATAATAATAATCCTTATTGTATTCCGGTCGAGGCGTCTTTTGGATATCTACTGGAAAATGGAATATCGGTTTGTACTTAATTTTAATCAGCGTATAATTCATGAACGAAGGAGAAAGTCGAATGAAAAAGGTATGTCACTGGCTTTTACATCTGATAATGAAAGTTGGATTGAAAAAAATCTTTATGTTGGAAAATTTAAGCTGAACAAGGGTTCGGGCTATGAGGACACCGCCCTCAAGGATACTGACTTCAGGAAAAGATATGATCTCCTGATAATTGCCGTATTCCGTAACGAGAAGGAATTGTATTTCCCTAACGGCTCCTTTACATTATTGCCTGACGATATTATTACTGTAGCCGGAAATATACTCCAGATAGATAAGTTGACAAATGAAAAAAACAATATAGAATTGGACCGTACTACTCTAAAGACTATACATCAATATGCGAAAAAACAGGACGAGGATTCTGATTCTAAAATAAAATGTCTGTCTCTCGTTATTGACCAAAGTTCGGGATTATATGGAAAAAGCTTACTACAATCGGAAATTGGAAAGAGAGGGTCTTGTTGTGTTGTAGGGATAGAACGTAATAGCGGCTATTGGATTAATCCTCCGGCTTCTGAGATTTTCAAAGGCGGGGATATTGTATGGCTTGTCGGTAATAAGGATAGCATATTTAAACTGGTGAACGAAAACTTATATTTCGAATGAATCCATACATATAGAATATCAGGTAAATAACGATAAAAATATTTCCAGCTGAATAATGAATTGCACAAGGCATTTATATCAATAAAATATGGAAGGGATGCAGTACGGGAAATATTTAGTGAGCAAGAAATAAGTTATAAGAAAATAAACAAGGGGAAAGATTGTAAATCCTTCTCCCTGCTTATTCTGCTTATTATAATAGGTACCTCCCTGTTGAAAAATCAGGAGAACAAATAAAAATACTCTACTAAAGAATTAACCTTTGCGCTCTCCTATATTTTTTTAAGACCGGACCGTCCAATAGCCTCTATTTCATTACAAATGAATCCGGATATTTCACATTATTTAGAATAGTGTTATCACTGGAGTGTATCCAGGTATCAAATATCCGCTCATTGGCTGTAAGTTCAATAACTCTTGCCCCGTAACCCAAGCTGGTATAGGTTGTCTTACTTCCTGAAAAACGGCCGTATGCAAGGCAAATCCCATTTAGGTATCCAATGTAATCGTTGTCATGATCGTGTCCTGTAAATGTACCCATTACATCTCCACCTTCAACCATTGCCGCAAACATTCCGGTATTTATAATTCCGGGGCACTCTTTCTCTGTTCTATTACCAAATACAGGAGCATTCTTTACATAGTTCTTGGTTGTATCAGGCAATAGCGTATATTCCTGTAAGGGAATATGGAAAAATGCAAGAGCCGGATATGGTTTGCCACTATTTTCTCTCGTAAAGAAGGCACTGTTCTTCCTATACCAGTCTACCTGATCAAAGCCGAACCAGTTATATCCCTTTTGTTCACCTACTTTATTATACGCATTTGAATCCATAAAATAAAGTATTGCACCAGTTTTTTCCCGGGCATTCTTTACCTCAAGAACATAATTTCCCACACCTGTTAAATATGCAGGCCCTATCTGTGCATAGCAATATGGTTTACTAATCACATAATCCATTATTTGCCGGCGAGTCCAGTCATGCTCATCGTCATGATTTCCCAATACGATCGCATATGGGATTTTTTGACTGATAACGGGAGCCAGAACCTCATCCCAACCGTTCTTTGCAGGAGTATCTGTAACAATATCACCTGTAAATGCTACAAGATCAGGCTTCTCATTATCAAGCACCTCTTTCATCATTCTGATAGACTTTGCAGATTCTTCAGATCCGCATTTATAATGTATATCAGTGAACTGTACAATTTTGAATTTTCCACTTTCATTAAAATGCAGCTTCTCCTGAGCATAAGCATTCGTAATGCATATAAGCATTAGCAATATTGACACTATTTTTTTCATTAATTCAATATTTATTTTAACCACCAGGTTTTTTGATTTATTTTATCATTGCCGTTTCCGAACTGTCTTGTTATAGCTGCTGATACGTTGTCTGCATTGTAGTTATATTCCGATTGCGGATATATCCAGCGATAAGGAATTTCCACACCTTTTATGCGGTGAAATTCAGGGTAACCAGTCCGTAAGTTTTCATAGAAAGGAGTCCATCCTCCCTGAAAGAAACTTTGAAAGTACTTTTGCAATACAATAGCTTCTATTTTCTCATCATTTGTCAATTTTGTAGAAAAATTATTCGTCGGATTAGTCAGGTAGCTGTTTACTATATCTTCGCTAACATAGGCACTTAACCCTTTGGCATACGATTCATAAAACTTAAATGATGATTTTATACCATTATTGTAATATGTAGCCGCATCACCGGATATCCAGCCTCTGACACAAGCCTCTGATAAGATAAACTGTAATTCTGCATACCCTAACAAGATCGAAGGCTCATTGGTCGGGTCCTGATAGAAGCGTTCCAACACTTTCGAAACTTTTCCTTTTGTCGCTTTCTCATTCACTGTACCATATGGAGCTGCCGGATCTCCGCCTTCATAAGCAGTAAAATCATCAATGGCTTTTCCGGCCTCTTTTGCCTCTTTCGTTTGAGTACAAAATAAGAATAAGCGAGGATCTTTATGATCCTGAAGCCGTTTGATAAAAGTAGAGTCAATATACATTCCTGAACCGAAAGAACTTGAATTGAATTCTGGATAACGGTTGTCTGCCTGATCTAAATACACTAATTGCCCGTTATCCTGATTGCCGCTCATTAGTGGTTCACTTTGAACGATTGAAGCAAATTTGCTTTTGACATTCAGGTCTGTATCGCTTTCCTTATGAGATAAGAATAATAATACTTTCAGGCGGAACGAGTTTATAAGACGCTGCCATTTGTCTGTATCTCCATTATAGATTATATCTCCTTTAATTGCAGCCTTCTCATTTTCAATAATGGTATTGGCCTCCTCCAGTTCGTTGAGGATACCTATTATCACATCCTTCTGGTTATCATATACAGGTGCAAATATATTATCTGATTCGCCCTTTAATGCTTCCGAATATGGTATGTCTCCAAACCGGAGAGTCATGTTGTAGAAATAATATGCCCTAAAGAACTTTCCCAAAGCAACATAACTGTTTTCGTTTATCTTTTGGGCTTCCTCCATCATTTTACTGATATCTTTCATCTTTGTATATGAATAATCGCCCCTGTTCCATTTATAGTATTGATAGCTATTCTCACCATCTGTCTGTACCAGCATTTTATTTGCATAAAGAGGTGATGTTCCCAAAAACTCCCTGAAAGCAGTCCATTGTATCTGGGTAAGCAAAAGCTGAGGATGGGTTTCTGTCGGATTGTTCGGGTCTTTGTTTAGTTCTTCCAGGTCATTGCATGAAGTCACACAAACCAGAATGATAAAAATAAAAAATATAATCTTTTTCATAAATACGTTCTTATTTACAGGATAAATATTTCGATTAAAATTTCATTGTTGCAGAAAATCCGATATATCTTGACGAAGGATCCTGCAGATTGTCATCATTACCATAATCAGGATCTACATAAGGGATCTTTTTCCACATCAACAGATTGTAACCATACAATGAGACATCTAATGATTTGATTTGTCCCAGATCAACAATTTTTTTCAGATCGTAACCAATAGACAACCTTCTCAATTTGAAATAAGAGCGATCAAATACATTTGCAAATGTTTTATCATCAGAATCAAGTACCTGAGCCTGATAAGGATAAATCTGGCTCCATGTCTGCCAACTCACAACCGTAGTATTAGGTGCATAGGTACGAGTGTCAGACACAACCACACCATTCACATCCCGCGTAAGCTCGCCTCCGGTAACATTGACTCCCTTAGGTACATATATAGCATGCCCGGCTTCGTATTCTGCATCTCTGTATGTGGTTGATTCCGGATGCTTTCCTCCCCACCACATCTTTTCGATAGTAACTGATCTGAGCAGGCCTCCCCAGGCTCCATCTATATCAATCTCAACTTTGAAGTCTTTTATATTAAATTTATTCTGAAAACCTAAACGCCATGAGGGATCGAGGTGTCCAAGTTTTTTCTGATATGCATCTTTTATCGGCAATCCGCTATTTGTATCAATGATTAGTTGTCCGTCAGCCGAAGTTTGCCATACAGTAGCATAATATGCATCTGCCCTGTCACCTTTGCTTAATGCATTATACTTACTTTGTCCGCCATAAATATCGGTGAGACGTCTGACATACCGGCTCCAGTTTACGGCTACATCCCAAGAGAAATCTTTTGTAACAACAGGTTTCGCACCCAGGATTATCTCCACTCCATTTGTATTATATACATTCCCGTTTACCTTTCTGGAGGTAAATCCGGATGCTTCCGACACATTCAGATTGATGATCTGATTCTCATCTTTGATATGATAATAAGTAGCATCTAATGTTATCCTGTTTTTAATAAAAGCTGTTGATAATCCGAACTCATAGGATGTTGACTTTTCGGGTTTTATATTTGGATTGACCAGACTGCCGGGATATGTTACGGATGGAGTTGAACCATAAGTCACACCTTTTTGATATGTCGCATATATACTGTACGGATCGAGGTCGCTGGATACCTGTGCCCATGATCCGTAAAGCTTTAAGTAATCTATTGCTTTAGGCATTTTCACATACTGCGATACAAGGGTACTAAGAGAGACTGAAGGATAAAAATATGAATTTTCCGAAGATGGTAAGGTCGAAGACCAGTCATTGCGGGCTGTAAAGTTTAAGAATACAGCATCATAAAAGTCTATATTGGCAGAGCCGTATATACTATGTACTTCTCTTTTGCGAACAATATTTGTTGCATTTGTCGGCCCTTGCGAATTACCCATGTTGTATAATCCGGGAACAATAAGTCCGTCTGTGGATTGATATTCTTCCTGATAGTTGGTATTTAATATTGAAGCTCCGACATTTGCGGTCAAATTGATTTTACTTGTTACAGGTTGAAAATAAGAAGCTAAAACATCAGCATCGATATTCCGTTGATTTCGATTCCATATCTTTAAATCACCAACTCGTGAATCTCCATAATTCATATAAGACTTTGGAGTTTGAAGGTCTTCATATGTCCCTATTTGGTGCATCGCGGCACGTCCCTGTATTCCTAAATTAGGAAGTATCTGCCAGTTGAGTCTCAACTTACCATCCAGTATGTCCTGGTCTCTCTTTTGTTGCAGTTCTTCTGTTGCAAAGTATGGATTATTATACCAGGCATAGTTGTAATTAGCTTGTCTATAACCTTCCAGTCCGGGAACCCATTGGTGTTTCTGAAGTTCTTTTCCATTCACATCGTTACCCATCCAAAGCAATATTGTGTACATGTGATTTTTAGGTCCATATCCATATCTCGGATAATTAGGAGAATATACTTTATTATAGGCTAATGAGGCATCAAGTTGGATATTGTTGCTAATATCGAATGATGAGTTGAAACTTAATCCGGTTATTTGGAGCGAAGTGTTAGGCACCTGCCCTTTTTGATAGGCATATTTCCCCGATGCATAATAGCGGGCTTTAGCCCCTTTGTATGATACAGAGAAGTTATTATTTGTAACGACACCTGTACCTAAAAAATCTTCAAGATTATCGTGTGATACCCAATCAATCGGGACACGTTCATACAACGATTTATCATCATAAATTGTACCGGAAACATTCCCGTACCATTCAATGACCTCGCCTGTTTGTTTATTCCGGATCGGGCTGTTCCACTGGGCGATCTTCTGTCCTGTGTTCAATTTTGGCCCCCAGGTCATATCTCCGTCCGAAATACCGCCATCGGCTCCGTCCCAAAATTCGTATTTACCATTAGAACCGCTACCATACGTTTTCTGGGATTCGGGATATACTGTAAAACCGGCAGTAATCATATTGCTTGTGCTGACAGTGATTTCCAGTCCGTCCTTTTTTGCTGATTTACTCGTGATAAGTATAGCTCCGTTCTTACCCCGGGAACCGTACAAAGCGGAAGCCGTCGGACCTTTCAATACGTTCACACTTTCTATATTCTCACTCCCAATATCAAAAAAATCCGTTTCAACAGGAATACCGTCTAATACGATTAACGGATTTTTCCCTCTAAGAGAAAATGACGGAGCCTGAAACAGTCCGGTCGGGTTAGTCACCGTAAGTCCGGCAATTTGTCCCGACAAGGCACTACCCACATTCATAGTCTGAGACTCGCTGAGTGCCTCATTATTTATCTGCTGAGTCGTGTATCCAAGCTTTTTCTTCTGTTGTTTAATCCCGATAGCCGTCACAACAACTTCATCCAGATTTTGCGACTCTTCGGACATTATGATGTCTATAATAGTTCTGTTATCTACTTTCACCTCTTGAGAAACAAACCCCATATAAGAAAAAATCAGGGTTTCGTCGCCAGCAGCTTTTATTTCATAATTACCATCAAAATCGGTAACGACACCCCTTGTTGTATTTTTAATACTAATATTAACCCCAATGAGTGTTTCTCCTTTCTTATCTTTTACAGATCCTTTAACCGTTTGGGCATGTACCATCCCCGGGAGAAGTAAGAATACTACTCCTAATAGCGTTAGTAATGTTTTCATTTATTGGTTTTTAAGTCAGATTATTTGATACTTAGTAGATATTATTTATTTTCACCTGATTGAATACACTGATTTGATCTTCGATGCTTTTCTTATTTTGGTCGAGGGCTCCTTCGAAAGCTTCGGTATCAGCTTCGCTTATGATAGTAAGGCTGACTTCCAAGATGTGAGTAAAATCATTAGCCGCTTTTTCCAAAGCGATATTTCCTTTCTTCACTTCTTTTTTCAGGTGCTTTTCTATTTTGCGAGTCGTATTATAAATATTGGGCTTCTTTATTATTGTCCGTCTCATCGGATCGCCGGGTACAACCTCCTCCTGAGTGACATAATATTCTTCCATCAGAACTTTGAGGCATGCGACTTTAGATCCGAATTCGTGCTCTTCGGCTTTCTGGATAGTATTGTTATCAAATGTTGATGGTACAGATGAATCGAACTCCCAGACATATCTTTTATTTTTCGCATCATCATCGTTTGTTGTTTTAGTAGTAATTATATCTGCTTTATCTTCAGCGCCACGATGATTACTCGCATAATAGTTCTGAGCTGAAATATTAAGGATTATTCCGAGCATTAAAATAAATAGAGATAACCGATTAATTGTTTTCATACATTTTATGCTATTTTAAATTTATTGCACAAATGTAGAATGTCAATATTTCGCACTAATTAATACGATGTGACATTGCGGTTAATTAACTATTCAATAAAATACCAAATAAAAGATTATAATACTAATAGTCAAAAAAGTAGAATCTAACTTAAATATAAGGATTTAATATTAATGAAGCGGACGCTTCGAAAAAGGAGAAGTAAAATACTGTTTTGTAATAGATATGCCTTTAATGAGATATGATTGAAGTACAAATAAACAGATATATATGAAATTGTGGAAAAAGTTGTCCGCGAGGGAAAGAATATATAAAAATTTAAAGGAGTAAATTATGCAGATATGGGTTCTGGTGAATTTCTGTAGAAAACGTGACCGATATTTATTTCAATAATATATGGGAAGTCATTTAAAACCTCTCTTCAATTTATTAAACAGTATTTGTAAAAATTTCTCTACATAACGCAGACTTTCAAGTATGTGATTTGAATAGACATCATTCTTTTTATATGCCAGCATATGATCCCTGAATATTTGTATATGGCTTGACATGCCTAATGTGGAGACTCCTCCGGTACGCATTGTCACACAATCTACCGATACATATCTTATCTGTATTTTATTCACAAAAATCAGCCGCAGGAGATTTTCAAAGTCTGCACCGATTTTAAAGGCGCAGTCAAAAGTTCCATATTTATCATACACCGGTTTTCGACAATAGAATGATGGATGAGCAGGCATCCACCCCATCCGCATTTTCCATCTGCGGAAGCTTGCGGAAGAATAGTATCGCACACATTTACCCACATTATTATGCTTCACATAATGAATGTCTCCATACACTGCATCTGCACCCGATAATCTGAGTTCTCTGACAAGAATTTCGAGAACCCCGTCAGATGTGTAGAAATCATCACTATTAAGGATGCCTACCACATCGCCTGTAGCCATCGCTATACCTTTGTTCATTGCATCATATATACCATTATCACATTCGCTTATCCAACGCATTCTGCCTGCAAACTGAGGCTCGTATTCTCTGACGATACTCATAGTGCTGTCCTTTGATGCTCCGTCAATAACAATATATTCAATGTCCTTGTAAGTCTGGCATAAGACACTTTCAATAGTATTCCTTACTGTTGTTTCGCTATTGTAAGTTGCTGTTATTATTGAGATTAACATATTTAATTTATATCTTCAATAGTGAATATAAGATATAGCGGAACCTTTATTATAGAGAGTTCTACAATATCCATCATTTTTTTATGAAAATATGATATTTGTCCGCTAATAAATTGCAAATTTTCTCTTTGTCCGCTCCACATTCCATCTTTATTTCATAAATCTTAGTATCAACGAGTGCCCGATACCACCACCCCTGAATAAAAGTGAAGATGAATCCCTCCTTGCCTTCCCGCCATGCTCCCCTGATAATATAGCGGTATAAAAAGTAAGCGAACGCTCGCCAAAACAGCGGTTGACGAGTATATTTGAGTTTCTTCTGTCTTTTTTCCAAGGTTTGCTCACTAAGTCCATTAGTTCTTCCTTCGATGGCGGAATCAGACAAATTATATTCCAGGTTAAGCATTTCGGCAGCCTCACGTATTGCATAATTCACATGCTTGCGGCAAAACCATGATATATCATTGAGATTATGATCGCAGAAATCATTCTCGTATTCATCTGTTCGTCCTTCTGTAATCCTGATATGTTCATCCATCAATCGTTGCTCGCATACCGCCTTCCCTTTGCGAAACATTCTGAGCATTTTTACCGGATAAATGCCTCGCTTCATCCATCGCCCCATGAAAATATGCCGGCGGTTGAACACAATACCGGTAACATCCTGTGTTGCAAGTGGAATTTTCTTTTGCAATTCTTCAATTAGTTCAGGCAAAAGATACTCATCGGCATCTAGCCGCAGAATCCACTCCGTGTCAATGGAAAGATGTTCCAATGCCCAGTTAAATTGTGCCGCCTGATTTCCCGGCCATTGATGTTCTATTACTTCTGCTCCTAGAGAGAAAGCTATTTTTTGTGTTGCATCTGTTGAAAAGCAATCAACTATATATACCTTCCGGGCTAATTGATTTACACACTCCAAGCACCGTTTGATGTGCAATTGTTCGTTTTTGGTAAGAATAATAACTGTCAGGTCAAGCATCTTGTATAACTCTTCTTTTTATGAATTTAGCGGGATTACCGCCGACTACCGTCCATGGTTCCACATCTCTGAATACGGCGGCACAAGCACCGACCACCGCTCCCTGCCTTACCGTAACTCCCATACCTACAAAAGCACCCGTAGCGACCCATGCCTGATCTTCTATAACGATAGGGGCTGTAATCAATGGATTGAGCGGATTAGTTATATCATGGCTTGCCGTACAGAGGTAAGCTCCTTGCGATATTGTTGAGTTTGCCCCAATTTTAACAAGGGCAACATTGTAGCAATTTACCTCCGAAGCCAAACAAGAATAATGTTCCATTATCAGATTTGCCGGATAGTAGATCCTTGCAGATGAGTAAATCACGGCGGTCGCATCTATCTTCGCTCCAAAAATCCGGAGTAAAAAACGTTTCCATCCGCTACCAAGGCTACGAGGTAGCCAACCGGCGAACAATACCCAAACAATCGACCATATAAAACGTATAGCCTGATGCTTACAGGATAAAATATTCCGGTACTTCGATAAATTAATCTTTGCTTCACTCATATACAAATTCTGGTTTTGAGGCCTGACCGAGAATCCACTGATATAAATGCTTCATTTTCCCGGCAAGAACTTCAACAGAGTAATTTTCACGCATTAGCTGTTTACCATTCATTCCCATATATATGCGTTCTTCTTCCGTCAGAGAAATAGCCTCTATCAATGTCTTAGTTATGCTTTCCTGATCGTTATCAATCCACCAGCCACAATGATGAGTTTCCAATTCTCTCCACGGCATTCCCCTGGAAGCTATCACCGGGACTCCTCTTACCAATGCTTCCGTAACAATATTACCAAAGTTTTCAAAATCGCTGGGAACAACAAGTAACGAGAGTTGCGTCATTATTTCATCCTTCTCTTTACCTGATAAGAATCCGGTAAACTTAACATTGGATAGATTCAGACGTTTAACTTCATTGTGCAGGAACCTTTCGTAAACATTATCTCCGGAACCGATAATGGCAAGGTGTAAATTGCTTGTTTTATCTCTTGAATCATTCATTGCGTAAATCAATTTTTCGATACGCTTACGCGGATGAATACGACCGAGATAACCAATTCTCATTTGCGGCTTATCAGGTATCGGACGATCAACAACATGGTTTATATCTATCGGATTGGGCAATACCGCCACGGGATTGCAAAACCCTAATGTGCGATAATGCTCCATTTCTTCAATACATGTAGCTTGAATGCAGGCCGCCTTTTGTAAATCATTCCGTTGATACAGAATTAACGATGCTTTCTTAACCAAAGCCGAATGAGCCAGAGCTTGCGGATAAAGCATTCCCCGGAGGGTCATAATATACGGTTTCCCATGCCGGCGGGCATAAGATGTTACACCATGCCCCAGGTGTTGCCACAATCCATGCACATGATATAGGTCATACACAGACAATTTATCCAACATTTCTTTCAGCCCTGGCATATACCCCAAGCGCACATTTCTCATTACAGCCGTATAATGAATGGTCATGTTATTGGCTATCAATTTGTCCTTTTCGCGCAAGGGGGACATTATGACTTCAGCCCTTTCCCCGGCATCATTCAGTCCTTTCACGGTTAAATAAAGGCTCAAAGCCGGACCTCCCGATTGGATACCCAATGAGCCTGAATGCTATATTTTCATTTTATATAGGTATCAATCATTATTCAACCATGAGGGTATAATTCTTTTGTCCGGATCTGTAAGGACAGCATTGAAATAAGTGGCAGCATTATCTCCTGAAATATGATCGTAAGTCCAATTGATTATGTTTCTACGCTGTTTCTGCGTGATTGGACCTTTCTCTAGCCATTTCCGGAGTTGCATTTTCATATCGGAATTATGCTCGTCGAAGCAAAAAACACCGCCTCTCTCATTATTATCCAGAAGGGCGGAGGCTCCGCAATTTTCGGAGCAAAGTACTCTTGTGCCACACATCAAAGCCTCATTGACCACCGCTCCCCAACCATCATATAAACTGGGGAGGATTAAAAGGTCGGATCGGGAAAGATAGTCTGTAATATTTTCATTTGGTATGGCTCCTACATATTTTATTTGCTGTTCTTCCTCTATTATTTTCAGAAGCCGGGATTCCAAACTTCCATTCCCAATAATATAAAAAGTGTTGAATAAGCATGTCTGAGTTTTTATCACTTTTACCAAGTTAAGAATATTCTTATTAACATCAAGCCGGCCAATAAAAATAATGTTAGGCTTAGTTTGTTCTATAATGCTCTTTGCATGAATGTGCCGGTGTTCGGTAAAATAGCCCCACTGATATATTTTTTCTCTGGGGAAACCGCTCTTTATATAACATTCTTCCCCTTTGTATCCGGTAACAAAAAGAACATTGATATATTTTTCGTATCGGATACGAAGATACTTGTATTTTAATCTTCGTAATAATCCCGGAATTCCCAACCACTTATATGGTTCCAGCATTACTGCAATCCGGCAATGATTTTTGGTAGCCTGCTTAAACACGGCATACACCATAGGATTGGCATCAATACCCGAAAATATGTGATAAGATTCTTTATCAGCCAATAATTCAGAGATTTTGCTGTCGTCAGGTGCTATTATTATGCGGGCGTTACCCATTTGCGGCACCTTCCATCCTTCCTTCAAACGTGCCGCACTGCACTCCCGCTCTACAACAAGAGTTACCGGATTGATTGCTGAAAGAGACTTAATAAATGCAGACTGATGAATACTTATTACATTTTGCCAGAAAACTAAACTCATTCTGATTCTTGAGATTGCTTAAATTTGATATAACATGAAGCGGTACCCAGACACAGCCATAGATAGAAGAAAAAGAAACTCCCGGAGGAAATAACATAGCCTTCGGCCATCATGTGTATTCCCAAAAAGACTAAAGAGCTTATTAATAAAAGCGATGTCTGGTCCCCTATTCTATTTAGTTCCCATATTGTCTTGCAATAAATCAGAACAAAGATAAAAAAAGAGAAAATACCTGTACTTGAAAGTAGGAACAACCAACCATTGCCAGGCTCGACCGTTCCGGTGTACTTGCTTTCGACAACACTTGCTTTCGGTAATCTGACTGCCCCGTATCCATATCCGATGAAAGGGCTATACTTAAATTCCTCGATTCGAGATTCCCACCTTCCCGCACGACTGCTTATCATCGACCCTCTACTTTCGGAATATGCAACCTTCATTTGAATTGTTTCAGTATATTTCCACCAAAAAGGGGATGTAGCCGCTATTACAATAACAATTGCCGCAGCATAACGAATAAATTTCGACAGGTTGCGAAAATATAACCAAATCCACACTGTAAAAGCGCCGATAAACGACAATAAGGCAGCCCTCGATCCGGCAAGCAGGCAGGAAAAGAAACATATTATGACGGCAATCCATAGTACATATTTCTTTTTCTTCGATAATATTTCTTTCTTGAATAAACCATATTGAATACCGTACAATACAGCTAAGGCTGCTACAGGCCCCATAGTCATAGAATGAACTGTGATTCCTCCGAATAAATTTCCTCGCTCGGTAATTGTGACAGGACGGTATATGATATAAAGAATAAAGGATATTACTCCTATCCCCATAAACATCCATGAAATATAATTTAACGATAAGATTCGCACATTGCACAACCACTGATTTTGGAACAGCGGCCCTATGCAAAATATAATCAAAATAAGTCCTATGAATCTTTCCCATGGATGGAAAAATCCCGGGATATCATTGCCTAAAATAGAAAGAAAACAAATGTAAAAGAATAAGATTACCAACCAATTAATTTTATTATTTCGATTCATCAGCACAACTATGCCTAACATGGCAAACGCACCATAATATATTGCTACGGAAAGTGATGGCACAAATTTTATAATTCGCATCATTGGGAGCAATACACAAATCAGTGCAAATACCGATTCCTTATGAAAAAAATTGTTGT
>Ga0153940_1000143_pt1 | contig 43502 bp, 32 predicted proteins | sample TSNJ024MetaG_FD_104736 | JGI IMG/M metagenome (GOLD analysis project Ga0153940, IMG submission 104736) | Attine ant fungus gardens microbial communities from New Jersey, USA - TSNJ024 MetaG | ecosystem: Host-associated > Fungi > Mycelium > Unclassified | place: USA: New Jersey, Brendan T. Byrne... | reverse complement strand
TGCATTTGCCAAATGGGCAAGTGCTGTTCTTTCTTTTGTCTGAACTCAAAATAAGATAGTAATAAAGGATTTATAACGCTCTCTGACAGTGGGGAGCACAACTTAATTTACGTATGAAAAATTTAGTCTTAGCCATAATATTTATATTCTTTTCTTTCACAATAAATATATCTGCAAGCGATTATTACTTCTCTATAATCGACGGTAATACGGGGTTATCCCAAAACAATGTAAAATCCATTTATCAGGATAGTCACGGATTTATGTGGTTTGGCACACGGAACCGTCTCAACCGTTACGACGGAGTTTCCATTAAAGTATATAACTGCTATGATCATATAACTAAAAAAGGGAATAATAATATCAGTGCAATATTTGAAAGCCAGGACAGAAAACTATGGCTGGGAACAGATAAGGGTGTCTTCATATTCGATCCTGTAACAGAAAGGTTCAATTCTTTTGATTTAACAACACCACAGGGAGCAGGTATCGATGAATGGGTCGCAGACATACAGCAGGATCAGAATAATAATATCTGGATCGTAGTGCCCAATCAGGGTGTATTCAGATATGAACTTACCTCCGGAAGATTATATTTGTATACGGTTGTGAAAGAATTTAAGCCCAGCATAAGCAATCCGCAATGTATTGCCATAGAAAAAAACGGAAGAGTATGGATCGGTTCTAACGGGTCCGGGGTATTTCTATATAATGATTCCGATGATACTTTTACCCAGTATCTGGGTAATGGAGTTAATAATGTAACCCTTGCCGGGAAAAACATATATACGATTTGCCATGATAATGATGATATTATTATCGGTATACACGAAGAAAAGTTATTAAAACTAGATAAACGCCGGAATATGCTGAAAGATATGAATATACCCGACGTGAACTATAAAATAATCAGGCATGTGACCACGATCAATGACGGGGAAATATGGGTAGGTACACAAGCCGGCCTATACATTATCAACGAAAAACTGCAAACTGTAGACCATGTGAAAGAAGATCCTCTGAACAGCCATTCCCTTTCCGACAATATAGTGGAAAAGATATATAAGGACAAGGAGGGTGGCATATGGGTAGGAACTAACTTCGGCGGAGTGAATTATCTTCCGAACAGGAATAATAAATTCGAGAAATATTTCCCTACCAGCGAATCCGGCTCTCTCAACTCGAAACGGATACGGGAAATAAAAGAAGATAAAAACGGAACTATATGGATAGGGACTGAAGATGCAGGCGTCTCCATATTCAATCCGGAAATACAAAAATTCAGACCGGTAAATAATCTTTCTTACAATAAGACCCTGGCTTTATTGGTTCAGGAATCAAGAACATGGGTTGGTTTCTTTAAAAACGGACTGGATATAATCCACCGCCCGTCAAATAATGTACAACATTACTCCCACCTCGATATGGGACTGAATGAAGAAAGTATATACGCCCTGTGTGAAGACCGCAATGGCAGAATATGGCTGGGCAATGCCTGGGGCGTATTTGTTGCTGACAAGGGAAGTCTGAAATTCAGGCATATGACGGAGTTCGGTCTATGCTTTACATACGACATTATGGAAGATTCGGATGGCTACATATGGATAGCTACAATGGGCAACGGAGTTTTTCAATATGACCCAAAACAAGATACTATCATCCATCACAAAGCAGAAGGAGAGAACAAATTAAGCTCCAATTCGGTAAGCAGCATAACCGAAGATCATTTAGGCCAAATCTGGTTTTCTACCGACCGGGGTGGTATCTGTGTCTACAACAAGAAAGACAAAAGATTTGCGTCTTACTCAATAAAGGAAGGCTTACCCGACGACGTTGCATATAAAATATTGGAAGACAAGCATTATAACCTCTGGTTTGGAACTAATTCGGGGCTGGTATGCTTTAATCCTGAAACGAAGAAAATAAGAATATTCACCCAGAATGAGGGATTATTATCCAACCAGTTCAATTATAAGTCGGGGCTGGTAAGTAATTCGGGTAAACTCTATTTTGGCTGCATGGAAGGAATGATCGCATTCAAGCCGGAAGAATTTAAAACAAACAGTTTTGTTCCTCCCGTATATATTACCAAGCTCTCGGTATTCAATAAGGAAGTAGACTCTAACATGAAAGGTTCACCGCTGAAAAAGAGTATTTTATATACCGATAAGGTAGAATTATCATACAACCAGTCCAATATCATCCTCGACTTCGTATCGCTCAGTTATACTGCGCCCCAAGCCAATATGTATGCATACAAAATGGAGAATATAGATACAGAATGGATTTATACTAAGAATAATCACAGCGCATCTTACGCCAAACTTCCTCCGGGTAAATATATATTCAAAGTCAAAGGTACAAACAACGACGGCCTGTGGAATGAAGAAGGTGCTTCACTGGAGATCGTGATACTACCACCGTGGTGGGCCTCAAATATTGCCTATCTCGTATATTTCATACTATTCATAACCTTGTTATATTTTTCCATGAGATTTTCTCTGAAGAAATATCAGAAAAGAAATAACGAAAAGCAGAAGCTGTTTGAAATAGAAAAAGAAAGGGAACTTTATGAAGCCAAAGTCGATTTTTTCACTGATATAGCCCATGAGATACGAACTCCTGTCACTCTCATCAACGGCCCTCTGGAATCTATTATAGAAATGGACATTCCGAATGAATCAGTTAAACGAAACCTTACAATTATTGAGCAGAACACCAAGCAATTACTTAATCTTATCAATCAATTACTGGATTTTAGAAAAGTAGATAGCAATAAGTTCCTGCTGAGTTTCAGAAATACAGATATAACCTTCTTATTAAACGAAATACTGTCTCGCTTTGATGAACAATTTTCTTCAGCTAAAAAATCGATCAACATACAACTATCGGACAATAACCCTGTTTTTGCATCGGTAGACAGAGAAGGATTAACTAAAATATTAACCAATCTATTGTCAAATGCTTTCAAGTATTCAGACTCATCAATAGATATTTCCCTCTCCAGTGACAAAACATATTTCACTTTTCAGATATCAAATGACGGAACGTTAATTCCTGAAGAATTAAAAGAGAAGATATTTGAACCGTTCTTCCAACTAAAAACTATTTTCCGTGAAACCTCCGGCTCCGGAATCGGTCTCTCTCTTGCCCGCTCTCTGGCAGAGCTTCATGATGGGTATTTATTCTATAGTTCGCAATCGGGAATGAATACATTTATATTAAAAATACCTCTGCATCAGAAATCCGGGATAGAAGACAAATTACCTCCGGAACCGGAATCCCAATCTGACTATATTATAGAGCATGAAACAACCGCGACCAAGAAAAGATATGTAGAATCGGTCTTAGTTGTTGAAGACAATACGGATATGCTCAATTTCATTGCCGATAAACTGGATGAACAATACATTGTGGAACGGGCGAAAAACGGGATGGAAGCTCAAAAGATATTGAAGGTAAAAAGTATCGACATTGTAATCAGCGACGTAATGATGCCGGAAATGGACGGATTCGGGTTATGCGAATTTATAAAATCCGATATAGAATACAGTCATATAATTGTCATTCTGCTTACGGCTAAGAACGACCTGCAAAGCAAAATCAAAGGTCTTGAAATAGGTGCCGACGCCTATGTAGAGAAACCATTTTCATTCCAATACCTGCAAACTCTGTTGACTTCCCTGATGAACAACAGGAAGCGGGAGATAGAGCTATTCCTGAAAAAGCCATTCCTGCCTATTCACCAATCAAACATGAATAAGGCCGATGAAGAATTCCTGAATAAAGTGATAGAAATCATTAATGATAATATAACAGATGCCGATTTCAAGTTGAAGGCTTAGCCGACCGTATCCATATGAGCCGCTCGAGTCTCCACCGGAAAATCAAAGCGACGATAGATACTACTCCTATCGATTTTATCCGGCTGGTCCGCTTACAAAAAGCAGCTCAACTGATTCAGGATGGGAAATACAGAATAAATGAAATTTGTTATCTTATTGGAATAAACTCTCCATCCTATTTTATCAAATTATTTCAGAATCAATATGGTATGACTCCAAAAGAGTTTGAAAAGCAAAGCAGACAGTAGAATCTCTATAAATATAAAAATAAAGGCTGTCCTACTTTTGATGACAGCCTTCTTAAAAATATATAATGTTATGCAGGTTTGCTATTTTGAGTTTTACGCGCTTCTTTGATTATTTCTTGCTTTTCCTTTCGGAAATTCTGACGTAAATCAGCAATTTTTTGTTTCTGGGCATCAGGAGCAATACGGCTCAACTCTACAGCTTTCTTCTCTTTTTCAAAGTTTTCACGTAATGACTTCAATTTAGTCTTGCTTGCTTCATCAAGTTTGGCCATCCCTCTCCTTCCATTAAATGCAAAACGACGGTCTTTATTAAAATCTTTTCTGAATTCCTTCAGTTTGCTTTGCTGTTCGGGAGTATATACTTTATTCAATTCCTCGCGATGTTGCTTAGCCAGTTCTCTCGACTTTGTCTTAAAGTCTTCATTCAATGCTTTGATTTTTTGTTTCTGACCGTCTGTCAGATTTAGATCCTTCATGCGGTTGACTCTTCTGTCTGCTCTCATGTCCTTGTTGCGTCCATCTTTTTTGCCACGCATGCTCAACTCCTTGCCTCCTTTTTTCATGTCTCTGTTTCCTCTCTTAGCTATGAGTTCTTTCATTTTGGTCTGTTGGTCGGGAGTCAGTATATTATTTACTGCCGTTTGATGTTGTGCCCTCAATTCCTTTACTTTTGCCAGCTTATCCTCTTTCGACAAATCGGACTTAGCTTTTAACTCTGCCATTTTAGCCTTAAAGTCTTTATTGGTAGATTCCACTTTTGCTTTCTGTTCTGCAGTCAGATTCAATTCTTTCTGAAAATCCGCCCTACGTTTCCCGTCTTTTTTTTCTCCCTGCGCACTAACCGATGCTGTAAGGGAAATAGATGCTATTATAGCCAATGATAAAAATAATCTTTTCATAATCTTTATTTTAAATGTTTTATAGTGCTTAGATACAATTAGAAAGCCGGGGTTTAATTTATACTTATTATTTAACTTTTCATCACATTTTGAATACATGTTATACTCTCCTTGCAGACAGGACTTTGGGGAGTTTAGGGGGTTAAAAACTTTACAAAGTTTACACTTTTTCCTGTTTTTTCACTTGTTATTTTTGGGGTCTCACAGGATTTCTCCCGCTGTATCTCAGTGCCATCATTTTTTATTTTCACCTGTTCTGTTTTTGCATTCATTAACTATATAATGTTAAAATCTGACACTTCTGACAGTTTTTCAGTCAACAGTTATCAGTCATCAGTCAACAACTTGTATCTCGTATCTCATATAACTTTCAGCCGGCTAAAGACTATCAGCTATATACATAGATAAAGTTTTTTCAAAAAGATTAAATTTCATGCATTTACCCTAAGCTTGCAATGTCCGATAATTAAAAGTTGATATTTCTTTTGTATATTTGCACTCTAATTTGGGATAGTGTTTCTATCCCGGTTTGAAGAGGATTAAAAAGAATCAAATTATATAGATGAATAAAATACGGAATTTTTGCATTATAGCACATATCGACCATGGTAAGAGTACGCTTGCGGACAGGCTTCTGGAATACACTCGCACTGTCGAGGGGAAAGATATGCAGGCGCAGGTACTCGACAATATGGATTTGGAACGTGAACGCGGTATCACGATCAAAAGCCATGCCATCCAGATGGAATACACATATAAAGACGAAAAATATATCCTCAACCTGATAGATACTCCCGGACACGTCGACTTTTCATACGAAGTATCGCGTTCCATAGCGGCTTGCGAAGGTGCGTTGCTTATCGTAGATGCCGCACAGGGCATACAGGCGCAGACCATTTCCAACCTGTACATGGCTATAGAAAATGATCTGGAGATTATACCGATTCTGAATAAAATAGACCTGCCCAGCGCAATGCCGGACGAGGTGGAAGACCAGATTATAGAATTACTTGGAGTAAAGCGTGAAGAGATAATCCGTGCCAGCGGAAAAACCGGAGAAGGTGTATATGATATAATCGATGCCATCATCGAACGTATTCCTGCGCCGAAAGGAGATCCGGAAGCGCCGTTGCAGGCCCTGATCTTCGACTCGGTATTCAACTCTTTCCGTGGTATCATCGCATATTTTAAAGTGGTAAACGGCACAATCCGTAAAGGAGACATGGTTAAATTCTTCGCCACCGGCAAGGAATACGACGCTGATGAAGTCGGAGTCCTGAAACTGGAAATGTCGCCCCGCAATGAAGTGACATGCGGAGACGTCGGCTATATCATATCCGGTATTAAAACATCGAAAGAGGTAAAAGTGGGTGATACCATTACTCATGTCAAGAACCCGTGTAAAGAGGCTATCGACGGATTCGAAGAAGTGAAGCCGATGGTATTTGCCGGAGTATATCCCATCGAAAGTGAAGACTTTGAAGATTTGCGCGCTTCACTCGAAAAACTTCAGTTGAATGATGCCTCCCTTACTTTCCAGCCTGAATCATCGGTTGCTCTCGGCTTTGGCTTCCGTTGCGGATTCCTCGGGCTGCTGCATATGGAAATCATACAGGAGCGTCTCGACAGGGAATTCAATATGGATGTAATAACCACCGTGCCGAACGTATCCTACATTGTACACGATAAAAAAGGAAATACGAAAGAGGTGCACAATCCGGCAGGATTGCCCGACCAGACATTGATCGACTATATAGAAGAGCCTTATATACGCGCCTCCGTAATTACAAACACGACTTATATAGGCCCTATTATGACATTGTGCCTCGGTAAGCGTGGTATCCTATTGAAACAGGATTACATATCGGGCGACCGTGTGGAAATCACTTACGATATACCTTTGGGCGAAATTGTAATCGACTTCTATGATAAACTGAAAAGCATATCGAAAGGCTATGCTTCGTTCGACTATCATATGCATGATTACCGCGAAGCGAAACTTGCCAAACTGGATATCCTGCTTAACGGCGAATCGGTGGATGCCTTATCTACACTTACTCATGTGGATAACGCCGTAACGTTCGGACGCCGCATGTGCGAAAAACTGAAAGAACTGATTCCCCGCCAGCAATTCGACATTGCCATACAGGCGGCTATCGGCGCTAAGATTATAGCCCGTGAGACAATAAAGGCCGTTCGTAAGGATGTAACTGCCAAATGTTATGGCGGTGATATTTCCCGTAAGCGTAAATTGCTGGAGAAACAGAAAGAAGGTAAGAAACGCATGAAGCAGGTGGGTAATGTGGAAGTGCCTCAGAAGGCATTCCTTGCAGTATTAAAACTGGATTAAGAGCATAATAATGAGTGATTTCAAAGAAATAAACATAAAAGACTTCTCCCCAAACCCATTTGAAATAAAAGACAAATGGATGCTGATTTCCGCTGCCAAACCCGATGGTTCGGTAAATACAATGACTGCCAGTTGGGGCAGTTTCGGCATCATGTGGAACAAAGAAGTGGTTTTTGTTGTTATACGTCCTCAGCGTTTTACAAGGGAATTCGTAGAGAGTTCAGAATCATTGTCGCTGACATTCTTCGACGACAGCTATAAAAAAGCTCTTGCTTATCTGGGAAAAGCATCGGGAAGAGATGAGGATAAAATAGCAAAAGCAGGACTATCCGTTGTTATGGACAATGAAGTACCTTACTTCGAAGAAGCAGAAAGGGTAATCTTTGCAAAGAAACTTTTCGTACAGCGTATCGAAGAAGCGGCTTTCCTTGATAAAAAGATAATAGACAGATGGTATCCCGAAAAAGATTTCCATTATTTATATATTGCCGAAATAACTAAAGTTTTGGAAAAATGAAACAAGAGGAAGTAGTCTTAGATAAATTCTCTGTTGTTGGCATCTCCGTAAGGACTACCAATCAGGATTACAAGTCACAGGATGATATCGCCAAATTGTGGGAAATATTCCTGAGAAACGGCTATTTGGAGTCGATGCCGAAGGTATCGGATGATATCTATTGTATCTACACCGATTACGAGAGTGATTATACAGGTGAATACACCACTGTACTGGGCTATAAGGTCACGGATGCCGGAAGCATCCCTACCAACCTGAGCCTGACTATCAAAGAGATACCTTCCTGCAAATATTATAAATATATATCCGAAGGTGAGTTGCCATATGCCGTTGGTAAAACATGGGCACACATCTGGCAATCGGATATAAACAGACGATACCTGGCTGATTTTGACGTATATGGTAAGGAAGCAAAAGATCCTGCCAATGCTAAAATCACCACATTTTTATCCATTAAATAATTTATCACTTTACAAGAAAGAATGAGAAAATGGCGCATCGAAGACTCATCCGAGCTGTATAACATCCCGGGATGGGGAATTAATTACTTTTCTGTCAACGAGAAAGGTAACGTTGTCGTAACTCCTCGTAAAGACGGAGTGGCTGTTGATTTAAAAGAACTGATGGACGAATTGCAACTTCGCGATGTATCGGCTCCCGTACTGATTCGTTTTCCCGATATTCTGGATAACAGGATTGAAAAGATATCGACGTGTTTCAAGCTGGCTGCGGAAGAATACGAATACAAGGCGCAGAACCATATCATATATCCCATCAAGGTAAATCAAATGCGCCCTGTGGTCGAGGAACTTATCAGCCATGGTAAAAAATTCAATATCGGCCTCGAAGCCGGTTCTAAACCGGAACTCCATGCCGTTATCGCCATCAATACCGACTCTGACTCGCTGATTATATGTAACGGATATAAAGACGAAAGCTATATTGAACTGGCCCTGTTGGCGCAGAAAATGGGCAAACGCATCTTTATAGTTGTTGAAAAGCTGAACGAACTGGCTCTCATTACCAAGGTTGCCAAACGATTAAAAATAAGGCCGAATATCGGCATCCGCATTAAGCTGGCCAGTTCCGGCAGCGGCAAATGGGAAGAATCGGGAGGTGACGGTAGCAAATTCGGATTGAATTCGAGTGAATTACTTGAAGCTCTTGCCTACCTTGAGAAGAATAATATGCAGGAATCCCTTCGCCTGATTCATTTCCATATCGGTAGCCAGATCACAAAAATCCGCCGTATCAAGACAGCTCTGCGAGAAGCCGCCCAATTCTATGTGCAATTGCATTCAATGGGCTTCAAAGTAGAATTTGTAGATATCGGTGGCGGACTTGGTGTAGACTATGACGGCACACGTTCATCATACAATGAAAGCAGCGTCAACTATTCCATACAGGAGTATGTGAATGACTCTATCGCCACAATGGTAGATGCCGCAAACAAGAACGATATCCCCCACCCTAATATCATTACCGAATCGGGACGTTCACTTACCGCACATCACTCTATACTAGTGTTCGAAGTTCTGGAAACGGCTACTTTGCCCGAATGGGACGAAGACGAAGAGTTGTCGGACGATGACCACGAACTGGTTCGCGAACTCTATCAGATATGGGACGATCTCAGCCAGTCACGCATGCTGGAAGCATGGCACGATGCCCAGCAAATCCGTGAAGAGGCGCTGGACTTATTCAGTCTGGGACTGCTTACTCTGAAAACAAGGGCGCAGGTCGAACGCTTATACTTCTCCATTGCCCGCGAAATATTTCATATCGCAGGGCGGTCGAAGCATGCGCCGGAAGAATTGAAGCAATTATCGAAACTGTTACCGGATAAGTACTTCTGCAACTTCTCTTTGTTCCAGTCGTTGCCCGATTCATGGGCGATAGACCAGGTATTTCCTATTATACCTATTCACCGTCTGGATGAAAAACCCGAACGTACAGCCACATTACAGGATGTAACCTGTGACTCGGACGGCAAGATCGATAATTTCATCTCTAACGGCAACCAGTCTTCTTATCTGCCCGTACATACAAAGAAAAAGAACGAACCGTATTATCTGGGCGTATTCCTTGTAGGTGCGTATCAGGAAATACTGGGAGACCTTCATAATCTGTTCGGCGACACCAATGCCGTACATATATCGGTAGACGAAGGAGGCTATAAGATAGAGCAAATGATAGACGGCGAAACTGTAGCCGAAGTCCTCGACTATGCCCAGTACAATGCCAAGAAACTTGTACGCACGGTGGAAACATGGGTTACCAGCTGTGTGAAGCAAGGTTCCATAACAGTGGAAGAAGGGAAGGAATTCCTGTCCAACTATCGCTCAGGTCTCTACGGATACACATATTTGGAATAAGCAATTTTTATTATATTCCCTCTCCATTAGTATGTGGAGGGGGATTGTTTTTTAAACCGAAACTATGAAAAGATATTTATCTATTCTTCTACTACTCATTATTGTATTATTTAATGGCTGTGCCATATACGAAAATATATATTTTCAGGAAGACGGAAGTGTAAAATATGATATGTCTATCGACGCCAGTGAAATATTATCCATGACATCGGATATGAATATGAATATGGCTGACAAAATACCGGCAGACAGTGTCATTTATCTGTCCGACATCATTAAAGATACGCTGAATATCACAGATGACATGAAAGAAGACATGATAAATATTGCTCCGTTAGCTGTAAGAATGCAGAATGATATGGCAAACAAGAAGCTTGGAATATCTTTGTCGGGTACTTTCAAGGATGCCGGGGCTTTCAATAAGGCTTTCGTTTCTATGAAAAAACTGGAAGATAAGATTAAATCGAGAGATGATGAAGCACAAGCCCTGAGCCAAAACATTTCTATTGATAAACTATATAACCTAACGTCACTTACATGGGATGGTTCGGTTATGACAAGAACGGTAGAACCAAATAACGATATAGAGCCGGAAAGTGAAATGGATAATCTACTGAAAGGCAATAATCCGTTCGGCATGTTTTTAGAAAAAGGAAAGATGGTGGTAAAATATCATTTTCCTAAGAAGATAGAAAAGATAAGCAATCCGGATGCTGTATTCTCCCAAGATGGGAAAACAGCCATAATTGAATATAGCGGCTCTATCTTTTCCAAACCTACAAACGAGTTTTCGGTAGAGATAACAACAGAGAAATAAAACACGGGCTGCAACCTTTCCGGCAGATATTCCTTTACTTACTTATTTTTTGGGATAGAATATGGGTAAACATAAAATCAGACATAAGAAGACTTGTTTAAACTGCGGAGCTTTTGTAGAAACTCATTATTGCCCTAAATGCGGGCAGGAAAACAGTGAAAGCCGCCAGTCTTTCCACCATCTGTTTACTCATTTCGTATTCGATTTTATTCATTACGACAGTTCTTTCTGGAGAACGGTTAAGTACCTGTTTCTGTCCCCGGGAAAACTTTCGATAGAATATATGAACGGCAAACGGAAATCTTATGTCAATCCGTTTACGCTTTATATATTTATCAGTTTCATTACGTTTTTTATACCATCTGTTTTACCGGACGCCTCTAAAGGCAATAAAAATATAGTAGTGGAAGCCGAAGTGGATGAAGCAATGAAACTGAGAGACAGCCTTATCGCCACCGATACGCAAGGTAAACTTACAGCAGAGAAAATAGATGCTAAATACAAGGCTCTGCCTCAGGAAAAACAGTTCTTGTCCCCTGACGGCATAATGTATAAAACAGGGCTTGCAATAGTAGAAAACTCCAAGGATAAACAAAAAAACAAAGAGGCTATTGAATTTCTAATCCACAATATGCCAAAGGTTTTATTTATCTATATGCCTATATTTGCCTTCTGGCTGTGGTTGTTTCATAATAAAAGAAAACGCTTCTATTTCGATAGTGGTGTCTTTACCCTCCATTTCTTTTCTGTAGTATTGTTATCTATTACTATTTGCAACATTTTCACCTGCCTTTTTGACTGGATAGGTACAGAATGGCCCACAGGCCTGCTATGGACATTTATGATCTTTTATATCACGTTCTATTTCTTCAGGGGATGTCGCCGTTTCTATGACGAAAACAGGTTTATATCCAATCTGAAATCAGGAATTCTGGTTCTGATAAACAGCTTCATGATTATATTGATAACCACCCTGTATGCTATTCTGGGAATCTATATGGTTTTTGTTCATCACCACTAAGAACCTATTTCATATAAGCATCGAAGTCATCCGATGCTTTTTTTATCAGTTTGCTCAAAGCTCTGTCAGGTTGTGAAAAACAATCGGTCTCGGATAATACGCCGTTCTTACCGGAAACTTTCTTCCACACACCTATTATTTCTCCATTATAGAAAATAGCAGGTTTGAATATACCATTGCTTGTTATCACCTTTTTATGATGAATAAGAGCCAGAATTTCTTTCCTGTCTTTATAACTGACCAGTAATTCATCGAATGCCGGAAGGAAATGCACAACATGGTCTTTGTGCTTGTAATTCGATGAAGACTGATGAAATATATACGTTTGCTCACCCGCCGTTTCGAATATAAAATCCGGCTTTATCAATGCTAAAGCACTTCTTGCTTCAGAAGCCGTCAATCCCGACCACCAGATAAAATCCTGTATTGTTGCCGGACCATGGCTCTGAAAATACTTATATGCTAAACGGTACAATGTTTCATCGACATTATAGTTCGAAGTCTTTGGCACACGTTGTTCCAGCAGGGCATATGTCTGTTTCTTGTCTTTTACCGCACCATTACACACCAAACCGTCTAATTCGGCATGATACATAATATGACTCAAACGGCGGCTATCACACTCAACATCCGCCTTTTTCAATATTGTGCCAAGTTCCTGACGAGTCAGATTACTTTCTTTTTCCAATGCTTTACGGATAATAGAGCTTGTCTTCCTCAGCAAATCATCGGAAAGCTCCAAATCTCTATCACTTGAACGAATAGCCAACTTTACCCGAGGTGCACTTAATTGAAGCATCCAATGTATATCATCGCGTGACACAAAATGCCATGTAGGACGTAAAATATGAGTACGGATAAGTTCGCCGTCATCCGCAGCTTTTTCCACCTGCTTATCGGTTATTCCGGGGAGCCGCACTCCAACACCCCATTTTGCCATATTGAAATCCTGAGCCTGCATGGCGCCCATCCATGATACTATTTCACGTGGAGTTTTATATCTGGTCTTAACAAGTTGCTGGTTAGCAAGCCGCATAGTAGTGATATCCGCTATATTCATTGTTTGCCTATTATCTTTTTATTCACTTAACCATCAATGGAATACCGGAAACCATCAGGTAAACCTTGTCTGCTTTTTCCGCAATGTACTGATTCAGCCATCCCTGCAAATCAGCAAACTTACGTTGCACTTCATTTTGCGACATTTCACCCATACCTATCTCGTTGGTAACAATGATGAACCGGGCATCTTGTCCTATCAGTTTATCGAATTCTGTTTTTAATGCTTGTAAAGAGGATTGAACATCCGCCTGCATATCGAAGAAAAAGTTTGTTGCCCACAAAGTCACACAATCTAACAGCACAACCCGTCCTGTAAAATCATGCAGGCTCAGTTCTTTTTCCTCTTCTATATTAGTCCATTCACAGCCCCGTTCGGCTTTATGCCGTTCGATACGCTTACGGTGTTCATCATCCCATACACGGGAAGTAGCGAGATAGACAGGATTTGGGGACAAGGACAATGCCAGCTTCTGCGCGTAACTGCTTTTTCCCGAACGTTGCCCTCCGGTAATAAGGATGGCACCTCCCCCTGCCCCCTCCAAAAGAGGGGGTACTGCGTCCGAATGGGATATTTGTTGTTTCATTATAGATATTATTTGGAGATGTATCAAATGTCTCCTCTTTTTGGGGAGGTTGGAGGGGGTGTTTTCTTTCTTTTGTACAAAAAGTCTTTCCAGCGTTCTTCTATATTTCCGGCCTTATACATATCGTATCTAGCCATAGTAAAGAAAAGATCGGACAGACGGTTAATAAATCGCATAACAACAGCCGGAACTTCATCCTGCTTATTCAATGTCCACAGACGGCGTTCCGCCCGGCGGGCAACAGCCCTTGCCAGTTGTATGTGTGCCGAGACAATAGTGCCGCCCGGCAGGATAAAAGTTTCGCTGGGCCCCATCTCATCGGTCATTCTATCCATCCATTCCTCGCAAAGTTTATCCAAATTCTCATCCAATGTATTTGTATTAGTATCCCTGATCGCAGAAGGGGTTGCCACCTGGGACATTACAGACATCATTTCGGTTTGGATTTTAAATAAAAGAGGTTGCCATTCATGGTCTGCCGGAAGATTGGCTCTTACAACTCCTATCGCCGAGTTGAGTTCATCGATTGTGCCGTTGGCTTCGATGCGTACATCATCTTTATCGACACGCTGCCCTCCAAAAATTCCGGTTTTGCCTTTATCTCCCCCGCGGGTATATATTTTCATAATTATATTGTTTTATTTATTATCTGATCTATATGTTTTTTTATTGTGTTCATTTTGGCATCGCCCAAAACGAACCAAAAGGCTAGCGCTTCGTTCCTCGGCGACCCAAAACCGCTTCGCTGGCTGAATCAAACACATAGGCTAACGCCCCGTTTGATTCTACGCCATCTTCAACGGATTGGGTGCCCCGCCTGCGTCACTAATGCGCGTCCGCTGACGCCTTAGTCAGGCAAAGCCCTTAAATTTTCAACTCTGAACTTGCAACTAAATTACTTAAAATTTATATAATAAATAGTTTCAATCGCTGCAATCAAAGCCACCATCAATATTTCAGTCCATATATTTACCTGTACGGCCTTTTTCATATCGGCAGTAGTCAATTCTTTTTCTTTATAACCTATATAGGGCTTATCTACCAGTTCTCCAAAATAGGTATTGGGCCCCCCGAAACGACAATCCAGAATCCCAGCCAAAGCGGCTTCGGGATAACCCGAGTTGGGGCTGGCATGCTGTCCTCCGAACTTTTCGATAAACGGAAACAATGAAAGTCTTCCGCTAACTATAATCATCAGTAGAGAGGTAAGACGGGCGGGAATATAATTGGCGGCATCGTCGATCCGTGCAGCCCAGCAACCGAATCGCTTATATCGCTCATTCTTATAACCTATCATCGAATCCAGCGTATTTATCATCTTATAGGCAAACATACCCGGAACTCCCAGTATCATATACCAGAATAGTGGAGCTATAACTCCATCGCTCAGGTTCTCGGCCAGAGTTTCTAATGCTGCCGTACGGATCTGCTGCGGCGACAGGTTAGATGTATCGCGTCCTACAATACGTGCAACCTGCATCCTGCCCTCTTCTACTGATGAATCTACTGCGATAAACACTTTCTTTACTTCATCAATGAGCGTTTTTCCGGCAAGGCAATAAAACACAATGATTGTAGAAAATACGATGGAAAGCCAGGGGTAAATATCATTTAGGCCCCCAATTATAAAATAAATAAGGAAATAACAGGAAAGAATAAGGACTACGGAAAATAATCCTCCTTTCAGCATCTTGCTTTTCCCTTTATTCAATATTTTTTCGCCCCATGCTATTATCTTACCCTTTGCGACCACTGTATGCGGCAACCAAGCAGGATCACCGATAAGTTTATCGATAATCCATCCCAAAAGCAGGGGGAGCAGAATATATAGCAGATTCAAATCCATACAAGTAACGGCCCCTAGCCTCCAAAGGGGGAAGCCCCTCTTCAAGAGAGGTCTGTAAGGGCATTTTTTATTGCATTAATTAATATTATATTCTCTTCAAATGACTGTGTGGCAATACGAAAGCAAGATTCATCCAATCCATAAAAATTAGCAGCATCGCGGATAAGTATTCCATACTTGTCTATGAGATACTTTTTCAACATGAATGCCTTCCCATCTTCAAATTTACACAAAAAGAAATGTGTATCAGTAGGTTGAACAACAATTTTTTCTATTTTCCTCAAAGATTCTTGCAATTGTTTTGTTTCATACAAATATTCATTGATATTTATTGTTTCCAGACCACCATTCAACAAGAATTTTCCGGCTTCAATCGCTAATCCGTTTACAGACCACGGCATACGGTATTTTGCTACCTGAGCCAAAGTATCCGCATGTGCCGTAATATATCCTAGCCGCAGTCCGGGTATGGCAAAATGCTTCGTCATGGAATGCAATAATATCACATTCTTATATTGCGCAGCTTCTTCAATATCAAATAAGTCCCTGATTGTGAAATGCTCATATGACTGGTCGATAATAATATATTGTGACGGATGATTTTCAATATATGCTTTCAATATATTTTTATCAGTTACCGTACCCGTCGGATTGTTCGGATTGCAAAGCCATACCAAACGGGCATCCTGAGGTACTTTATCAAGAGATGCTGACCAGTATATTGTATGATTGTTGATAATTGCGGCATCGCCATATTCACTGAAAGTAGGGTATATTATAGCCGATTTGGCATTATTAAACGCCTGAGCGATCAGATAAATAGCTTCTGTCGCCCCATTGGCTACACATATATTACCCGTATTAACCCTGTATTTCTCAGCCAACAATTCAACCAGAGAGGATGCGTCGGGTTCGGGATAAGAATGTATAGCACTGATATGAGTACATAGATGATTCTGCAAAGCGGATAAATCCTGCCCGCTGCGTATATTGGAACTGAAATTGCTTACAATCTTCTTTCCGTGAGTATATATATCATCGCCGTGTCCGTCAATCATTGCCACCTCCCCCAACCCCCTCCGACAGAGGGGGCTTTTGGTCAATACCATCCTCTGTTACCTCCCCATTTTGGGGGAGGCAGGAGGGGGTGATTATCTTATACACCAGCTCCATATCCACATGGTTGCGCACATAGTCCGCAAGCTTATTATATTGTTCTTCCTTAAACGCCTTGAAGTCGAATGGCGTATCCGACAACTTTGCGGCATAAGGAGCTAACAGATAATTTATGACAACCCCGTTATCAAGAATACCATGTATATATGTACCAAAACATTTCTCATTCAGGAAATAGCCGTCAGTACGGCCGTCTTCCAACTTATTCAGCGGCGAAAGACCTGCATTCCCGACAGGAACAGTCGCCCCCATATGTATCTCATATCCCTCGCAAACAGTGTCAGAACCAAGAAAAGAAAACTTCACCTGACGGGTCACCTTTTCCCCTTCCATCTGCGTAGTTACAGGTAGCAAGCCCAATCCGGGCAAACGCTCAATATTGCTTTCCACATGATGAGGGTCACATACCTCCTGCCCCATTATCTGATAACCACCACAGATACCTACTACTGTAGCTCCGTTCTTATGTGCTTTCACAATACTTTGTGCTACACCGTTGCGACGCAGTTCGTACAGGTCGGATAGAGTACTCTTGCTTCCGGGAACAAGCACAATATCCGCCTTTTCTATTTCATCCGTATTATTGGTATAATATAGATGTACGCGGGGATCACGTTCCAGCACATTGAAATCGGTAAAGTTGGATAAATGACGAAGCAGGATAACAGCCACATTCACCTTGCCATGTGTTGCCTGCAAATTCTTGGTTTGCAGCATCACTGAATCTTCCTCTTCAATATATATATCCTTATAATAAGGTACCACCCCGATAACAGGGATACCGCACAAGTCTTCAATCATTTTCACTCCCGATTCGAAAAGCCTGATATCACCCCGGAACTTATTGATAAGAATACCTTTCACATACCTGCGCTCTTCCTCGGTAAGTAACATTATAGAACCATACACCGAAGCGAATACTCCGCCCCTGTCTATATCCGCTACCAATATTACATTAGCCCCGGCATGTATCGCCATCGGCATATTCACAAGGTCTACAGCCCGCAGATTGATTTCGGAGATACTGCCTGCCCCTTCCATTACAATAGGGTTGTACCGCCGGGACAGACGGTCGAATGCATCATTTACTTCCTTCCGTAATTCTTCGCGCCCTTCCACCCTGAAATACTCATAAGCATGCTGGTTTCCCATCGGTTTGCCATTCAACACGACCTGACAGACCTTGTCGGTCGTAGGTTTCAGCAATAAAGGGTTCATATCGGTATGGCAGGGAACACCCGCAGCCTCGGCCTGAACGGCCTGTGCACGTCCTATTTCAAGCCCTTCGGGGGTAGCATATGAATTGAGAGCCATATTCTGCGCCTTGAATGGAGCCGGCTGATAACCGTCTTGCAGAAATATGCGGCAAAAGGCCGATGTAATAATACTTTTACCTACATCGCTGCCTGTTCCCGCAAACATGATGGGATTGAGCCGTTTCGTCATTATTTTAAATCCTCTGATATTTTAGTTCTTATGTATTTTAATATATCCCTGACCCCGGGGATATAAAAACCGAATATTTTGTCCGGCAGGTTTCCTGACTTGCTCCATCTTTGAACGGCCTTCCCATTTTCAGTAAACAGTTAGCAGTAATCAGTAAACAGTCAAAAAAACTGTTAACTGATTATTGTATCACTGATTACTGTGAAACAGTGGTATTTGGTATTGCTCAAAGACTTTTTTCAGAAACATTGTTAACTGAATAGAGACCACAGTAGCGGGCACTGTTCCGGATTCTGACCGGATTCCCTTTTCATGTAAAAGACGAGTGTCTGTTTACATCACCAAAACAGTTACAAAGATAGCTTTTTATTGAGGTTATACAATACGAAAATTGTAACTTTGAAATTCTGTTAATCGAGATATATTATTAAAATGGTAGAAATAAAGGTATCGGAGGAAATAAGGAAATCCTGCCCCGCTTTTGCCGGAGCAGCCATTTGTGCCAAAGTAAAGAATACCCCTCACAATGAGGAATTATGGAAGCTCATAGATAACTGTGTCGCTGAATACAAGGCAAATCACCAGATAGAAGATATAAAGAAGAATCCGGCTATTGCCGCTACCCGTGCGGCATATAAAAAGCTCGGAAAAGACCCGAACCGCTACCGTCCATCGTCTGAAGCCCTTTGCCGCCGAATAGTCAGAGAATTACCCTTGTATCGGATAGATACACTGGTAGACCTCATTAATCTGGTTTCTATCCATACAGGTTATTCTATCGGAGGATTCGATGCAGATAAGATAAAAGGCAACACGCTGACATTAGGTGTCGGGATGACTGATGAACCCTATGAAGGGATTGGGCGGGGTATGCTGAATATTGAAGGAATCCCGGTATATCGCGATGCTATCGGCGGTGTGGGAACACCGACAAGTGACAATGAGCGGACAAAGATAGAACTAAGCACAATAAGTTTTCTGGCTATTATAAACGGATATAGCGGAAAAGAGGGTTTGGATGAAGCCGTAAAATATATGCAATCATTACTGAAAGATTTTGCAGATTCGGATGGCGGGGAAGTTATTTTCTTTTAGTCATTTTTTTGTAAGGAATCATTTAGAACTTTATCTATACTAAATAAGTTATATAAATAAAAGTTGAAAGTTATATGAGATACGAGTAGACAAGACACGAGATACAAGTTGTTCCCTGATGACTGACGAGATGCTTCGCTCTGCTCAGCATGACAAGCTAATTATTAATTTTTCATTCTTAATTATTAATTGCTTTCTGTGTTACTTTTGTTACCTTTTATAAAAAGAACAAGTACAAAAGTATGTAAAAAGTGTAAAGTTTGTCAGCTTTTAACAAGTCGTAAATTTTAAATAATAAGTCATCAGCTATGGTTAACTGCTGACTGTTAACCGATAATATAAACCTTTGATATATGAAAATACTAACAGGCGCACAAATAAAGGAAACTGACCGCTATACTATCGAAAATGAACCTATCAGTTCGATAGAATTAATGGAAAGAGCCTCCAATTCCATCGCACAATGGATATGCAACAATGTAGAGAAAGATTATCCCCTGCTCTTCCTTATCGGAAAAGGTAACAACGGAGGTGACGGATTGGCCGTAGCCCGTATATTATACCATGCAGGATATAACTGTTCTGTGTCTATGGCATTTGATAAAGAACAACTCACCGAGGAGTGCAGATATAATCTGGAGCGCCTGCCCTCCGGTGTCGCCAGCAGTGGTTTAGAAAATATAAGCAGGAATACTGTCATTATCGACTCCCTGCTGGGTACGGGAGTAAAAGGAGCGATAAAAGAGCCCTTATTATCCATTATAGACAAAGTTAATTCTCTACAAAGCAAGGTTATATCTATTGATTTACCATCCGGTATGATAAGTGAATACGGAAACAAAAACCAAAAGATTATTAAAGCTGGCATAACCCTGACCCTTGAATTTCCCAAACTGGCGATGTTATTGCCCGAAGCCGGGGAATACTGCGGAGAAATCAATATATTACCGATTGGACTCAGTTCACAATATATATCCAATGAAGAAACTTCCTATCATTATATAACGCCCGGTTTCATCGGTAAAATAAAATTGACAAGGGATAAATTCGCTCACAAAGGAACTTACGGACATGCTTTGCTCATATGTGGGGCGAGAGGAATGGTCGGAGCCGCAATACTGGCGACAGGCGCGGCTTTGCGCTCAGGTTGCGGACTGGTAACCACACATATTCCTGCCGAAGAACGGTATGCCGTAAATATGGTGTATCCATCTGCCATATTAAGTCTGGATGACGAATCTTATTTTTCAGGCCTGCCTGCAAATGCTTCCAAATATTCATCCATAGGGATCGGTTGCGGATTGGGGCAAGCCCCGCAAACAGCCGACGCACTCAAGCAACTATTGGTTTCGGTTTATAAACCGGTTGTAATAGATGCCGACGCACTGAATATTATATCGGAGCATTACAAAATGAGGCACCATATTCCCGCCGGTTCTATCCTTACGCCGCATATCGGAGAACTGAAAAGGCTGATCGGGGAATGGACCAGTGAAGAGGAAAAAATAGAACAGGTGAAAAGGCTTGCCGCCAATCTTAAATCCGTCATTATCGTAAAAGGGGCGCATAGTATGATTTGCCTGCCGGACGGCAACTGCTATTTCAACTCTACAGGCAACAGCGGCATGGCAAAAGGCGGTAGCGGCGATGTACTCACCGGTTATATTACAGGCCTGCTGGCACGCGGGTATAGTAGTGAGCACGCTGCTATCTTAGGCGTATATATGCATGGTCTGGCCGGAGACAAAGCGGCTAAAAAATATGGAACGGAGGGAATGAATAGCAGGGATTTGATAAAATATTTATGAATTTCAAGATTTCAGGTTTCAAAATCTCAAGATTAGTTCTTCTGTAATTTTGAAATCTTGAAACTTGAAATCTTGAAATTAACCCTTAATATTTGAATTCGTATTCATAACTACTCTCATTTCCGCAGACATCGGTAGCGGTGAATACCAATTTATGGGTTTGCCCCCGTGTCAAACGTTTCGGATCGAATTTGTAGGTATAAACAGGAGATTTCACATCATTCTCAAACAGTGCAAACGCTCCGTCGATAGTTCCACGATAAGAAGCAATACCGCTTTTATTATCTGATAGTCTTATCTTTATTTCTCCTTTAGCTACCCATTTGGCAGGGAGTACAGGAGTGATGGTGGGAGCCTCGGTATCAATGGCGACAGCATAGGTATCACCCAATTCCCTGATACGAGCGGTAACAGCGCCATTGTTGTACTTACCACCTATCCAGGATTCACGGCTGCCGGTGATGCGTACGATACCGTACTGGGATTTGTTGGTCATACTGTCTTTGGTCATCTTGATGGTTATATCGCAGGATTTATCAAGTGGAACATAGCTATCGTTGACCTCATAGATGGCAGACATATAATTCTTCGACAAGGTTCTCTTTAGATTGAAGCACAGGTCTTTATACAGTGACCCGCCGGCAATGGAAATAGAGAACATATTGCCTTCATAATGGTTTTCCTGATCCCGAGCCATTAGTTGTGTACAGTCTTTTCGCCGGGAAATATCCTGCTTTTTGCCGTACACATCGAAAGAATGAGTCGCCTTGTTGCCATAGAGGTCTTCGAGTTCGTATTTCAGCTTGTACACCTTTTCCTCGTTTATGTCGATATAACCGTTATTGACGGTCTTATATATAGACAGCTTATTGCCCGGTTCAATAAATGACTTCTGATAGAAACTCTTTTTACGGTACCAATAGTCGAAATCGATCATACTGTTTATCATCCTCGTATTTCCGAAGTCTACAGATGATATATCCGAAGAGAATATCTCCTTTCCGTCGCAGAACAGGCGTACTATCTTTACCCCGTATATATTGCTTGTTCCCGTCATACGGTCGTTTGCATAAACGCCTATACCAATCTTTCCCCATACCTTTATTGAATCGGGAACTACTTTCGCGCCTTTCTTCCCCGGTGTTGCTCCAACAATACGACGAAAGGGTTCATAACCATTATTGACCACACCTTTGCCCTCTACGGGATACACAGCAATACCTTTTACCACAGGTGGAACATTATCCTCTATCTGACCCTTATAATACTCAAGTGCATCGAGGACCAACTGGCTTTCTGTATTTCTTATTTCGAAATGTACATGAGGTCCGCCGGAAGAACCGGTGTTACCGCTATAAGCAATCAGATCTCCTTTCTTAACGGGAAATACCGATTGATCCAATGAAAGATCTACCCTGTAAGACTCCTGCTCATATTGTTTCTCTTTTACATACCCGGCAATCTTCGGAGCAAATTTCTCTATATGACCATACACGCTTGTCTGCCCATTGGTATGAGTCACATAAATTGCCAATCCGTAGCCCGAAGGAGATACGGATATACGCGATACATATCCGTCTGCAATAGAATATACAGGCTTATTAATCACACCCTGAGTTTTCAGGTCAATGCCCGAATGAAAGTGATTAGGACGCAACTCCCCGAAATTTGCGCTAAGAATAAGCGGGATATCGAGGGGTGAGCGGTATGTATTCTGGGCATTTAAGTTAAAAGTATATATAATGAGTAAAACCGAAAGAATCTTTTTCATTTGTAAATCGTATTAAAAAATAGAGCCGGATTTAAACGGCTACTAAAAATAATATACAAAAATAGCCTTTTTTTGTATAAAGGCAATTATCATTTATCTATATATGGAAAGGTAAGATAACACACCTGTTTATCATTTTTTCTGCAACAGCAATGACAGGGTTCGATTAAATAACGTTGCATAAAATAGTTTTTTTTATTCTTTTAGCCCCTTTCTTCGTTCTTTGACAATTTTATTTTAAATAAATTTCGTTTTTGCACAAATGAATTTGTATTTTCGCGATAAATAAACAGCATTGAAAATCAATATCATAATAAAATAACTAAAATTAATTTCAAAAAAATAGCATCAAACATTTGCAAGTAATCAAAAATGAATTACCTTTGCATCCGCAATCGAAGGAGAAAGCAGCTGTAAAAACAGAACGGAAACTCCGCAGGATGGCCCATTCGTCTATCGGTTAGGACGCAAGATTTTCATTCTTGAAAGAGGGGTTCGACTCCCCTATGGGCTACAAAATAAAATAAAAAATTAAAAAATAAGGATTAGTCAACATGGCAAATCATAAATCAGCAGAAAAAAGAATCAGACAAGCAGAAGTAAGACGCTTGAGAAACAGATATTCAGCAAGAACAACCCGTAATGCAGTTAGAAAGTTCCGTACGCTGACTGATAAGGCTGAAGCACAAAAATTGTATCCTTCGGTATGTTCTATGCTTGACAGACTGGCTAAAAAGAACGTTATCCACAAAAACAAAGCGGGTAACCTGAAATCTAAATTAGCTGCTCACGTTAAATCATTAGCATAAGATACTAATATAAGAACTGTCAATATAAAACAGAGGCTAAGCTCTACGGAGTTTGGCCTTTTTTAAATTTACACCCGGCAGAATAAACAGGCAATATTCCATTGTATTCCAAAAACTTATTCTTATCTTTGCACCCGCTAATAACAATTATGTATTAATTAATAATTAACAAAAGAAAGAAAAATGGCTACAAAGATCCGTTTACAAAGACGAGGACGTAAAGGTTATCCTTTTTATCACATCGTCATTGCAGATAGCAGAGCTCCACGTGATGGAAAATTTATTGAAAAGGTTGGTTCATATAACCCGAACACAAATCCTGCTACAATAACTATAAATTTCGACAGGGCTTTGTACTGGTTACAAGTTGGTGCTCAACCTACCGACACTACTCGTAACATACTTTCTGAAGAAGGAGTATTGTTAAAGAAACACCTTCTTGGTGGTGTTGCTAAAGGTGCATTTACAGAAGCTGATGCAGAGAAAAAATTCGAAGTATGGAAAGCTGAGAAAGAAAAAGGAACCCAGGCTGTCATCAACAAAAACGAAACAAAAGCTAAAGCTGATGCAAAAGCCCGTTTAGATGCTGAAAAAGCTGCAAATAAGGCTAAAGCAGAAGCAGTAGCACAAAAGAAAGCTGAAGAAAATGCTGCTCAGGCACAAGCTGAAGCAGAGGCTGCTCCGGCTGAAGAAGTTGCTGAAACAGAAGCGCCAGTCGCAGAAGCTCCGGCTACTGAAACAGAAGCTCCGGCTGAAGAAAAAAGTGCTGAATAATATATTGAAAGAAATATCACAGCATATAAAAAGCTCCGGAAATCCGGAGCTTTTTTATTCGGTATAATTATAGCAGATTATTATACCCACATCAGGTCGCTCATAATGCCATCCGAGATAAAGATGCCTTCGCGGGTTAGTTTCAATACATTATCATTATTGGTTACAAATCCCTGATTGATATACTTCCGTACATTCTTCATGCAATAATCTTTCATTGATGTACCAAAACGGTTTTCCAGCACAACAAGGTTTACTCCCCACATGGTACGCATGCCAGTCAGTATAAAGTCATTATAACCGGTATTCTTATCAAGATATTCCGTTTCTATGGCCGGACTCCCCTGCCCTATCCCTTCCACATACTTAGAGATAGAAGCAATGTTCCATGCACGGTTCTGCCCGTCAAAAGAATGCGCCGCGGGTCCTAATCCAAGATACTTTTCTCCTAGCCAATACGAACTATTATGTTTCGAATACAGCCCATTCCGGGCAAAGTTCGATATCTCATAGTGCTGGAATCCGGCATCGCTCAGGCTGTCAATCATCGTAGAAAACATCTGCACGCTCAAATCTTCATCTACAGGCTTTACATCGCCCAATCTGAACAAACGGTACAGCCGTGTTCCCTGTTCATAAATAAGGTGATATGACGAAATATGCTGTACATCAAGATTTATAGCCTGTTCCAGATTTCGTTGCCAGATATCCATTGTCTGATTTGGCAGGCCATACATCAGATCGATGCTGATATTGTTATAGCCTGACGACTTACATAAGCTGACCGCGTCTATTGCCCTTTCGGCAGAATGCCTGCGCTTGAGGAATTTCAGCTCATTGTCATCGAAACTCTGGATACCAATACTCAGGCGGTTGAAAGGTAATCCCCGGAGCGTTTCTATATATTTTGCATCCAGGTCGTCCGGATTGGCCTCCATTGTTATTTCAGCATCAGAGGCAACCGTAAAATTAGCCCGGATGGTATCAAATATTCTTTGGAAGTCCCCGTATGATAATTGGGAAGGCGTTCCTCCTCCGAAATAGATTGTCTTTACTATCTCATTTGAGATGTAGTCTCTGCGCAACTCTATTTCCCTGCATACAGCCGATACATATTTATGCTTTGGAGACATATCGGTGCGGGTATAAAAATCGCAATAAATGCACCTTGTCTTGCAGAAAGGAACGTGTATATAAATGCCTGCCATGTTTTAGCCGATAGCCGATAGCCATTAGCTGATAGCTATCAGCTAAAAGCTAACAGCGTTATTCTTTATACATCTTGTCGATGATATCTTTATACTTCTCTGCTACAAACTTACGTTTAACCTTCAATGTATTGGTGAGTTCACCGCCTTCCATTGTGAATGGTTCGGGCAGCAGCCAGTACCTCTTAATCTTTTCGTAAGGAGCAAAATTTGCCTGTAACAATTCGATACGGCCGTCGAGCATACGCAGGATATCTACATTGGAGAGTAGTTCTTCCAGTTTATCATACCGGATATTGTGAGCCTCTGCATAATCTTCCAAAGCCTTATAATCTGGTACGATCAGGGCGCTCACAAATTTACGTTCGTCCGCTATAACAGCTATCATGTCGACAAACTTATCTTCAGACACTTTTGTTTCTATCGCCTGAGGGGCAATATACTTACCGTTAGCTGTTTTGAAAAGATCTTTTATACGCTCGGTCAGAAACAAGACATTTCCTTCCAGTCGTCCGGCATCACCTGTACGGAAATACCCATCCTCGGTGAACACTTTAGCCGTTTCTTCCGGTTTCTTATAATACTCGCGCATAACGGTTTTTCCTTTCACGAGTATCTCGTTGTTTGCAGGATCTATCCTTACATCCACCTCCGGCATAATAGTACCGATGGAACCTATTCTGAATCCTTTTTCCGGATAAAAACTAACTGTCGCGCTGGTTTCTGTTAATCCATAGCCTATTATTATAGGTATATTTACCGATTGCAGAAACTCATTTATAGAGTCTGACAGTGGTGCTCCGGCACATGGAAATATATTACCGTTCTGGATACCGACCACCATCTTCAACACGCGGAATACAGTATTATTATATAAGAAGAATTTGATCCTCAGACCAAAAGGCGCACGGATTCCATTGTTCTTATAATCGAGATTATACCTCTTGCCTGTTTTGATCGCATGAGTGTACAACCACTTCATGACTCCCTTGGAATCAGAAATTTTCTCTTGCACCCCCGCATATACCTTTTCCCAAAAACGGGGAACACTACACATAATCGAAGGCTTGATCTGTTGTATAGACTTCTGTATCTCCTTCGCATCCTGATTGATGGCAATAGTCATACCTTTGTGAAGTGCATAACATGTCCATGCCCGCTCGAAGATATGTGCCAGTGGCAGGAAATTCATCGATACATCTTTGTTGGATGTCATAGCCAGCCTCATATCGTGAATACGGAATACTTGCAAGAAGCAGGAGTGAGGTATCACAACACCTTTAGGCTCGCCTGTTGTACCTGAAGTATATATTATGCAGGCGATATCGTCTTCTTGTCTCGATTTCATGCGTACACGCACAATAACTTCCGTATTGGAATTTTCCCCCGAAGCGATAAAATCATCGAAATAAATAGATGTCTTATCTTCGGGATGGAACTTTACTTTGTTATCGAATACAATTATCCTTTTCAGGACGGAAGATCCGCTCTGCTGCACCTTAAACGCATTATTATACTGGAACTGCTCTCCGGCGAACAACAATTCCACATTCGCATCGTTGACTATATACTCCACTTGTGTAGGTGAAGAGGTCGCATATATAGGTACCGATACGCACCTGTTGGCATACGAAGCAAAATCGGCAAAAAGGTACTGAGGCATATTCTGGGAATAAACCGCGACCTTATCGCCTTCATTTACACCTATTTCGGCCATAGCCCATGCCGTCTTCATTACGTTATCCGAAAACTTCTTCCATGAAATACTCTTCCATTTTTTTTCGTAAGGGTTCCTATACTTCAGGGCGGTTCTTTTCCCATATCTGATGGCTTGGCGATGCACCAAAATAGATAAATGATAATAGTTCATGGAAATTCTTTTTGATTCGTAATTCTTGCAAAGGTAGTCTTAAATATGGAAAATATATTATGTAATTGCAATTTTTATAGTTGCACAAACACCCATTGTCAGGTCAATCAAATTAAGACCCATAAACAGTTTGACATCTTGTTTTCCCTAACATGGTAAAAACTTATAACCTATAGCTTATAACTCATAACTTATTTTACTACTTTTGTAGCCAAATAATTTTCTATGGCAGGTAGTGGAATGAAGAGTTTGGCGAAAGATACTGCAATCTACGGATTGAGTAGTATTCTCGGCCGTGTTCTCAACTGGTTTCTGATGCCACTGCACATCAGCATTTTTACCAATACTATAGAATATGGGAAAGTTAGCCGCATATATGGGCTTACGGCACTGTTTCTGGTATTGCTGACTTACGGACTGGAAACGGGTTTCTTCCGATTTATGAATAAAAAGGAAGAAAATGCGGATAAGGTATATTCTACCTCATTGATAACCATAGGCTGCACCTCACTACTCTTTATATTGTTCAGTATCTGCTTCATTACGCCCATTTCCGAATGGCTCAGATATACGGATCACAGGGAACATATAATGATTATGGCAATCGTGGTTGCCCTGGATGCCTTTATGACTATTCCTTTCGCATACCTGAGACAACAAAAAAGGCCGAAACGGTTTGCCGCACTGAAACTCGCCTTTATTTTCTTCAATATATTTTTCAATCTGTTCTTCTTAGTATTTTGCCCCTGGATAAAAGAGGCTTACCCCGATTTTATACTCAATAAGTTTTATCATCAGGATATAGGTATAGGGTATATATTTCTGGCTAATCTTATATCTACGCTGGCTGTATTAATCCTGTTGATACCAACAACAATGAAGGGGTTGAAAATAGACTTTGACAGAAGCCTGCTGGGCCGTCTGCTGAAATATTCTTTTCCGCTGCTCATGCTGGGACTGGCAGGGGTTATCAGTCAGACTGTGGCACAACTGGTGTACCCTTATATTTTCGATAGTGTAGTCGAGGCCGACCGCCAGTTGGGAATATACAGCGCCTGTGTCAAATTCTCGGTCATAATATCTATGTTCATCCAGGCCTTCCGTTACGCTTATGAGCCTTTCTTTTTCGGGAAAAACAAGGATGGGAAGGATAATACCAAGTCGTACGCGGATGCAATGAAATATTTCATCATATTTGTGCTGCTGATTTTTCTGGTAGTGATGTTCTACATAGATATTATCCAGTATATTATGCATAAAATCGGCCGTAATTATGCCATAGGGCTGGACGTTCTGCCGTATGCCATGATGGGTGAAATATTTTTCGGTATCTATTTCAACCTTTCGGTATGGTACAAACTGACGGACAAGACCAAATACGGAGCATATTTCTCCATACTGGGATGCATCATACAGGTAGTAATGAATATTGTACTTGTTCCCGTTTACGGCTATATAGCCAGTGCATGGGCTACGTTCGCCTGCAACCTGATAATAGCCGCCATATCGTACTTCATCGGGCAAAAGTATTTCCCTATAAAATATGACCTGAAAAATATATTCCTTTATTTCATTCTGGCAACCGTATTTTATATAGCCGCCATGTATCCGCAGATAGACAATGAATTGCTGCGGATGGGATACCGTACAATATTCCTCATCGCTTTTGCGGCGATTGTGATTAAAAAGGATTTGCCTTTGAGTGAAATACCTCTTATCAACAGATACTTCAAGAAAAATAAATAAAACAAAATACAATCAATAAATCAATAATAATTATAAACCAATGAGAAAGATATTTCTATTTTCAATCCTCTTCCTCTCGGCCCTGCTGGTAAAGGCTGACGAAGGCATGTGGTTGCTGAAAGAGCTGAACAAACAAAGTCTGGCTCGTATGAAAGAACTGGGTTTTTCATTCCCGGCCGATAGTATTTACAGTGAGACAAACCCATCGCTGAAAGATGCGGTAGTAATCTTCGGTGGCGGATGTACCGGAGTTGCCGTTTCTGATCTGGGATTGATCTTCACAAATCATCACTGTGGCTACGGAAACATTCAGAAACTTAGTTCGGTAGAGCACGATTACCTGAAAGACGGTTTTGTCAGTCAGGCATTTGCCGATGAATTACCGGCAGAAGGATTAATGGTTGCTTTCCTGCAAAAGACAGAGGACATCACAGATTTCGTGACCTCCACTTTACTGCCTGATGACAGCGAAGATGTGCGCGACCAGAAGATAGATTCGTTATCGAATATATATTTAGAAAAATATAAAGGCAATGAATTCATACGTGCGCAGGTAGTACCGTTCTATTCCAACAACAAATATTATGCAGTTATATATGATGTCTTCCGCGACGTAAGACTTGTTTTTACTCCGCCTTCATCCGTAGGTAAATTCGGAGGGGAAACCGACAACTGGATGTGGCCACGCCACACAGGCGACTTCTCTGTATTCCGCGTATACGCGAACAAAGACAATCAGGCCGCACGCTACAGCGCCGATAATGTTCCTTACAAGCCTAAATATTCCGTTCCTGTATCCATACAGGGATTCAAGGATAAGGATTATGCCATGACTATCGGTTATCCGGGAAGTACTGAACGCTACATGTCATCGTGGGGTATCAACCAAATGGTAGAATCGGAACATAAGCCACGTATCGAAGTACGCGGAGCAAAACAGGATATCTGGAGAAAAGCGATGAACGCAAGTGACGCCGTACGCATCAAATATGCCTCCAAATATGCAGGTAGTTCAAACTATTGGAAAAATGCAATGGGTATGAACGAAGCCATCGCAAAACTGGATGTAATAAAAGATAAAGAAAACCTTGAAACGAGATTTGCCCAATGGGTATCTTCATCGAACAACCCGGCTAAATACGGAGATGTATTACCGATGCTGAAAGAAGGTTATACTTCTACAATGGATGCTGCAAAAATACAGACATACCTGTTCGAAACATTCTACAACGGTATAGAAATAACCCGTTTTGCCAATACAGCCTTGTTTGTCGGCAAAATGGACGAAGAAGATAAAGGCGAAGAATTAAGAAGCCGCATGACTAACGCGTACAAAGACTATGAGCCGTCTCTCGACCGTCAGGTAATGCCTGTATTGCTGAAACTATACGCGGAACGAGTGCCTGCTGCTTACCAACCGGCCATATATGAGACTATCAACAAGAAGTTCAAAGGCGATTATGATAAATACGCCGACTGGTTCTATAAAAATACGAAGCTGACAAGTCTGGACGGAATAGTAAGCCTTATTACCAGCGGTAAAGCTAAAGATATAGAAAAAGATCCTGCGATAGAACTGGCAAAATCGCTTGAACCATGCCTGAAATTGCTTCAGAAAGACTCTGCGCCATATCATGTGCAAATAGAAAAAGGAGAACGTTTGTTTATGGCCGGGCTGATGGAAATGGAACCAAATAAAGTATTCTCGCCGGATGCCAACTTCACCCAACGCCTCAGCTATGGTTCCATTGGCGGATACAAGCCTGCCGATGCCGTAACATACGATTACTATTCTACATCGAAAGGAGTTCTGGAAAAAGAAAATCCGAATGATCCCGAGTTTGCAGTACAGGAATATATCCTTAACGACCTGAAAGCAGGTGACTTTGGCCAGTATGCTGACGCGGACGGTAAGATGCATGTAAACTTCTTATCTAACAATGATATAACCGGAGGTAACTCGGGTAGCCCTGTTTTCGATGGAAAAGCTCAACTTATCGGTCTGGCTTTCGACGGTAACTGGGAAGCACTGAGCGGAGACATTGTATTTGAACCGGAAGTGCAACGTACTATCAGCGTGGATATTCGCTATGTACTTTATACAATAGATAAGGTAATGAAATGTCCCCGTTTGATTCAGGAACTGAAAATCATAAAATAAGGGATATACTAAGATAAAAATGGCTGCCGAAAATGATCGGCAGCCATTTCTATTTTATACAAACCGGTGTTTTGACTGTTTTATGTCATTTCTGAGAATACACGTTACTATCTCCGGTCTAAATCTGTTATCATCAACGGATTATTGCCCCTCATCTCTTCCAGTACTTTCTTCACTTCTTCATAAGCCGAACCACTCGATTTTATCCGGTCCATCTCCTTGGAGGTAAGCCCTACCATCTGCAAGAAAGCCACTTCTCCATGCGGAGTCTGTATTTTCCCCATTTCGGGATCAAGCGTAAAAGCAACCCCCACAATGTCTATCTCCTTTTTCCCTCCTACCCGCACAGGACCGTTGGCAGGAATTACATGATTTTCTTCAAACCAGCGGCCGCTTTTTATCACATAACGCGCCAGGTTATTCATCAGGTTGACAACCCATGTAGGGTCTTCCCCGTCTTCTTCGAAAGGCTTGAGACGAAAAGTAAATTCGAAACCCCATTTACTAAACTCACCACCCGCAGCTTCTTCATTATAGTAAAGCTCCGACATACCATAACTCACCAGATGACGGTGAAATTCCTGATTACGGGAATCGAAAATACTGACTCCGTCCAAAGGGTCTTCCCCTCCGACCATATAGTGCAGTTGGGGAGCATAATGACGAGGTTCAACATCTCCGTATAGTTTTTCTATTGCTTTGTCTATTTCCCACCAGCCTACGGCATCGTCTTCGTCGAAGAGTTTTTTGTATTCTTTCTGTGTCATGTGCGTTTAATTGATGGTTTAAAGATATAAAAAATAATAGCCTCCTGAAAGTTGTAGTTATGGAGGATAACTGATATCTGTTAAGCTATGCGCAATCAGGGATTATTTGCATTCCTTTTTGAACAAAAATGAGGACAAACCCGGGTGGGCGGAGCCGGTATGGGTGAAAGTTTCCGATACAAGTCAGGATAGTCATTATGCAAAAAGAATAGAATATTAACCCTTAATCCTCATAATAAATAAAAAAGAACCGATGGAACCGGTTCTTCTTATATTAATAAATAATGCGAATCAGTAGTTAGATTTAAATGTTGGATTGTTTAATGCTACGCGCAATCAAAGATTGCTTGTGTTCCTTTTGGCCAAAGCCCCAAAAGGAACCAAAAATGCTTTGACGCCCACTTTATAGGCTGGCGCATATTTGATTTAAGGGCTTTGCCCTACTATGGCGTCAGCCCTTGCGCATTAGTTCCGCAGGCGGGGCACCCACACGGTGCAGACGGCGTAGAATTAACAATCGCCAAAGCGAAGGCGAGGCAAAGGGACTGGGCAATAGCCCGTTTGTCCCTTTCAGCCGATAAACCGGTTTTGGCTCCCTCTCCCTTTGGAGAGGGCGGGGGGTGAGGTCGAACGAAGCGCTAGCCTTTTGCTTACTTTTGGGCTATGCCAAAAGTGAGGACAAGCCCGGGAGGGCGCGGCAGACATGAACCGAATGATAAAAGTTTTTATAAAGAACACTTACCAGGATTAGAAAAATCCAACAATTTTATATTACAATAATCACTTCAACTACTGATTGGCATAAATAGTCTCTGCTTATTCTTTTTCTTTATACCATTTATACAGGCTTCCGTCTACAAACTGGAAATACCATTCATTCTTGAATTTGTCTTTGTACATGATAGTCTGGTTGTTGTTATCTTTCTGTTCAACCACAGTGTATTTGTCACCCATCAATGTCACAATTTGCTGAGGAGTCATGCCCAACTGAACTTGTTTGAGCTGAGTGTTGTAAGCGGTCCCGCATGCTGTAAGCATTGCCGCTGCAAATAAAACGAAAAGGAATTTTTTCATAATCGATATAGTTTGTATTTATTTTACTTGATAAACAACCATTAACGGGTATAAGTTCACCGAAACTTTTTCAGATACAAAATTACACTAAAAACCGATAGGCCGGTTGTTTTTTCAATTAAGTTAAAAACGGAATTATAAAGGATTTATTGTTAAAGTCCTCCGGCAACTGCCGAAGAATTTCTCAACAGGTTTGAAAATAATTATCTATATAGTTAGAGCTGATAGACTTTAGCTGTTAGCTTATAGCTCTTTGATGTATTGGAATAAGTAGTAAGTTTTAAGTTATATGAGATACGGGTAGACAAGACACGTACAAGATACAAGTTGTTAGCAGATGCCTGTTCTCTGGCGAGATGCTTCGCTCTGCTCAGCATGACAGGGTACGAAGGTTCCCCAAGCTAACGGCTAATAGCTATTAGCTAAAAGCTGAAATAGGCGTTACCTTTGTTACTTTTTAACTATATATAGTTAACGGATACAAAAACAACAAGATAAAAACAATGAAAAAACTGTCAGATGTGTCAGGTTTTAACATTATATGGGTTAATAAATATATATTCGGCCTATAGTTACAACTGCTAATTTTCGTATTTGCTAATTTAATTGGCACACTGGTATATTAGATAATTAGCACATTAATTTTACCTTTGTATGACTCATAAAAACAGTGTTGATTAAATGATTCCATTTCTATATAATGTTGCTCAGGCATATTACAAATCTTACGGACAGGAAATAAGCCGTTATACGTTTGTATTTCCTAACCGCAGGGCAGGAATATTTTTTCAGCACTATTTGTCGCAAATTGCAGGGCGTCCGATTTTTTCGCCCGAAATCCTGACTGTTACAGACCTCTTCGAAAAACTGAGCCCATATAAAAAAGCCGACCGGATCGAGATGCTTTTCTTATTATATGATATTTATATACGGGTAAGCTCGTCCACCGAGAGCTTCGATGAGTTCCTCTATTGGGGCGAAATGCTGTTGAATGACTTCGACGATGTAGATAAATATCTGGTAGACGCACAGCAACTATTTCGTAATATACATGACCTGAAAGAGATTGATGCCGGATTCGATTATCTTACCGAAAGCCAGATAGAAGCTATCCGCCGCTTTTGGTCCAACTTTCTGCCAATCGGGGAGAATGATAAGAAAAAGGACTTTTTGGAGATGTGGGAGGTACTTTTCCAATTGTACACCTCTTTGCGCGAGCAGCTCCATAGCAGGGGAATGGCCTATGAAGGAATGATTTTCCGTGATGTGACCGAACGTTTAGCGAATGATACAGATTATAAGTTACCCTTCGAAAAAGTGATTTTTGTCGGACTGAACGGGCATAGTAAATCGGAAGAAACACTTTTGAAGTATTTGCATAAACGTAAAATTGCCGATTTCTACTGGAACTATTCCTCCCCTTTGGTCCGTGACCCGCAGAACAAAGCATCATTCTTTATAGACAGGAATAAGATGCTTTTCCCTACACAGCTGACTTTAGAGCCCGAAGAATTAAGCATGGATCTGCCCGTAGTTGAGGTGATAGGTATTCCTTCGGCTGTAGGGCAGGCCAAATATGTGCATTCCATCATCAGGTCGCTGATGGATGAAAAACAGATCACTTCGTCTACCCAAGCCATGAATACAGCTTTGGTGCTGCCTGACGAAAACCTGCTACTACCGGCACTATATTCCATCCCCGAAGAGATAGATAAGATTAATGTAACAATGGGCTACAACCTCGGCAATAGTTCTATTTCGGGATTAATGGAGCATGTGTTTGAATTGCAGCGTAATATACGCAGGTCGGGAAATTATACAGGCTTTTATTACAAGCCGGTACTGGCGATACTCAATCATCGTTATATAACCAATGTGGCAAGTGACGAAGCCAAAGTGTTACGGACAAATATTATCCAATATAATAAAACAACGGTTTCATCTCAGGACTTACAAGGTCATTCGTTATTCCGGCTAATTTTCAGGCCGGTGTTCAACTGGCAGGATATACCTGATTATTTACAGTCGATACTGTCGGCATTAAACAGGACATTATCCGTGCATGAGAAAAACGAAGGAAAAGAAGAGGACATAAATGCACGTTCCATCGACATCGAATGCGAGTTTATTGTAGAGTATTATAAAACGATAAACAAGATGGACGAAGCTCTTAAAAATGTTTCGCCCGAAATGTCGGTAGATACTTACTTCAAACTATTGCGAAAACTGATTGTCGGTATTAGCGTACCTTTCAGGGGTGAACCTCTGTCGGGATTGCAGATAATGGGCGTATTGGAGACACGCGCCCTCGACTTCGACAATCTGATTATCCTGTCGATGAATGAAGGTATATTTCCCTTGAAGAAAGCCGCCAGCTCGTTCATCCCGTATAATTTGCGCAAAGGTTTTGACCTGCCTACATACGAGCATCAGGACAGTATCTTTTCCTATCACTTTTACAGGATGATAAACCGGGCAAAGCGTATTTATCTGCTTTATGATACCCGTACCGAAGGCTTGCAGACAGGTGAAGTCAGCCGCTACTATAACCAGATAAAGCATTTATATAACGACTCATTCGATATCCGCGAGAAACTCGCTGTATATAAAGTATCGTCTACCGAAAGCCTTGCTATTTCCATACAGAAAACACCCCGGATAATGGAGAAGATGAACGTCTTTCTGCAAGGTGGGGATAAACGGTTATCAGCCAGCGCTATTAACACATACCTGAATTGCCCGCTACAATTCTATTTTTCCGTAGTGGAGAATATGGAGGAAGAAGACGAGATCGCGGAAACGATTGAAGCCAGTACATTCGGTACTATATTTCACTCTATAATGGAATGGTTGTACGAGCCGTTTAAAGGTAAAATGATAACAGCCGATTTGCTTCACAACATCAGCAAAAACAATAAATTGCTGACAGAAATGATAGAACGGTCGTTTGCCGAAAACTATTTTAAGAGCGAAAAAGTAAAACGGCTGACAGGCCAGAACTATCTGACAGGAGAAGTTTTACGCAAATATATCAGGCAGGTATTAGCCACTGACGCTAAACTTACACCTTTCATCTATATCGACTCTGAGGAACGCGTAAAAAAAGACTATCTTTTGCCCTCGGGTAAGGTAGTTTCGCTGAAAGGTATTATCGACCGTGTGGACGAGGTAAAAGGTCATACCCGTATTATCGACTATAAGACAGGAAAAGGTGTTCTCCGCTATAAGAAGATGAAGGATTTGTTCGACAAGGAAATGAAAGACCGTCCCAAAGCTGTAATGCAGGTCTTTATGTATTCGCATCTATATCTGCTCGACCATCCGGACAAGATACTGGAGCCGGGTATTTATTATTTGCGAAACCTTTTCGATACTAAGTTCGACCCGGATGTAATCTGTAAATCGGACAGGGGAGACGGGCGTATCACGGACTTTGCTGAATACAGGGCGGAGTTTACAGAATATTTTGATGCCTGTCTTGAAGAGATATTCGATCCGCAGGTACCGTTTAGTCAGACACCGACAGGCGAGGCATGCAAATGGTGTATATTTACGAATATATGCAAGAAGTAGGATTATAAGTGCTCCTTTTATATTGGTATTTTTTCTTCCGGGACAGAGTTTCCTGATTTATCCTAGTAAGTACATGTTTTAGCAAGTATAATGGGAAGAAAAAAGCAACCGATATTTCGATTGCTTTTCTTTAGTTGCGGAGACCGGATTCGAACCGATGACCTCCAGGTTATGAGCCTGGCGAGCTACCACTGCTCCACCCCGCGATATTGTGAGTGCAAAAGTATGCATTTTATTATAACACTCCAAATAAAAATGGCATTAATAAATAAAAAACTTTTGCGATTAATGCTACTATCTGATTAGGAATAGATTAGCGATAGACATTTTTCACCAACTATAATATAAACCAAATCCGACTCTCTGATAGTAGGAGAAATATCCCCATTTTGTATCTTTTCTGTCGTATGGAATATTATCGTCATATTTTACATACAGGTAAAGGGAAGTACTGAAATAACTGTTAAGCTTGAAATTTAAGGAGTTTTCAAACTCGACATAGACCCTCTCATAATTTGTAAAATATTTCAGACGGGAAGTGAAATTCGTATATCTGTTGCGACTATAGCTAACATTCAGGTTGTATGTAGAACCGTATTCAGTTTTAGCTTTATCTCCCTCATCTATGCCAAACCATGTCTCGTTAACCTTATCACTCCTCACATATTTGTAGTTAAGAGACAATACCGAGATATCCGCGGTTATATTAAATTTCCTGTATTTGTCAGCTTTAGAAACTATTTCTTTGGCATATCTCATACCGACCCCGAGATTTAGTTCAAACGGGGAAAGAAAGGCTCTCTGTCTTACTTTATTCGCATCATTTACATTATATCTGTTAAACAATGGCGTCTTCATTTCCAGATTCGAAGAATAAGACCAGTTCTTAAATGCGTTTACACCAAAAGAGCTATATGTCCTGAATAAGTCGTCCAGTATATTTACTTTATTGACTGTATCTGCCTTCATTTGCTGCATACTAAGCCTCCATTCCAGCAGATTGTTGAAATATATCTTATCTTTCTTATAATTCAAATTCACTTTATGCTCACTATATATATTAAAGTTGTTTTCCCCCGACCAGTTGTCGGAAAAGCTATTCTGACTTAAGTCTAATTTGTGAGAACCGTTTTTGAGCCAATATACAGGCTTAATTCTTATCTTTTCTATCTCAGGAGTACTCAATTCCACAGGATTGTCGGCAGTTATCAACTCTTTCCATGGATTTCTTTGTTCTACGACCTTTTCTTTTATAACCGAAGCGCCCTCAAATGTCATGGCATTTAATCTTATCTGTTGCGGGTTATTCATATAATACCTCCGTCTCATGGCCCCTATCTCTTCTGAGCGTTTGAGCATGTGAGCAAATGTACTATCCGGTGGTATCAGATAAAATGGTTCCGGCTGAGTAGAGACTGTATCTTTCGGAATAAAATCTAAGCGTGGAGGAAGTATCTTACCATCAAATACAACAGGAAGAAAAGCCGACTCAAAAATAACCGTATCCCTGAATGATATATAATTATCGAAAGGAGTCCAATCCGGTTCTACTATCAATAAACCATTTTTGTCCCGAAGCGGTTGTAAATTGGCTTCATGGATTTGATTAATATATGCAGTATCTATCTTCAGGGGAGCTGAAAATCCTTTGGTTGTATCTTTGCTTGAAATTTCTTTCAGTCTGGTATCAATATCTGTTATTTTATTTAACAGGCTGTCTTTATTGATTTTCGTATTATTCGTATGTTGGGCATTTACCGATACGAACACAATAAAAAATATAATAAAACTGAAAAAGAACTTGAATACTCTCATTTCATTTATCTTTTTTCTATAAAAGGACATTCGACTGCTTTCCGGAGTTTCAGATCCATTTGTTATTGTCCCATATAAATAATTATTATTCATAGAAATAGGGTAACAAATACATCCGTCTATTTACTAAGTTGCAAATTTAGTAATTTAATCTTAATTTTCATTTTAATTTATATTAAATGAGTTGTCCCTATTCAGATCGTATAGATAAACAAAAAATGTAATAATAATGCGAAATATATCGATTTGCATGTCGTTTGAATATTTTGATGTAAATTTGTAAAATATTAGAGAAACAATCGGATATGAATACATTTGGCAATATTTTCAGACTTACATCATATGGTGAATCACATGGTGCAGCTATTGGCGGAGTTATAGACGGATGTCCTGCGGGAATCGAAGTAGATATGAATTTTATCCAAAATGAACTGAATCGCCGGCGTCCCGGGCAATCAAAAATAACTACACCTCGCAAAGAATCCGACGAAGTAGAATTTTTATCAGGAATATACGATAGCAAGACGACGGGAACTCCAATTGGTTTTATTATCCGTAACAACAACCAGCATTCATCCGATTATGACAATCTGAAAGATATTTACCGCCCGTCCCATGCCGATTACACCTATACCCAAAAGTATGGCATCCGTGACCACCGCGGCGGGGGACGTTCATCTGCCCGCGAAACTATTGCCCGCTGTGTAGGTGGAGCATTGGCCAAGCTGGCTTTGAAACAACTTGATATTGAAATTACGGCTTATACGTCACAGGTAGGGCATATCAAACTTGAAAAAGCATATAATGAATATGACTTTTCACAAATAGAATCTACACCGGTACGTTGCCCCGACACGGGAAAGGCTGCAGAAATGATTTCTCTGATAGAAGAAGTAAAATCGAAAGGAGATACAATTGGTGGTGTTATAACCTGTGTTGTTACAGGAACCCCTGTAGGCTTGGGTGAACCGGTTTTCGGGAAATTGCATGCAGCATTAGGTAGTGCCATGCTTGGAATCAATGCTGTAAAAGGATTTGAATACGGCGACGGTTTCGATGTCAACCATCGTGGCTCCGAAGTCAATGATGTATTCTATAACGACAATGGACAGATAAAAACGCATACAAACCACTCAGGTGGCATACAGGGTGGGATATCCAACGGGCAGGATATTTATTTCCGTGTGGCGTTCAAACCCGTAGCGACTATATTGATGCATCAGGAAACTATAACCAAAGAGGGTAAGCATACAGACCTTAAAGCGCGCGGGCGCCACGATGCCTGTGTTCTTCCCCGGGCTGTGCCTATTGTAGAGGCTATGGCTGCGATGACTATTCTGGATTATTATTTGTTGAGTCAGGTAAATAAGTCCTTTTTATAAGGAATAAAAAGCAATCGAAATATCGGTTGCTTTTTTATTTTATACCAGCCGGTTTGAGACTTCGATAGCCATATGACGGCGGCTATACCCCTCTCTTACAACACACTCTGTATCACCTTCCTCATCTTCTCTATCGCATTGTCCCATCTGAAACGTTGGACATACTCATTACCATTTTTAGCCATCGCTATACGATACTCATTATTCCTTATCAGATAGATAATCCGGTCGGCCATCTGCTTCACATTTCTCACTTCTACGAGTAACGCAGTCTTAGCGTCGAAGGCATATTCCTGATGGCCTTCTATATCAGTGCACACCAGCGCGCACCCACAAAACATGGACTCGACAGATACCAGTCCAAAGCCTTCCGTAAAACTATTGGAAATAAAAATAGCATTGCGATTATAAAGGTCGCAAAGATCACCTGGTTCGCGAAAATACTGTATCCATTCCGGCAGGCCATCCGGGCAAGGTGAAATGCCGAACAATTCGACTTGTAGTTCGGGTATTACTTCTTTCACGAGCATCAATGCTTCGAGTCCGTATTTCGATCCTTTGATTTCCTGTATAGAATAGGTCATGGCTACAGATGCCGGATTTCGTCCCTCGATCTTGTCTTTTACAAAGTATCTCGTGTTATCTATCCCGTTTTCAATAAGTTCTATTCTGTTTTTAGTGTACTTACTTACAATATTTTTCAGATACGATGCAACCACCACATTTACGGTATCGTTTAGGTTATAAGACGCAAACAGCAAGTCTTCGTGCCCTTCCCAGTTCTCAAATCCCTGTATCAGATTTATCTTCTTGCCTTTGTTAACGTTCAGACTACCCATCTCCAGGACAGTGGACCACCACGTAGCTATTACAATATCGGCATCTGGTATATACTTATCTTCTACCCGAGGAACGTATGACATAGTAATGGATGATTCAAAGTCGAACCATGTATCCCTTTTGAATCCTTCTATTTTGGATAGTATACAACGGATGGAGTAAGGTAGGCGATACTTCATATACCGGGTTCTTATCGGATATATGAGATGTATTTTAAATCCCCGTTTTGCCAGGCGGTTAGCATATTCATACATCACTCTGAATCCTCCGGCCGGACGTCGCGGCTTGAATGGCAGGATAAATGTTATTTCCGCAGGTTCACCTTTTATAGCAATGATTTTTCCATCTGAAGTTATCGCCAGAGTGCCACGCCTTATATCTTCCCGTATTTCTTTTATCTTTTCAATATATGCTTTCCGGTTTTCTAAATCCTGTACGGTTTCCGGTTGCCCCATATTTCCGTAGGAAGGAATAATAGGCTCTCTCCAAACGTCATTTTCTGTCAGGTCGGATAGTCTATGTTTATATTTACGCATATAAAGATGTTTTTTTGTAATGACAAATATACGGAAAAACTCTTACAGCGAATGACATGGCAATCAGGCTCTGAAATCTTTACCCTCATATCAATCCGAACAGAGTAAAATGATAAGTCCAAAAACTGGAACTAATTTGAAAGCCTTACTAATACAAAGGATAAAGTCTACCCTTGATATCATGTTTCATTTACGATTATATCCGAAAGTCTCTGATAGAGGAACTCAAAAACTTCCGGTATAATACAATAATATATAAAAGTTGTGTTTTATTGATCCTTAACACATCTTACAGATGCACCCATCGATCTGGAAGCCGTTGTTGCAGATACAACAGGTCCTTCAAATGGTGAATAGTTAATTACTTCTGCTCTGGCTGAAGATTCTCCAGCTTTTGGTGTCGCAGTCCAATAATATCCTGTTGGGTTAGATACTTCTATGGAATAGGTGAAAAGCCCGCCTGCAACAGCACCTGTCTGGCTACCGACACTCCCTGGTTTATAGAATTGTCTGGCTATACGTTCGAAACCATATGGATAAAAACCCAGCTCCGTTCTGCTGGAAGAAGGATAAGCATTGAGCATAAGCCCGATTCCATATCCACCTCCTGTTCCGGCTTTAGTAACATTTGGGGCAGGATTCCATCCGACCGATTCGAACTTGACCCAAGGCGATTTACTTGCACTGCTATATGCCGGGACGCGCCATCCCGCAGGACAAGGATCGAACATTGATTTTTTACCGGATTCAGCCCATAAGGAGTTGTCTCCTCCGGCTCCCGTATCGTCCGATGTAAACCAATCGAATGGAGGAAATGAAGATTTATATTCTCCATAGTAGTAAGTCGTCGGATTCTGTATCGAATTTTTCAGGTTGGATGTTGTATTTGCTGCAACTTCCACATGTCTTATTCCACTTCCCGAAACTCCCGAGAAATCAAATTCGTTCTGCTCTGTCAACACATTATTGTTTATATCATACAACTCACGTATATCAGGATCATTGTAAAATGATGCGGAAGCGGTGAAAGGATCTTTTCTTCCCCACTGATATAGCAATCCCATGGCATCTTCGAAATAAGGTTCGGAAGGGGCTGCGCCCGAATCCATTTTTACGGCTCCCAGATTACGATCCATAAAAATATAGGTAGCCTCACCATTATCATGTGTATAAGATGTAGCATCAGGATCAAAACCCGTTACCCATATATGCCAAGACCAATATATCGGATCTGTGGCGTCTCCGTTAGGGCCTATATGAATACCAACCAAAGCATTGCCTTCCGTGCTTCCGGCTTTAGTCGTAACTTTAAATTTAGAAAAGCCACCTTTGTCCCCAGTCGACAGTTCTACCTTTTCTATAAGGTCTTTTTTATCCTGCCAAATCAGATCCACAAAAACTTTTGCTTTGTCATCGAAAGTACCCAAATCAGAGCGTTGTTCCCACACCAGATAGGGTTTACCTACAGGTATTTCTTCAGACACACCACCATTAGGAGGAACAATGTAACAATTCGGAGAATTTATCAATTCAGGATCAAGCGGATTATAGCATGGTTCAGGTAGCCTTACCCATTGAATACCATCCCATACATGCAGGCCCGGACACAACCCTACTTCCAGAGAATCCGTAATATTGTAAACCAATAAACCGATATGCGCTTCTTTATCGCCGGGCTGGAGATCCTCTGTTTTAATACATGGGTCCATTTTATCCAGACCAATCAGATATACGCGTGCATTAAGGAGCCCTTTGGTCGAATTTGAATTAATATTATCGTTTTGCTTCAAATCGAGCAAAGCCCCATCTAAAGGTGTCAGATTTGAGCCAACAGTGACTTGTGCATCAACTCGCACCGAAATAATTATTACCAATAGCAACAGGTATAAAAATCTGTGTGTTTGTAGTTTCATGTCAGAATTTATTAACGTTTTTATTATGAATTTGTCTTATGTCTTTTTATCTTATATAAATTACAATAATTATTTACACATATTTTCCTTATCTTTATCCCATAAACAGATATTCATATGGGACGTAAGGTAAAGCGATTAAAGAACTATAGTTCAGCACAGATAAAAGCGATT
>Ga0153940_1000142_pt1 | contig 43759 bp, 37 predicted proteins | sample TSNJ024MetaG_FD_104736 | JGI IMG/M metagenome (GOLD analysis project Ga0153940, IMG submission 104736) | Attine ant fungus gardens microbial communities from New Jersey, USA - TSNJ024 MetaG | ecosystem: Host-associated > Fungi > Mycelium > Unclassified | place: USA: New Jersey, Brendan T. Byrne... | reverse complement strand
CTATAAATACAAAACCACCTGATTCAAGCAATAGAAATAGATAAACTGTCGGCAACAAGCGTTTCTTGTTGCCTGAACATGATGGTTCGCTTGAGGGAGTCGTTAATCAGTGATTCCTTAATAAAAGCCCGTCAATTAAACAACCGGCACGGCATCAAAATAGAACTGACAACACGCTGATGAGGCATCTTAACCGGTAAATTCCACGGGAGATGTTTAATAATTTCCATTAGGTTCGCCCCTCAATATGTTTGAGAAACCTACAATACGGAGAAGTAGTCAATATTTGGAAACATGATCCACAAAAAACTGGACGATTTATGCCATGAAAAGCCCATCACTCTCGAAGAGATAGATGCGGCATGGGAAAAATTTTCGTGATGCCTTCGTGTACTTGAAGCTGCCATATTGTGCAATCGTCCGAGTATAGGCTAATTCGTGAAAATTCAGCATTGCGCTCCTCGCGGGTATTTTTGCTCCCTATCTACTCTGGTGGGTCACCGTGATTTTCTTGTGAATTAAGGGGTTCGCGGTGGAAAACAGCATGTTTTGGTAGCAGAGGGTGAAGCTGACTATGTCGCCCAGGCTGTACGGCGTTTTGCAGTCGTGAATATCGATGATCGTGTGGTCGCTGCTTGAGCCGAGGACCTTGATGTGCTTGTCTTTGGGGACGAGTTTTTCGGGGGCACCCAGGTCGAAAGCGCCGATTCCGAGGATTGCGCGTCGGCGGACGCCGCGGTCCTCGTAGACCGGAGTCTCTCCGAACCAGTTGATGCCCAGTTTGCCGACCGGGTGAGTCGGTTTTTCGCCGATCTCGATGATTTCCGCTTTGAGGGTGAGCGTATTGTTGGTATGTCCAGGGAGCGGGCATCCGAAGAAACCGGCCAGGTCGTGGGCGAGGACATTGGCTTCCCCGATGCGGAGGTGATTTATGCCCTCTGGCATACCGCCCATAGCGAGCAGCGGGATCGACGTCGTGCTGCCGCCGGATACGACGTCCAGCTTGCGGTTGATATGGCGTTCGATCTCGCGCGCGTCCTTAACCAGCTGTGAGAGGTTCTCCGTCGTCGGCATCACGGAGCCGTAACAGCCCAGATTTGTACCGATACCGTGAAGGACGACGCCGGAGTAATTTTTTTCGATTTTGCACGCCGTCTCAACGAAGCGCTCGCGGTCGAAAATGCCCTCGCGCAGATCGCCGAGATCCCGCATCAGGATAACCCTGTGCTTGGCACCGATATTACGCGCTACGCGGTCGAGGAGTTCGATCATCTTGAGCTCGGAGTTGAGGCTGATGTTCGAAAAACGCACGACGTCCTCGGCTTCTGAGAGCATGGGGATGCGGATGAGCATCGCTTCCACCGGGTAATTTTTGTCCTGGATCGAGACCAGGTGAGGTATCCGCGAGCTGGCGAGCGTAGTGTAGCCCGCGTCAAGGATGGGCTCGATGATCTGCGGCAACGCGTTGAATCCCTTTATGACCGCAGCGGGCTCGATGCCCTCGCCTTTGCACAGGTTGAAAATGATGGAGGCGTTGTCGCGGATCAGCGCCTGGTTGATCTCTAAGACAGGGTAACGTTCCAAAAAAATCCCTCCTCTTCTTCGATTGGCTGGGAAAAGTTCCTAATTAAGTATGACCGGAGATTGCGCTCATTATAATATAGAAATGGGCGCTAATGTTCTTAAACTTCACTCGGTAATTTTGCTTGTTGTAATTTCCGTAGAACCTGATATAATTCTTGATCGTGCCGAGTGGTGATTTATAAATTATCATAGTCGGTCACAAATCGCAATTCTGTTAGCAGCAATCCTTGAGAGGGGCCTCGCGTTTGAGCCGCCCACTTCGCGTACCGCTGTTTGGGATTTTTGTGCAGGAAAGCGAAGATGGGGAGGCTCATATGGATATAGAAATACAGGAAACACAAGAGACAGCTGTGCGCTTTGAAGATTTTAATCTTCGCGCGGAGTTGGTGAAAGCAATCGCGCGCAAAGGTTTCACGTCGCCGATGCCGGTACAGGTCAGTATTTTAGAGGACGAAGCGCTCACCGAGGGAGACCTCATCGTTCAGGCGCGCACAGGGTCGGGGAAGACCCTCGCGTTTGCCCTTCCGATATACAACCAAATGGATCGAGCTACAAAAGAGCCGCAGGTTTTGGTGCTGTCGCCTACAAGAGAGCTGGCGCAGCAGACCGCGCGTGAATTCGCGTGGCTCGGTTCCGATTTGGGCGCGCGCGTGGCGACGCTCGTCGGCGGGCTCGATATGGAGCGCCAGATTCGCACGCTGCGCGAAGGCGCGACGGTCGTAGTGGGAACGCCGGGCCGCGTGCTTGACCACTTGCGCCGCGGATCCTTCCACACAGAGAACGTGAGGGTTCTCGTGCTCGACGAAGGCGACCACATGCTCGACATGGGCTTTCGCGATGAGCTGGAGGCGATCATGAGCGGCATGGAGAAGCTGGAGAAGACATGGCTCTTTTCAGCTACGATGCCGCCTGAGGTCGCGTCGCTCGCGCGTAAATACCTCGACGCGCCCAGAAAGATTTCACTGGTGTCCGATGTCGCGTGTCATGAGGACATTGCGCAGAAGACCTACATAATCCCCGGACGCAAGCGCTTTGAGGGCCTTGCCAACGTGCTGCTCTGGGAGAACCCTTCGCGAGCGCTGCTCTTCTGCGCGACGAAGGTAGAGACGCAGGATATAGCGGACAAGCTCTGCGACGAAGGCTTCAAGGCGTGTGCTATTCACGGCGACATGAGCCAGCGCGAGCGCAACACAGCGCTGGCGTCTCTGCGCGGCGGCAGGGTGTCTCTGCTCGTGGCGACGGACGTCGCGGCGCGCGGGCTGGATATTGACGGCGTCAGCCATGTCATCCAGTACGGATTGCCCGGCAACCTGGAGGCGTTTGTCCACCGCAGCGGACGCACCGGCCGCGCGGGGCACGAAGGTTCGAACCTCGTGCTGCTGACGAGCCGTGAGGCGCGCCAGTTCAAGCAGATGATCCACGGCTCGAACCTGCAGATGCAGATCATTCCCGCGCCGGATGAGGCGGAGATCAAAGGCCAATCGAAGGTTCGTTTCGAGACGCTCCTCATGGAGCACGCGCTGGAGACGGACGAGTATCACGCGTGGGCCGGAGAGCTGATGGAGAAGGAAGACTCTCGCCTCTTGGTGGCGGGGCTTCTTGCGAAGGCTTACGGCGACACGCCGCAAGGTTATTCAATCCGTTCGGACGTCGAGGCTGAGATGAGTCGCGACAGGAACCGCGGAGATACGTACGCGCCGCGCGGGCGCGCCGGAGGCCGTTTCGGCGGCGGCGCTGCTTCCCGCCCGATTCGCCCGAGCATGGATGGCGGCGTACAGCTGCAGCTTGGCGAGGGCCGCAACGAAGGCTGGGAGGTTGGCGCGCTATTGGGCGCGCTCTGCCGCTCGATGGGCATCAGCCGCGAGGACGTGGGCAACATCCGCCTGCGCGAGAGTTCGGCCTCTGTCGAGCTCTCGGCGAGGGCCGCGGAGCTGCTCGAGTCGCGCAAGACGAAGATGTCCAAAGAGGGTCTGATCTGTACGGCGATCCGCGCGCTGCCTAAGGGCGGCGAAGGGCGCTCGCACAGCAGCGGCGGCGGAAGGCCCGAGCGGGGCTCGCAGGGGCATCAGCACCATCGCGCTCGCCGTGACGGCGAGCGCGAGAGGGACCGCTCCGATCGTTCGGAACGTTCATCCAGAAGCAGAAAATATTAAGCTAAAGCAAGAATAACCATACGAACAAACAGAGGGGCACTTCGGGACGCAAATCCCGAGCGCCCCTTTTCCATATCTTTTGCTTATATTCAACACAAGAAACAATTTTCCAAAAACTGACACGGCCGCTTTCGTCTGCTAAGATTAACGCGCCTGATCTTAATATGATTTTCATCCGGGGAGAGAGACAATGGAGTATGATTTTAAAAATCTGACCTTCAGGGAAATCATTGACGAGGATCTGGAAGAAACGATTCATGCCTGTTCTGTGCAGATCGACATTCCCTCTAAGAAAATGTTCCTGACCGAGGGAGACGAGATGAACCTGCTCTACTACATCCGCTCGGGCATCGTCTCGCTGTACATGGTTGACAGAAACGGCGCGGAAAAGACGCTTTATCGCCTCACGCGAGGGTGGTATTTCGGCGAGATCGTTTCGGTGCTCAATCTAAAGAGAACAAGCCTTCATTTCATCACCAACGAAGACACGATCCTTTACGGCATCGAGCGGCGCGACGTCCTTCGGCTCATGGAGAGCAATACCAAATTTATCGCCTCGCTGCTAAAATGCACCTGCTACAAGACGATCGCGCTGCGCTATGAGATCGCGAATTTCACATACTGCTCCACGAAGACGCGCCTGCTCAAGAGTCTCTACCGCGATGTGGATACGTCGGCGGTTATCGACCGCCAATGGTACGCTCTCTCCAAAAAAAGAACCCACTACGAGCTGGGAATCGACATCGGCGCCACCCGCGTGACCGTTTCGCGGCTGATCAGCGAGCTGTGCTGCGAAGGGTTGCTGCGAACGGTGAATAACCAGATTCAGTTCGCGAGCATGCTTTACAACATCATGAAGGCGGAGATTGTCGATCCGGAGTCGTTCTCAAAGACAATGGAGCCGTATTACATTTAGCTAAACTAAAAAATATGCTCGATCAGTATTTTGAGGCCGATTAACACGAGTATGACCCCTCCCGAAAGCTCAGCCCTTGCCTTGAACCTTGTTCCGAATACGTGCCCGATTTTTACGCCCGCCATGGACAAAATAAGCGTCGCAGCCCCGGTGGCGAGAACGGCGGGGAGAATATCCGTCTTGAGAAAAGCGAACGACACGCCCACAGCCAACGCGTCAATGCTTGTGGCCAGGGCGAGAGGGAGCATGGTTGCGGGGTCGAGCGAAGTTTCTTTGGTCTCGGGGCGTTCTCCGCCGGGACACTCTCTGTCCGCGCAAGTCCCAGAGGGACACTCTCTGTCGGAACAGCCCTCTTTTTTAAAGCTCTCCAGGATCATCTTGCCGCCAATGACAGCGAGCATGGCAAAAGCAATCCAGTGGTCGAACGCGGTGATCTTGTCGGCGAAACGCGTCGCCAGCAGATAGCCGATCAGAGGCATGACAGTCTGGAAGACGCCAAAGTACAGACCAATAATCAGTGATTTTTTTATTGTGACTTTTGACATGGTCAGCCCCGCGCAAATGGCCACCGCAAAAGCGTCCATCGAAAGCCCGATCGCGACCAAAATCAGCATATAAAAACCCATCGCGCATTCTCCTTACAGCATATTTTACAAGCGGTTATTGTCGCACTTTGAAATGGGCTTGTCAAATTCGCGTCAGCTGTATCACATGATACAACGTTTTGTGTTCCCCTTGTTATTGCTGTTACTTCTTTTCGGGAGATTGCCGCCCATAATCACATAAAGTTCAAACATACTCTTCACAAAGGAGTGGTTCGGGATGTTTCGGCCAAGCGGTTCATGGGTGGCAATGCCGACGCCTTATGACAAGGAGGGCAACATCGATTTCGGGGCGTTCAAGGTCCTGATCGACCGCCAGATTCGGTACAGCACGTCCGAGCTGTTTGTTCTCGGCTCCGCCGGCGAGACGACGCTGCTTACGCCCGAAGAAAAGCAGAGCGTTGTGCGCAATGTCATCGAGATGACCAAAGACAGGATTCCGGTTTTTTTCAACGCCTCGGCCATGCGCACGGAGGAAAGTATGAGGTTCGCGCAGTTCTGCGAGGCGGAGGGTGCGGACGGGGTGGTCTTCACCGTTCCGCCTTACGTTTTGATCCCGCAGGACGCGGCGATGGCACACCTGGACGATTGCATGGGCTCGGTCAAAATTCCCTGCGGCATCTACAATAACCCCAGCCGTCTCGGAGTGTGGGTCACGCCCGAGACGATCGCGGAGCTCTCGGGCCGCCATCCGAATTTCGTTGTGGACAAGGAGGCTATGCCCGACGTATCGCAGCTTGTACAGGTGAAGCGCCTCTGCAAGGACGCTGTCGACATACTCTGCTGCGACTTTCCCAAATACTCGATCGTGATCCCGACGCTCGCGGTCGGCGGAACGGGTACGGCCAATATCGGCGGCAATATCATCCCCGAGGAAGCCGCGAAGTATTCGCGCCCGTGGACAGACATGACCATCATCAGCGAGTGCCGTGATGAATACTACAAGTGGTACCCTCTGTTAAAAGAACTCTACACTCTTTCAAACCCCATCGTGATCAAGGCCGCGCTGAACATTCTCGGCTTGCCCGGAGGCGGCATGAGGAAGCCGTATCTCGACTACGCCGGTCCGCGCTGTGACAGGCTTAAGACCATGATGGAAGATATGGGCGTCGTAGCCAAGTACGGTGTGAACTAACGAAGCCATGACACAAAAACTGGTGGTTGTGGGCGGAATAGCCGCGGGGCTGAGCGCCGCTTCGAAGGCCAAACGCCTGCTTCCCGGCTTGCGGGTGACAGTGTATGAAAAGAGCGGATACGTCAGCACGGGCGCATGCGGCTTGCCCTATTTCGTCGGCGGCAGCGTGCGTGAAGCCCGAGACCTGCTCTCTCTGAGCAAGGAAGACTTGCAAGGACGCCGCGGGATAACGGTCAAAACGGCGCACGAAGTGCTGTCAATCGACCCTGCGTCGAAGACCGTCGAGGCGCTCGATCTCGAAAACGGCGCTCGGATTTCCGATTCTTACGACGACCTTGTCATCGCAACCGGAGCGTCGCCTATTCGCCCGCCGCTGCCTAATGTCGGCGCGCAAGGCGTGTTCTACCTCAGGACATTAGAGGACGGCATCGCGCTGCGGGCGGCGGCGCAAAGCGGCGTAAAACGCGCGGTAATAGTCGGCGGCGGGCTGATCGGGCTTGAATCCGCCGAACAGCTTGCACAAACAGGCATAAGCGTGACGGTCGTGGAAGCGATGTCGTCTCTGCTTCCTATCTTGAACGACGAGGACGCGGAGAGCGTCAGGCAAGAACTTATCAAGCACGGCGTCGAAGTGGAGCTGAACGCAAGAGCGGAGGAAGTGTTGACGCAAGACGGCAAAGCCGCGGGACTGCGTCTCTCAAACGGAAAAGAGCTTCGCGCGGAGATAATCCTGATGTCGATCGGCGTGAAGCCCAACACGGAGCTCGCCTCGCGCTGCGGCGTCGAGCTGGGCGAGCGTGGCGCCATCGTTACGGATAACCGCATGCGCACCAATGTGCCATCCGTATGGGCGTGCGGCGACTGCGCGGAATCGCATCACCGGATCACGGGCATGCCCTGCTGGATCCCCTCCGGGACGACGGCGAACAAGCAGGGGCGAGTGGCGGGGAGCAACATAGGGGGGGAGGCGGTAACCTTCCCCGGCGTCCTGGGCTCGCAAGTCACTAAGGTCTTTGACCTGTACGCGGCGGCGACGGGGCTGAGCCTTAAAAAAGCGCTCGAAGCCGGTTTCGACGCCCGATCGACGAGCATCATCAAGAGCGACAAGGCCTCGTACTACCCCGGAGGCGTCGACTCCCGCGTGACACTGGTCTACGAGCGGTGCGGCGGCAGAATTCTGGGCGCGCAGGCAATCGGCGGAATTTCAGTCGCGGGGCGCGTCAACCTGTTGGTGGCGGCAATCACCGCGGGGATGACCGTATCGCAGCTGAACGATCTCGACTTGCTGTATTCTCCGGCGGTCGCGCCTGTGTACGACCCGCTCCTTATCGCGGCGGCGCAAGCCATAAAACAGGTGGTGGCGGAATGACATTACAATATGGCAGCATGGTAGAATTAGAGGTCGGCCGTGACGAAAACATCAAGAACGCAATCGGCGAATTTATTCTCGCTCAAGGCTGGGAGCGAGCGGTTATCTGCGGCGCTGTCGGCTCCGTAAGAGATGTTACGCTCACGACGCCGATCGGCTTCGAGCTTCCGCCGAAGGTGATGAAAACACCCTGCGACGGACCGGGCGAGGTTCTTGCTTTCACCGGCGAGATTATGAAAACCGAGTTGATGGATCCGATGCTGCGGAAGATTTATTCTTCTGACGAGCCGTTGTTTATCCATATACACATGTCGCTGGCGATTGCCGGCTCTCATGTATACGGCGGCGGATTGGACAGCGGGCGCGCGTTTCGGGGATTGAGGGTTTTTTTTGCCGAAGCGCGGATGTGTGATTGAAAAGGAGAGTGTTTTTGGTGAAGAAATTATGCTGCGTTCTCATGATGTGTGTCCTGTCTTTTTGCCTCGTCGGTGAAATATTTGCCGCTGAGCCTGTCTCCGGCGTTGCCGTCCCGCGCTCTCCCAAGAAGTATTCCGTTGCGGGCGGTTCCATCGGCGGCAACTTCTACCTGTTTGGCGGGGGCATTGCCTCAGTCCTGAATAAGCACCTGCCGCAGTATTTCTTCTTTACCTCGGAGACGACCGGCGGAGGCTCGGCAAACCTGGTGATGCTCCAGAACGACGAAGCGGAGCTCGGCATAGCGATGGCGTCGTCGATGTATGAATCCCAAAGAGGCGTTGCGGACTGGACGCGCGGCAAGAAAATGACCAACCTTCGCACCGCTGTCGCGCTCTATCCCTCCTGGATGACGCTCTACACCCTCAAGAGCTCCGGCATCAACACCATGAAGGATCTGAACGGAAAAATCGTCGGGCTGGGCTCGAAGGGCATGGCTATGGATTCCATCTTCAGGCAGTTCTTCGAAGATCAGGGCATTGTTCCGAAGCAGATTCACAACGACGGACACGGGGCCACCGCGACCGCGATGCAAAACGGCATCATAGACGCGGCGCTGCTCTTCTCTTATCCTCCTTTTGCGGCAATCAGCGAGCTGGAGAGTACAAAAGCCCTGAATTTCGTAGCCCTTACGGACAAAGAAGAGAGCGCCCTGATGAAGAAATACGATTTCTACACAAAGGGAGAGATTCCCGTCGGGTCGTATAAGGCGATCGCGAAGCCGGTGCGCACCGTGACCGAGTGGAACATGCTGGTCTCCGGCAGCGAAGTGCCCGCGGACTACGTCTACCTGATCACGAAGACGCTCTGCGAGAACGTCGACGACATGATCAAAATCCACGGCAGCGCTAAATACATTACTATCCAAAACACATTGAACTCCAACATCCCCCTGCACGAGGGAACGGTGCGGTATATGCGCGAAAAGGGCATCAACGTGCCCGATAAGCTTCTGCCCCCGGAGATGAAGAAATAACAAGTTTCGCATTGATTAAGCTGTAACCTGAGAGGCCGCGGGGCGCGCAAAACGCGAGCCGCGTCTCGCGGCTAGATTCAGAGGGGAGGTTGGGGCTTTGTTAAGCTATGAGAAGTTCCGCAAAGAGTTTATTGTTATTCTGTCCGTCTTTACAGGGATTTTACACGTGGGCAACTTCACGTTTCTGCCGATGGAGAGCATCAAGTTCTTTATCTGGCACCTGATGCTGGGACTGATCTTCGTCTTTCTTTATAAGCCCTTCAGCGCCAAGAACTCGTCGGCTTCCCGTGTTCTTGACTGGCTGCTGATCGCCGTAACGCTGTTCTCGGGGCTGTACGTTATTTTCGACTATGGCAACTTTATCGTGCTGACGCAGACCGGCAGACTGTCCCCGCCGCTTTACGTCATCGCCGTACTTACAATCCTGTTGGTGCTGGAGGCGACGCGCCGCGTGCTGGGCTATGCGCTTCCGCTGATTGCAGTCACTACAATCCTGTACGCTCTTTTCGGAGGAGAGCTGCCCGGGCTTCTCGGGCACCGCGGTTACAACATTTGGCGCGTGATCGCCACCATTTTCAGCGACCAGGGGATATACGGAACGCCGATCGGCGTCTCCGCGACCACGGTATTCCTGTTTTTGATGTTTGGCGCGTTTCTGTCCGCTTCGGGCGCGTCCGTAATTTTCCAGGACCTCTCCATTCTCCTGACGGGGAAGGCGAGGGGAGGTTCGGCGAAAATGGATATCGTCGCCAGCGGTTTTTTCGGGATGATCTCAGGCAGCGCGGTGGCAAACGTCGTCAGCACAGGCCCGTTCACAATCCCCCTGATGATTCGCAGCGGCTACTCGAAGCGCTTTGCGGGCGCGGTCTGCGCGGTGTCATCTACCGGCGGGCAGATTATGCCTCCGGTTATGGGCGCGGCGGCCTTCGTCCTTGCCGACATCGCGGAGACGCCCTACCGGACGGTCTGCCTCGCCGCGTTTCTTCCCGCGGTCATGTACTACATCACTCTATTTAAGATCGTTGACCTCGAAGCCGTAAAACAACAGATGAAGATCATAGGCGGCGGCGCGGACAAAAAAACCTTGAAGGAAGTCATGAAAAAAGCCTTCAAGCTCTTTATCCCGCTGGCGGTGTTGCTCTTTCTGCTGCTGGTCATGATGACTACGCCGATGATCGCGGCGATCTGGGCGATGGCCGCGATCATCATATGCGGCTTGCTTGACAGGGACGACCCTCTTACAATCAAGGGCATCATCAACGGCTTTGTCGAGAGCACGCGCAGTATGCCGCAAGTTGTGGCGGCGTGCGCCTGCGCGGGAATCGTGACAGGGATGTTTGCTCTCACGGGCCTGGGGCTCAAGTTTTCCGATTTCATCGTCAGCCTCGGAGGCAACAGCATCTTCATCAGCCTCGTACTGTCCATGGTGATTTGCGTCATCCTCGGCATGGGCTTGCCTACGACCGCGTCCTATATCATCTGCGCGACGGCCATCGCGCCCGCGCTGGTCGCGCTCGGGATTCCCAAGCTGTCAGCCCATCTTTTCCTGCTCTACTTCGCGAGCATCTCCGCGATCACCCCGCCCGTCGCGGTCGCGTCCTACGCGGCGGCGAGCGTCGCGGACGAGAACGCGGTCAAGGTAGGAGTTACCGCGGTCAAGCTGGGCATAGCGGGCTTCGTGTTGCCCTTCGTCTTTACGCTGAACCCGGACTATTTACACATGGGGTTTGACATAACGACGCTCGCGACATGGGTATCCGCGGTTGTGGTATGTCTTTCCGCCGCGATCATGATTCAAGGATATATCGAGCGCAAGGTCTCACTGCCGCTGCGTTTGCTCTGCCTTGTGATCATCGTCCTCGCCATTCGCTCCGACCTGCTCAGCTCGTTCATCGGCTGGGTGCTTTTCGCCGGAATGTATTGGTACGGAATAAAAGACGGCCGTTTCACAGGCAACCTTGAAAACGAACAACCAACAACCTCGTGATACAACGTCACTGACTATTGCATAAGCGCGATAAATAAACACCCGGCGAGGCCGTGCAACAAACGGCCTCGCCTGTAGGCTTGTCAAAATACGCAAGTGGTGTTTACGAAAGAGAATTTATCCGGGGCCGCGGGGATAATCTCATATTATATGGTGTCGGCAATATGTGAACGTGAAAGCTCTACAATTTAAAGGAGGAGAAAAATCGTGAGTTTTCGTTCTGCCGTCTTCAAGTACCGTGGTTTGCTGTTGGGTGTTTTCTTCGTGCTGGCGCTTTTTACACTCCCGGCGTCCTTCTCGCTTCCGCGGATGTTTCTTGCCGTTCTCCTGCTGTTTGCCGGACAGGCCTTGCGCTTCTGGGCGGCGGGCGTGATATCCGAATACAGAACGCTGGTCATCGGCGCGCCTGTTTTGGTGAAGCACGGCCCGTACGCCTGGATCCGCAATCCGCTTTACGCCGGAAACGCGCTGATCGGATGCGGATGGGCTTTAATGGCGGGTTGGACATGGGTGCTGTGCTTTATGGTGATCTTCTTTGCCATGTATTCTCTGTTGATTATTCCGGACGAGGAGAAGTTTTTGGCCGAACGCTTTGGAGAAGAATACGAGAGCTTCCGGCGCGAAACACCAAGCATGTTCCCCGGCCTGCGCCGTATATCGGAGCATATGCGAGCGAGCCGCGGCGCTTTTGACGCGGCGAAATCCTGGTCAATGGAGTGGAAGTCACTCTGGGCAAACGCGCTCATGACCCTGCTGGTCTTGGAGCGCCTCTTCCTGATAAAAGGCTGAGGCATTAGCGGAGGCGCGTCCGCCCGGACCGCGACATACACAAACGAGCGCCTCGCGTCGCCTGGATATGACGACATTTCCAAGCGATACGAGGCGCTGCATTCAACGTTCACTGTCCCCGAACAAACTGTAAATCCCCATACGCAACTCCCAACCCCCTAACCATGAAACAACATGATTATCCTGTCGACGTCAAAACAGAGCCTTTTTTTACAAGACTTCTGATATGCTAATTAGATATTATTATTCTTGTAATTTAGATTTTCGGGCGTCTTGTCCGGGGTGTGTCCGCAACGCGCCGCGTCGTTGTTCCCGCGCGGGAGTTTAGGAGGGGAATTATGAGGCTGAGCCTTTTGACGCTGAATATCCGCGGAATGGAGTGGGGTAATACGACGGAAGTGCGTAACGGCATTTTGCGTGTTTGCCGCGATGAAGCATTGGCCGCTTGCGGTTCGTATCCCGGAGTCGATATTTTCTCGCTGCATATCGCCAGGCCGGGGGAGAGTGTCCGTATCCTCCCCGTTAAGATGGTTGCGGAACCTCGCTGCAAGTTGTCGCGCGAGGGTTCAATGTTTCCGGGCATAGTCGGAGAAATGAAACAAGCCGGGGTGGGAATCACGCTGGCGCTGAAGGGATCGGCCGTCGTCGTCACAGAGTCGGGCGATGAGGATTTAATTTGCCGCACAGGCGGTTTTATCGACATGTCCGGCCCGGCTTCCGCATACACGCACTATTCGAAGATTTTTAACCTGGTGCTGAACGCGCGCGTAAACAGGGAGATGCAGAAGGAAGAGACGCAAGCGGTTGACGAGGCGTGCCGTCTTGCCGGGCTGAAGCTTGCGGTCTATGTCGCGGAAAAATGCGCGGGCGCCGCGCCGGACAGCGAAAAAATTTATGAGCTGCCGGACGCTGATCCGTCACTGCCCGGCGTTGTCTATGTCATGCAACTGCTCGCGCAAAACCCGATTGTCGAGGATTTTTCTTTATACGGACAGATGGCCGGTTCAACGATGATTCCTACAATTCTGCATCCGAACGAGCTTCTTGACGGCGCGGTTGTGAATTTCATCGGCAGTCACTGCGCCGTCTGCTCCGACAAGCAGTACCTGTACGATATTCAGAACAGCCCTGTAATAGAGGATTTCTTCAAGAGGCACGGACACACACTGCGATTTCTTGGAGTAATACTTCACAATGAAGTGGTCACACTTCAAGGGAAAATCCGCTCCGGCGTCATTACGGCGAAGCTTGCGAAGATGCTCGGCGCGGATGGAGCTGTTCTTTGCACGGAAGGACATGGCAATCCGGACGAGGATATTATGCTGAATGTGAAAAACCTTGAAGCCGACGGCGTCAGGACGGTTATTATCTCTGACGAGCTGGGAGGGCGAGACGGAAAAAGCCCGGGGCTTGCCGATTGGGTTCCGGAATGTGACGCGATGGTTAGCGTCGGAAATACGCACGAGCTTCTGGAAATCCCCGAAGCGATGGCTACCTTCATCGGAAATGAAAGAAGCGGGGAGATCATACGAGTAACCGATCCCGGCAGGATTGTCATGTCCGGCAATATTCTCACGCAGCTTAATTACGTCGCGGGATCCTGCGCGCAGGGCGGACTCGGTCATCTCTCCGCAAGATGGATTTAGGAGGGCGCTCGCAGATGGCTTACAGAGCGTTGCATTATATCAATCAGTTCTTTGCCGGTATCGGAGGAGAGGACGCCGCGGGGTTCGCTCCCGAAACACGAACGGGAGCCCTCGGCCCCGGCGTTCAGCTTCAGGCGTATTTCGGCGGTGAAGCCGAAATATCGGCGACGTTTATATGCGGTGATAACTACTTTGCGACAAACCGGGATGAGAGCCTTGCGCTTCTGGCCGTCGCCCTGGAGCAATGCAAGCCCGATTTAATCATTGCCGGGCCGTCTTTTTATGCGGGGCGTTACGGTTTCGCCTGCGGACACGCAATTCGTGAGGCGGGAAGGCTCCTCGGAATCCCCGGGGTCGCGGGCATGAGCGAAGATAGTCCGGCGGTGGAGATGTTCAGGGAAGACGGTTTTATCGTGTCGACCGGCGCATCGGCGCGATCTATGAAATCAGCTCTTGAGAGAATGGCGTCGCTTGCGAAGAAGCTGCTAAAAGGCGAACAGCTTGGCACAGCTGAGGGAGAGGGTTATTTCCACAGGCGAAAGAGGGCTAATTTCTTTATGGAAAAGAACGGGGGGGAAAGAGCGGTCGACATGTTGCTCGCGAAAATAACGGGAGAAGCATTTGTCTCTGAATACACGCAGCGAATCCCCGAAAAAGCGGCACCCGCTCCGCGTGTCGCGGACTTAACAGGCGCAACCATCGCGTTATTGAACACAGGCGGGCTGGTTCCCGCGGGCAACCCTGACCGGATCGAGGGCTCCGCGGCGACGAAGTTCGGCGTCTATCCCTTGGAGGGGTTGAGCGAGCTGGAAGCCGGAAAGGTCGTATCCGTTCACGGAGGCTATGACACCACATTTTGCGACGAGAACCCGAACCGAATTGTACCGCTGGATGTGATGCGGGAGCTTGAGCGGGAAGGAATAATCGGGAAGATACACGATTTTTATTATTCGACGGTTGGCACGGGAGCGTCTACCTCAAACGCCGAGGCGTTCGGGCGTGATATCGCGCTGATATTGAACAACGCGCATGTGGACGCGGCGATAATGGTATCAACCTGAGGCTCCTGCACGCGCTGCGGAGCAGTGATTTCAAAGGAGATCGAATGTACGGGCATTCCATGCGTCCATATTACGGCAATGGATCCCATAGCTCATACTTTCGGCAGCAACAGAGTCGTCCACGGCACGTCAATCCCGCACCCCCTCGCGCCCATTTTCGAGGATCCGAATAAGGAATACGCCGTCAGGCGTGATACGGTGCTACGGGCGCTCCGGGCGATTACAGAGGAATTGGGGATGTAAGTAAAAGCGTCAAGCAGGAAGCGCCGCAGCGCAATCTGAGGTGAGGCGGACATGAATACGGAGGTTTCGGAAGAGCGACTGTCAAAAAAATACTGGAGGGCGACAAACGCCGCTGATCTTGACTTCTTAACGGCTTCATATGAGCCCGTGCCTGTGAATTGCCACTTTCACCATGGTTTCACAATCAGCGCGGTTGAGGCCGGGATGTTGCCTCTGCTTGTTAAGGATGTCCGAATTGACCTGCGCCCCGGCGAGATTCTGCTGCTCGGCCCGGATGTTCCTCACAGCTTTGATTCGACGCGCGTCAGTAAAGGATGCAGCTACAGAACATTGACGCGCACGCTCTGCAACCCGCCTCCATGGTTCACGATAATTCTGACTCAGGAACCGAACGCGGTTTGCAGAATCATTGACCAAACATTGTGGAGCGTATTTTTAAAAAGACTTCAGAACGCGGAGCGGGGCGAGCGAGACGATATCATTCTTCTGCGCGAGCTTTGCCGCGGACTTCTCTCGGACATCTCGAAAAACACGGTTTTCAAATTTGATGTGCGCTCACAAAGCATCCGCCTCGCAAAAGCCTATCTTGACAAGAATTTTTCTAAGCTGCCCGGCATACGTGAACTTTCGGAGGTCGGCGGGCTGAGTCCCCGTTATTTTGTGCGGCTTTTTAAAGAAGAATTGGGTATGACTCCGCACAGTTATCTTAACCAGCTCAGAATCAACAAGGCGAAGGAAATGCTCGGCATGGGGTTTTCTATGCTCCGTATCGCTTACGATTTAGGTTTTTTCGATCAAAGCCATTTCTCGAAAACATTTTCAAAGATTACCGGTGTATCGCCTGTTCGTTATCTATACGGCGCTCAAATGAATAAAACGGGAGTTTGTTTAGCGGAGACCGGGGAGGGGATATGAGAAATGTTTGAGTTTACAACGCTGGACATTGCGGTTGTCGTCTTATACTTCGTAATATTGATCGTTATTATCTATGCCAGCTCCAAACAGGTAAAGAGCGCGAAGGAGTTTATGCTTGGAGGGAAAAAGTTCGGTTCCCTGGCGACAATGGCGACGCAGGGCGCGTCAATGAAGGGTTCCGCCTCTCTGGTGGGCTATGCCGGCGGAGCGTGGACAAGCGGAGTCGGCGTGTTATTTTCGAGCCAATGCTACAACATCGGCGGCTGGGTAGCGATCATGACCGGTTTGGCCAGAAGGCTTAAAAGAAGCGCGGATCATATTGATATCAAGAGCGTTGGCGACGTATTCGGGCATAGATATAACGGAAACAGGGCCGCCCGGCTTTGCGGAGGTATAGCGTCCACATGGCTTGCGCTGGCAACCATGGGAGGGCAGCTCGTGGCGATAGGGCTGCTGCTTTATATGGCGACGGCGCAGTATGGACTGACATACCATCAGTGCGTAGTAATCAGCGGCGCGGCAGTCATTGGCTGCACGATCTTCGGAGGGCTTGTGTCTGTTGTGTATACAGACGTTTTCCAGTGGTTTGTGATGACGCCGACTATTTTTATTGTCATTCCGTTATTCTGCGTCTTGAACGGCGCGACGCCGGGCAATATTCACGCGGCCTTGGACGCGTCTAAATATTTTGATCTAAGGCCCAACGCGGCATGGATAACGCTGTTGATCAGCGGCATGTTGACGTCTGTCGCAGACATTGTGTATTTAACGCGTTTTATCTCGGCAAAAGACGAGAGGACGGCAGTTCGGGGCAGTACGTTCGGTTTTTTATATACCACGCTGTGGGCCGGGATAGTCATCGTCTTTGGCCTTGCCGCGGCAACCATTGTCACTCCGGACATGGTGAACAGGAGCGACGAGGTATTATACAGGCTCATGGGTGAAATCCTGCCTCCCGGTCTCCTTGGGCTTTTCGCGGCGGCTCTTCTCGCGACGACAATTTCAACAATTGACTCCTATCTTCACATCGCGGTGGTGGCCGTGACGGTTGACATACGTGAAGCGCTTTCTGCAAAAAAACTGACCGACGGGCAGGAATTGTTGTTTGCCCGCGCCTTGACGGTCATACTGACTGTTCTCTGTATAGTATTTGTTCTTGGGATGGAAGGGATTATCGCAATTTATAATCTCGGCTGGGGAATGTACGCTTCCGCGATATTCGCGCCTCTTATGGCGACATTCTTCTGGCGAAAATCTACCGCGCGAAGCACCCTGGCGGGAATTGCCGCGGGGTCGATGTTCTTTCTGTTTGCGCATTTCAGCGGCTGGAAGTTCCCGATCCTGTGGGGGGTTGGAATGTCAGCTTCAATTGTTATGATTGTCGGATTTCTGCAAAACCTGGATACCGACCTGTTGCCCGGTTTTGCGGACCGCGGAGTAATGATTATGGGGCGCTCTCAGGATACATGGATTTTTGGCGGAGCGATTGTCGGGTGTTTCGGGGCCTTGAGCGTATCCGTCGGCATTGCCATGTGGGTAAGCTTACCGCCGCTTATCGCGGGTTTTGCGATTATGGCGTTAGGAATGCTTATGCTGGCAAAAGGAACGCCGATAAGCAGATAATCTATGAATCCAACCGCCGCGGAGCTCTCATGCGAGCGCCGCGGCGGCGGTTGTTGTGTCTTTAATGCCAGCGGGTGCTGGTGCGGTAGAAGTTGCGGCCACGGCCTTTTTTGCTGCCGTCTTTGTCCTGTTCGCCCAAGCGTTGCTCCGCGTAACGGGAGAAGCGGACGAAGGGGAGGCCGATCAGCAGATAAATAACCGCGACCATGATGCCGGGGCCGAAATAGTCGTAATAGGTCGCCGCCAGTTGTCCGTACGCTTTGGTCAGATCGACCATAGTGATGATAGAGACGAGCGACGAATCCTTGAGCAGCGAGATGAAGTCGTTGGTGATCGGCGGGATGACTACGCGGACGGCCTGGGGCAGCATGACCTCGCGCATCGATTGCCATCGCGTCATACCGAGCGCCAACGCCGCTTCCCACTGTGTGCTGGGGATCGCGAAGAGTCCGCCGCGGTAAATCTCCGCCTCATACGCGGCGTAGTTCAGCCCCAGTCCGATCGCGCCCGCCCAAAAGGGCGAGAGCTTGATACCGACGCTCGGCAGGCCGTAGAAGATGAAGAAGAGCTGTATCAGCACCGGCGTACCCCTCATGAACTCGACATAACCCACCGAAAGAAGAGAGAGCCACCGCGGCGCGAACACGCGGGCTATCGCGAGCGCGAGGCCCAGCACGATAGCTATCGCCATCGCGGTGATTGACACCTGCATTGTGACGACGGCGGCGCGCCCGAATGTCGGCAGAAAGCCGAGGTACCGCGTCATGCGCTCGCCCATGCTGAGCGCGGGGCGGTGCGTCTCCACCCAGTTGTTGTAGCGGTCGGACTCGACCCTGCGCGGGCTGTAGTCACCCCATTCGCTCGCCATGAGCGGACTCCAGAGCGCCCAGCGGTCGTAGATCTCGCGCAGCTTTCCGCTGTCGCGCAGGTAGACCAGCGCTTCGTTGACCTCCGCCAGCAGTTTTTTGTTCTTTTTGGTGACCGCGACCGCGTATTCGATCTCGCCGATTGGCTTGCCGACGAATTTGATCGCGGGGTTAAAACCGGCGGAGTAGATGGCGATGGGCGAGTCGAAGAGCGCCGCGTCGAGGCGTCCGTTCTGCAGATCCTCGTAGGTGTTGGCCTCAACGATGTAAGTGCGTATTTCGACGTTGCCGAGCTCTTCGAGCACCATTTGGGCATAGCTTTCCTTCAGCGTTCCGACGACCTTGCCCTTGCAGTCGGCCAGCTCTTCGATGTCGGTGTTTTCCTTGCGGACGGCGAGTTGCAGAAATGTCTTGTAGTACGGTATGGAGAAATTGACGACCTCTTCATGCTCGGGCGTGACCTCCAGCCCGTTGATCGAGATGTCGTAGAAATCGCGCAGCAGGCCGGGAATCAGGTTGTCCCACGCGTTGTTTATATAGACCGGCTTGCGGTTCATGTACGCGGCCAGTTCGTTTACGATGTCGACCTCAAACCCTATCAGCTCGTCGGGGTTTTCCGGATTTGGGAACATATAAGGGAAGCCGCCCTCCGAGTCTCCTCCCCAGCGCAGAATTTCGGGCTCGGCGTTTGCGACCGCGGCGAGAGCCGGCGCGCAAAACAGGCACAGGCAGAGCGCAAGTGGCGCAAGCGCTTTGATTATTCTTTTCATCTTACGTTCACCGCCCCTGCTCCGACAGCGTCCGTACCCGTGAAATGCCGCAGGAATTCGCGCGTCCGCGGGTTTTTCGGCTGCGTAAATAGGATGTCTCCGTCGTCGTACTCGACGATCTCGCCCTTGTCCATGAAGACGATATAGTCCGACGCGTCGCGCGCGAACTTCATCTCGTGCGTGACGATGATCTGCGTCATCCCCTCTCGGTCGAGATCCTTCATGACCTGGAGAACTTCTCCGACCAGCTCCGGGTCAAGCGCTGACGTCGGTTCATCGTACAGCATCACCTTGGGGTTCATGGCAAGAGCCCGCGCGATAGCGGCCCTCTGCCCCTGCCCGCCGGAGAGCGTCGAGGGGTATTTGCCGGCGAAGCCTTTCAGCCCGACCTTTTCGAGGAATAATAGCGCGTGTTCCTCGGCCTCTTCTTTTTTGAGCTTCTTTACTACGAGAGGCGCGAGCATGACGTTCTGCAGGACGGTCTTGTGAGGGAAGAGGTTATAGCTCTGGAAGACCATGCCGACGTCGCAGCGGATTTCGTGCGCGATTTGGAGCATGCGCTCGTCGGGTTTTTGTTCGCGTCCGCTGCGCGACAGCTCTCTTTCTCCCACGCGAATATAGCCGGAGTCCAGCAGCTCGAGGCAGTTGAGGCAGCGCAGAAAGGTGGACTTTCCGCATCCCGAGGGGCCGATTATGGATACGAGGTCTCCTTCTTTGATATTGAGACTGACGTCTTTAAGAACTTCGCCGTCTTCAAACCCTTTGTTCAAGTTTTCGATGACGATCAGTGATTCTTCAGCTTTGTTGACCATGACACATTTATACCTCCTCGACAATCAGAATGTTCGGGCAAGGCAGTATGTCAACGACGAAGGGCTGTCGAGGGGATGAAAGCCATATAGGGGAGCGGGGGAACGGTATGTTGCGGGAGAAGCCGCAGTCCATAGAACGGGGACTCGTCGCGGCGCGATGGGAAAACGTCGCCCCGATTTTTTTTCAATTCATTCTCACCTCCAATCGTGTCTCGCTATATTTGAGAGTGTAATTGTTTTGAAGGCACAATGCAATACTTTCTGTTTGAGATGCTTAATCCCTAGATATTTTCGCCTAAATCTAACGAGGCAATGTCCGAAGTGCGGTTCATAGCGCAAGAAACGTTGATCCTGCCTGCAAGTGAAATAAGAGAAGTATAAATACTCAAGATCAAACATACTCATACCGATATTAATAGACAAGTATAAATTCTTTAGACATCATGATATGAATTGGAGGTATTCACATGATTGGCAGCATTGGCGCTTCTCATTTCGCAAAAAACTACGCCGCGTCTAAGCTGCAAAATAACAACCTTTCTACGTCTTTTTTCGAGTTGGTGAAAAATAACCTCAATGTTCCGGCGGACAACAACATCAAGCACACGATTCATTCTCCTTCCTTAAACGACAAGATAAATTTTTTCAGCGAATGGAAGGAGTTTATGTCGTATCGCAATCCCTCCGCTTCATCTGATAAAGCATCCGCGGAAAGCCTCATAAAATCGGCTGAAAAGATGCAAAAATTACGGGAGCAAAGAATGGTAACAGGACAAAAGAACTCACGGACGAGTAATATAGATCAATCACTGATTCGCGCGGCAAAAAATAAGGCAAGCAGATATATTTTCGAGACGATGTTTTCGAAGATACAGGCGTGACCGCGCGTAAAAAATTGCGCGCGTGTTACTAAGAATCGTAACCAAGGGCAGGGTAGATCTCCTAAAGCGGACTATATGTCTTGGTGGGGCGTTGGTCCTGTTCGGTATGAGTATGCCGAGTCTTGAACATAACAGCCTTTATATTGACTTCGTCAACCGCGCGAGAAAACAAATTTCAGTATTGCGCTATGAATAAAATTATAGTAAGATACGGCGAATTGAACCGGGGTTATATCGATAAAGAGGTGTTGAGCGTGCGCGAGAGAGCAAGTTTGGTACTGGAGAGCGGCGAAATATTCCACGGGTATTCCTTTGGTTACGGCGGCGACGCCTCCGGCGAAGTCGTCTTCGGCACGTCGATGGTGGGCTATCCGGAGAACCTCACGGATCCGTCGTATGAGGGGCAGATTCTGGTCGCGTCCTACCCGCTCGTCGGCAACTACGGCGTGCCGGAGGAGACGGTCGCGGACGGGCTGTCCCGACACTACGAGTCCGAGAGGATACACGTCCGCGCGTTGGTGGTGTCGGAGCACGCGGGCGCTTACAGCCATTGGAACGCGAAAAAAAGCCTCGGGAGATGGCTGCGAGAGAGCGGAATCCCCGGCCTGTGCGGCGTTGACACGCGGGAACTGACCAAAATAATACGCGAGCGCGGCGTGATGCGCGGCAAGATTGTGCGCGGTGATAACCCCCACCGCGGCGAAGCTGCTTTTGCCGAAGAGGAAGAGCGCAACCTCGTAGCGGACGCGGGATGCAAAGAGGTTATCCGCTACGGCGAGGAAGGAAACGGGCGCAAGACGGTGGTGCTGGCTGATTACGGAGTCAAGCACAATATACTGCGTTGCCTTCTGGAGCGGCAATTGAACGTGGTGCGCGTTCCTTGGAATTATGATTTCTCCGCTATCGAGCACGACGGGCTGCTGCTCTCAAACGGCCCCGGCGACCCTGACCGCTGCGCGGACGCCGTGCGCCACATCAGCCGCGCGCTTACGCAGGACCGCCCCATTTTCGGCATCTGCATGGGCAGCCAGTTGCTCGCGAAGGCCGCGGGCGCGAGGACATACAAGCTCAAGTACGGGCATCGCGGGCACAATCAGCCCGTTAGGAGGGTTGGGGATACGAAGTGCTTCATCACCTCGCAGAACCACGGCTACGCTGTGGATGACGCGACGCTGCCGCGCGAGTGGAAGCCTTTTTTCATCAATATGAACGACGGAACCAACGAGGGCATCGTCCACGAGAGCAAGCCGTTCTTCTCGGTCCAGTTCCATCCCGAGGCGTCAAGCGGACCCACGGACACGGCGTTTCTGTTCGACGAGTTCATCGCCGGAATGGGAGATTAGCTTATGGCGACGCATAACCCGCAAATAAAATATAATAAAGTGCTTCTGCTCGGCTCCGGCGCGCTCAAAATCGGGGAGGCGGGCGAGTTCGATTATTCCGGGTCACAAGCGCTGAGCGCCCTTCGCGAGGAGGGCGTTTTCTCTGTGCTTGTTAACCCGAATATTGCCACTGTGCAGACTTCGGAGGGCGCGGCGGATAAAATTTATTTTCTGCCCGTGACGCCGGAATATGTCACGAAGGTTATCGAAAAAGAACGCCCGGACGGCGTCTGTCTCTCCTTCGGCGGACAGACCGCTTTAAACTGCGGCGTGGAGCTCTATCGCGCGGGCGTTTTTGAAAAATACGGCGTAGACGTCCTCGGTACGCCTGTTGACGCGATCATGTGTACGGAGGACCGCGAGCTGTTCGTGCAAAAGCTTGACGAAATAGACGTAAAGACCATCGACAGCCACGCGGCGCAGAGCGTGGCGGAAGCCGCCGTGGCGGCTGAACGCCTGGGTTATCCCGTGATTGTGAGAGCGGCGTACGCGCTGGGTGGCCTGGGAAGCGGCTTCTGCGAGAACGAGCGAGAACTGACGGCTCTTGCGGAAAAGGCGTTTAAATACTCGCCCCAGCTGTTGGTCGAAAAATCGCTCAAGGGCTGGAAGGAAATCGAGTACGAGGTCGTGCGCGACGGCTGCGACAACTGCATTGCCGTCTGCAACATGGAGAACGTCGACGCGCTGGGCATTCATACGGGCGAGAGCATCGTCGTTGCGCCATCGCAGACGCTGACCAACCGCGAATACCAAAAACTGCGCGAGCTTGCGATACGCATCGTGCGCCACCTTGGCGTGGTGGGCGAGTGCAACGTGCAGTACGCGCTCGACCCGCAATCGGAGGACTATAGGGTGATCGAGGTCAACGCGCGTCTCAGCCGCTCGTCCGCGCTCGCGTCGAAGGCGACGGGATATCCGCTCGCCTATGTGGCGGCCAAGCTTGCTCTCGGCTACGGCTTGCACGAGCTTCGGAACAACGTCACGGGATCGACAACCGCGTTCTTCGAGCCCGCTCTTGACTACATCGTATGTAAGGTGCCGCGCTGGGACCTCGATAAGTTCAGCGGCGTTCCGCGCGAGATCGGCTCGAGCATGAAAAGCGTCGGAGAGGTCATGGCAATCGGGCGCACCTTTGAAGAAGCCCTTCAGAAGGGCCTGCGCATGATCTCTCAAGGCATGCACGGCATAATGGCAAACCGAAAGCTTGGAGTGGAGGACCTTGACCGAGAGTTGTCCGAGCCCACGGACCGGCGCGTCTTCGCCATCGGAGAGGCCTTCGAGGCAGGTTACACTGTCGAGCGCATTCACAAGCTGACGAAGATCGACTCCTGGTTTTTGAGCCGAATTGAAAATATTCACCGCTGCGGCAATAAGATCGAACGCTTCGGCAGCGCTGACGAATTGCCCGCGGAATTGCTGAGCGAGGCTAAGAAGAAGGGTTTTTCGGATTTTCAGATAGCGCGCCTGCTCTGCGGCGACGTGCCGAATCTCGCGGAGAAGAGGGAGATTGTCCGAGCGCGCCGCAAGTCGCTCGGGATCTTGCCGGTTGTGAAACAGATCGACACACTCGCCGCGGAGTATCCGGCGCAGACAGGCTACCTGTATCTCACTTATAACGGCTCCGCGAACGACGTCGCCTACGAGCGCGACGGGCGCTCGGTCGTGGTGCTGGGCGGCGGCGCGTATCGGATCGGCAGCAGCGTCGAGTTCGATTGGTGCTGCGTCGGCGCGCTCGCGGCCATTCGGCGCGGCGGGTGGCGGGGTGTGATGATCAACTGCAACCCGGAGACGGTCTCAACCGACTACAACGTCTGCGACAGGCTCTATTTCGAAGAGCTGTCCTACGAGCGCGTGATGGACATCATCGAGCTGGAGAGTCCTCGCGGGGTCGTCGTATCCGCCGGGGGGCAGATACCCAACAACCTCGCTTTGCCGCTGCATAACGCGGGCGTGCCGATTCTGGGTACTTCGCCCGAGGACATCGACCGCGCCGAGGACCGCCACGAATTTTCTTCCATGCTGGACGGCCTGGGGATCGCGCAGCCGCGCTGGAAGGAGCTCAGCACGATGGAAGAAGTGTTGGGCTTTACGGAGGAGGTTGGTTACCCTGTACTTGTACGCCCGTCCTATGTGCTCTCGGGCGCGGCGATGCGAGTCTGCGGCAACGAGGAAGAGCTCAGGCTATATTTGCGCAGGGCGCTTGATGTGTCGCGAGAGCGCCCCGTCGTCGTCAGCGAGTTTATCGAGGGCGCGAAGGAAGTTGAAGCCGACGCGGTCGCAAGCGACGGCGAACTCCTGATCTGCGCCGTCTCCGAGCACATCGAGTACGCGGGCACGCACTCCGGCGACGCCTCGATCATGTTTCCGCCGCGCACACTCTCCGCGGAGGTTGTGTCCGCGGTGAAGGGGGTGGCTCGGCGAATAGCGAAGGCGCTCCGCATTACCGGGCCGTTTAACATCCAGTTTCTGGTGGACGGAGGAGCGATCAAGGTCATCGAGTGCAACTTGCGCGCCTCGCGCAGCTTCCCGTTCATCTCAAAAGCGCTTAAAACCAGCCTTATTGAGCTGGCAGTACGCGTTATGCTGGGCGAACACCTAGAAGCGCGCGAGTACGCGCCGCGGTGCGTGGGCGTAAAGGCCTCACAGTTTTCGTTCGCGCGCCTGCCGGGCGCGGACCCCGCGTTGGGCGTGGAGATGGCGTCCACGGGTGAGGTTGGGTGCTTGGGGAGCGGCTTCGACGAGGCGATCTATACCGCCATGCTCGCTGTAGGCATGCGCGTGCCGAAGCGCGCCGCGCTGCTATCCGCGGGCGCGCCGCACTCAAAGAGGGCATTGCTCTCCGCGGCGAAGCTGCTCGCGGAGCGCGGGATCACCCTCTACGCCACGGACGGCACGCAGCGCTTTCTGAAGGGAAACGGCGTCTCGGCAATCCGCGCCGGCATGCCGAGCGAGAAGACGATTCCCGACGCGGTGTCGCTGATTCTGAGCGGAGAAGTCGACATGGTAGTGAATATACCGAAAAAATATTCTTCCGGCGAGCTTAAAAACGGCTATCGTATTCGCCGCGCGGCGGTCGACTGCAACGTGCCGCTCTTTACCAACGCGCGCCTGGCGAGCGCGTTCATCGGCGCGTTTAACGCCGTCTCCTGCGGAGATATCAAGATCATGAGTTGGGACGAATTTTGATTTGTGATGAGAATCTCGGGGTAATTCCCAAATTGTTTTGAATATTACGCGTTACGGCGTTAATTACTGATATAATACATAGGCATGAACTATTTTGGGAATCGCCCTGGAGGGGAGTTTTTTGAGCAGAGCGTTTGTGAAAGAAGACGACGGAGAACTCGCCATTTTCCGCGACGAAGAAGCCTATGACAAAAAGAAATACCGGTGGCTTCGCCTTCAAGAAAAAAAACTCAATTTCTTGTTGAATGACCCCAAAGGGAAGGCAATCGAAAGCTCGAAGCGAGACAAATGGATCGCGGAAACCGAGCTCGCGATTAACGCGGCGCGAGCGGAGCTCGGCATCCCGGATGGAGACGCCGCAAGCGGAAAAAAAGCCGACCATCCCTCGGAGTGATAAAAAACAATCGGCACGATATTCAGTTGATTTTGCCCTTGTTTTATTTATCTTTTTCCAAAAACCTGTGAAGGGGTTGCCAAAAACGACCTAAAATTATATTATCATATCATGAAATGAATTGCTCACCCGGATGCCCTATATGGTTCGGACAAAATATAATTTTGATGTTCCTTTCGCGAACGGGGTGAAGTATGTGGAAATTCTTAAAATCTCAGCTAATTCAAAGCCAAAGTCTGTAGCCGGGGCGATCGCCGCGGTATTGCGGAGCAACGGCAGCGTCGAGGTGCAGGCCATTGGGGCGGGCGCGGTGAATCAGGCAGTGAAATCGATCGCCATTGCGCGGGGGTATGTTATCGCAAATGGAATCGAGTTGGTCTGTGTTCCTGCTTTTGCCAAAATTATTGTGAACGAAGAGGAAAAAACCGCTATTAAAATGCTCGTCTGCTCTCGCTGACGCGCGCCGTCATTTTTCTTTCCGAAATAGCTCCGAATCGTACAGGATGTGCGGCAGTCGTGCTGCACATCTGTTTTTTGTGTGGTACCATGGAGAGTGTTTTACTTGATATGTTGCGCCGTTTCGGCGGGGAGGAAGGCGGATGGACAGCATAAAAGCCCCCAGGGGAACCAGAGATATTCTCGGAGAAGAGTCTTGGAAGTGGGCGCGCGTGTTGAGCGTGTGCCGCGAAGTGGCGGAGGATTTCGGCTACCGCGAGGTCATCCTTCCGATCTTCGAGCACACCGAGCTGTTCAGCCGCGGGATCGGCGACGCGACGGACGTCGTCGAGAAAGAAATGTACACGTTTCTCGACAGAGGCGATCGTAGCATCACGCTTCGCCCCGAGTTGACCGCGTCTATGATGCGCTCGTACCTCGAGCACGATATGAGAAGAGGCCCACAGCCGGTCAAGTTATGGAGCGCCGGGCCGATGTTCCGCTACGAGAGGCCGCAAAAAGGGCGCTACCGCCAGTTTACGCAGGTCGACTTCGAGGTGATCGGCGTGATGAGCCCGCTCGCCGATCTTGAGAGCATAGATGCCGCGATGGAGATATACCGCCGCCTCGGGCTCACTAACCTCGAGGTGTTGATCAACTCGGTCGGCTGCCCGGCATGCCGCCCCGTGTATCGGGACGCGCTGCGCGGCTACCTTGCGGAGCGCCTCGGCGATATGTGCGAGACGTGCCAAGCGCGTTTTTCGCGCAACCCATTGCGCATTCTCGACTGCAAGAAGCCGGACTGCAAAGCGCTCACCGAAGACGCGCCCGGTATGACGGGTTCGCTTTGCGCCGAGTGCGGCGCGCACTTTGGCCAAGTCATGTCCGGCCTTGCCGGGATCGGCGCGGCCGCGCGGGTTGATAACCGGCTGGTGCGCGGGTTGGATTACTACACCAAGACGGCGTTCGAGGTGCTGGCGGGCGAGCTGGGCTCGCAGAACGCGGTCTGCGGGGGCGGGCGCTACGATAACCTGGCCGAGTCGATCGGCGGGCCGCACGTGCCGGGCGTCGGTTTCGCGTCGGGCATCGAACGCGTCGTTCTGACGCTGGAGGGACAGGGCGTATCCTTGGGAGACGAACCGAGGACGGAGATCTATGTCATCGCCGCGTCGGGCGAAACCGCCATGGAAGCCGCCTCCATCGCGCATGAGCTGCGTGTCGCCGGGCTGTCGGCGGACATGGATTTCACCGGGCGCGGTATAAAGGCACAGATGAAAACCGCTTCTTCGCTGGGCGTGTCTTTTGTCTGTATAATCGGAGACGATGAGTTGAACGCGGGGACGGTCTCGATCAAGAATATGGCAAGCGGCGAGCAAATATCCGCGCCCCGCGGAGAGATGACAAAGAGAATTCTTGCATGGAAAGAGAGTGGGATCAATGCTTGAGGGCAGCTATACACCCGAATGGAAGCGGACCTCCCTCTGCGGCCTGCCGAGACTGAGCGCCGCGGGGGAACAAATGGTCTTAAACGGCTGGCTTCGCGCCCGCCGCGACTTGGGCGGCATTATCTTTATTGAGCTGTGGGATCATACCGGATCTACGCAAATTGTGTTTAACCCCGAGACTATCCCCGATGTACACGCGCGAGCGAAGGACCTGCGCAGCGAGTATGTCCTGGCGGTGCGCGGGACGCTGCGCGCGCGCCCGGAGGGGACGGAGAACCCGGCGCTTGCGACGGGCGATGTCGAGCTGGCCGCGGAGGATTTCATACTCCTTTCTCCTTGCCGCCCCCTGCCGTTTGATCCCGACGAGGCGGACGCGGTGAACGAAGACCTCCGCATGAAGTACCGTTACCTCGACCTGCGCCGCGAGGGCATGCAGCGCAACCTGCGCCTGCGTCATAAGGCGGCGGACTTTACGCGCGGCTTCTTCGGGGCTGAGGGCTTTACCGAGATCGAGACGCCCATGCTCAACAAATCTACGCCGGAGGGCGCGAGAGACTACCTCGTCCCGAGCCGCGTCAACCCCGGCGCTTTTTACGCGCTTCCGCAGTCGCCGCAGATATTTAAGCAAATGCTCATGATCGGCGGATGTGACCGTTACATGCAGATCGTCAAGTGCTTCCGCGACGAGGACCTTCGCGCGGACAGACAGCCGGAGTTTACGCAGATCGACCTCGAAATGAGTTTTATCACCGAGGAGGACGTTTTCGAGATGAACGAGCGGTTCCTCGCGGGGCTTTGGGAGGAGGCAATCGGCGCGCAAATTGAGACGCCGTTTCCCCGCATCACGTGGAGGGACGCGATGGAGCGCTTCGGCAGCGACAAGCCCGATCTCCGTATAGACATGGAGATCACGGACGTGACGGCGGTTTTCGCGGATGGTGAAAACCCATTCGCCTCGCTGATTGCGGGCGGCGGCGTCGTCAAGGGCCTGAGGCTCCCCGGAGGCGGCTCGCTGTCGCGCAAAGATGTCTCCGAGCTCGAGTCTCGCGCCAAAGAACTGGGCAGCGCCGGTATGGCTAACTTCCGGATCAAGGATGGCGCGTTAAAAGGCCCGCTCGTGAAGTTTTTGTCCGAAGATGCTCAGGCAAAACTGCGCGAGCTCTCGGGGCTGACCGATGCCGATATATTCTTCGTGATGGCGGATAAAGACCGGATAAAGGCCTGCTCGATCCTGGGGCAGATGCGCCTGGAGATGGCGCGCGACCGCGGGCTTGTCAAGGAGGGATGGAAGTTCCTCTGGGTGACGGAGTTCCCGCTGTTCGAATGGGATGAGGACGAGAACCGTTGGTTTGCCGTGCATCACCCCTTCACCGCCCCCATTGAGGAGGACGTCCAATACATGACCTCCGATCCGGGGCGCGCCCGCGCCCGCGCGTACGACATCGTGCTCAACGGCACCGAGCTGGGCGGAGGGTCGATACGGATTCACAACCCGCAGATGCAGGCGGTCGTCTTCGAGGCGCTGGGCATCACGGCGGAGACGGCGCGCGATCGCTTTGGCTTTATGCTCGACGCGCTCTCCTTCGGCACACCGCCGCACGGTGGGATAGCTTACGGCTTCGACCGGATTATCATGCTGCTCTGCGGCGCGAAGTCCATCCGCGAGGGCATTGCCTTCCCCAAGAACCAAAAGGCGCAGTGCCCCCTCTCATCGGCGCCGTCAACCGTGGACGAAGCGCAGCTCAACGAGCTCTGCATCATATCCGCGCCGCCGTTGCGGGAAAAAGAAGAAGACCGCTAAACTTCTTGCGGTGAGCAAAATAATCAACCCGGCGGCCTGCGTATGAACCGCCGGGTTGTTATCATTCAGCCGTTCAGCAGTTCTAAAATATTCATGTAGTCGTCGATTTCAAGAGGCCTTGGGTTGCTGGCGCTGCTGAGGTTTTGGGCGGATTTTTCCGCGATTTCGCGGAATTCGCCGGGGTCGATTCCGAACGAAGAAAACGGAGGGATGCCGACATCCGCGGACAGCCGCCTCACCGCGGCAACCGCGGCGTCCGCGCCCTCTTCCGGCGAGAAAAAACGCAGACCCATCGCGCTCGCCACGCGCGCGTATTTCTCCGTGCAATACGCCTTGCTGTAGTCCATCACCTCGGGCAGGCAGACGGCGTTGCAGACGCCGTGCGGCCTGTCGTACATGCCGCCCAGCGACTCCGCGATGCAGTGTACAGCCGCGACGTCCGAGTGGCTGAAAGAAATCGCGCCCAGCAAGCTGCCCATTAACATGCCCGCCCGCGCCTCGATGTCTCCGCCGTTTTCCACCGCACGCCGCAGGTATGCTGAGATCAGCTCGACCGAGTAGAGCGCGGCCGCGTTTGCAATCGGCTCCGCGCAGGTTGCCGTATAGCCTTCGATGGCGTGCGTGAGAGCGTCCATGCCCGTCGACGCGGTGATGGGTTTGGGCATGGAGACGGCGAGCGACGGGTCGCACAACGCGGTTTTCGCCGCGATCTTGACGCTGCGCAGCGAGAATTTTGTCTTTAGGGCGGTGTCTGTGATTACCGCGCTGAAGGTTACCTCCGAGCCGCTCCCCGCCGTGGTGGGGATGGCGATCAGAGGCAGCGCCGCGCCGGGTATGTTCTCCACGCCGCGGTAGTCTTGAATCCTGCCTTCGTGCGCCGCCAGCACGCATACGCCCTTCGCGCAGTCGATCGGGCTGCCGCCTCCGATTGCCACGACGCAGTCATTGCCGTTCGCGCGCGCCGCGCCCGCCCCCGCACTGACGTTCTCGTCCCGCGGATTGGGCGCGACGTCCGCAAATACGTCGAATCGCACTCCCGCGCCTTCGAGAGTGCCTGTCAAGCCACCGAGGATGCCCGAGGCGAGTATGCCCTTGTCCGTCACCAACAGAGGACGCTTCGCCCCCAAAAGCGCCAACTCTTCGGGCAGCTTCGCGGCAGAGCCGACGCCGTACTCGATGCGCGTAGGCAATACAAAACCGAAGCTCTTCATGATGTCCATATGCGTATGCCATCTCCTTATGTATGATGAATGTCCCGCATGTATTGTACGCTTTTTTGAGCGCAAAACAAAAAGCCCCGCCGAGTTTAACCCGGCGAGGCCCGATGTGTCCGTTATAAGGCGATTTTTAGTATTTCATGCCGAAGATTGGATGATAAAAACGTTCGTCATGCAGGTATGCGGCTTGTTTTTCAAGCGCGATGCGCGCGTCGTCGCCCATGTAGACCACAAGGGACGACGTCAGCAGATGCACGAGGAAGATCGGACCGATAATGCTGCTCCCGAACGTCGGGCTGGACGCGGAGACGAAGAACGACATATCGGCGAAGCGGCAGACGGGCGCAGCGGGGCTGTCGGTGATCGAGACGATCTTCGAGCCTCGCTCTTTCGCGGCTACGACCGCCTCGGTGACGTTTATAGCGTAGCTGGGGAGTTCGCAGACGAGCAGCAATCCGTCGGCCGGCACCGCGCGCGCTTGCTCGACCAGGGAGAGGCTGCCTCTTTTCAGCAGGCCGGAGGGCAGCCCCATCACGCAAAAGCGCATGTAGGCCAGCTCCATAACCAGCGACGAGATGCCCCACCCGACGCATGAAAGCTGCCGTGCTTCTTTGACCATGCTGCAGAATTCCTCAATCTTTTTCGGGTCGTGCTGCATCCAGGTGTCGTCCAGATTTACGTGTTCGGTCTGCAATATTTTCCGCGGAAGCTCGTCCTTCATGCCGACCGCCTTTGTCAGCATGGCGGCGGGGTTGACCTGCTCCAGGATCGCCTTCTGCAAGCAGCCCTTGAGCTCGGAATAGCCGCTGAATCCCAGTACGCGCGCCACACGTACAAGCTGAGCCTTGGATACGCTAAGCTCTTCGGCCACCTCGCCAATGGATTTAAAAGCGGCTTCCCTCATATTGGAAAGAAGATACTCGGCCACACGCCTTGCTTTGTTCGGCATATCAGGGATTCTTCGGAGCATCATATTTTGCAGGTCGGCGCTATCCATCTTGAACTCTCCCTTTTTTGTGCAAATTGATACTAATTGTAGCGCGGCCAGTGAACTTCGTCAATATAAATTGAGAATCTATAGGCTGAGGTTCATTTTTATTTTTCGGTCGATTTTCCCCCGCCCTGTGTCACTTCCGGCAATGATAACCCGTCCAGCTCCGCGAGCCTTCGTAAGCCTTGTTTTTTGTGTGCGGACAGGCGGGAGAAATCGGCGGGGGTGATATAGCGGGGGGCGTTCGGGGTTTCGGTGTAGAGGCGAAGGGCCAGTTGTTCGGCGCGGGCGAGCTCGCCGAAGGCGGGGTGGTAGGGGCCGGCGATTACGGATTGCCGAAGGGATTCGGACTCAAGAAGGCCGACGCGGATGACGTCAAAGCCGAGCGCGTCAGCTTCTACGAGCAGCTGCCCGGTCTCGCGGATTGCTTCCTCGAGAGAGAGGGGCGTGAACAACGCGCGGTTGTAGAGTTCTTCCAGCTCCGTGCCGCGGAGGACGAGGCAGGGATAGACGCGCAGGTCCCACCGCAAGGCGCGTTTGAGCGCCGCAAGCTGCCGCAGGTCGGCTCTCGCCCGACCGGGCTCTTGTCCGGGAAGCCCGATCATGATCTGCACGCCGAGATGGAAGCCCGCGTCGCGCAGCGTTCGGATTGAGGAGAGGATTTCGCCCGGATCGTCGTCGCGCCCGCAGGCTCGCAGAGTGACGGGGTCGAGGGACGGCACGCCCAGTTCGACGGTTCCGATCGGGTATTTTGTTAAGATCGCGGCGCGCGCGGCGCCGGAAGAGCCCGTGAAGTCGCCGGGGTAGGATGAAAAGGTAACTTTGCTGCCCGCGGGCGCGACGTTTATCGCGTCGAGGTACTGTGCCATTTGCGGCTCGCTCAGGCGCGCGAAGCTGCCGCCGAAGTAGCATAGCTCGACGCTCTCCGTTTGCGACGCCAGGGTCCTGCGGACTGTCTCGGGGGAGAGCTCGCCGCCTGTGCCGGTGATGGCCTTTTGATCGCAGTAAACGCAGCGACGCGCGCAACCCTGAAAGGGGATGAAGAAAGCGATTCGGCGAAGGCGGCGGGTATTTTTCATTCGTCCTGGTCGACCGCGCCGGACTCTTGCCACTCGGGCAAGACTACCGCCCACGCGAAGAGATCCGCCTCGCTTTCGAACTTCGACAGCGGTTGAAGGGTTTGGCTCCAGAAGTGTTCTCCTTCGCTGTGGCCGAGCAGGTGAAAGAGCTCGTGGAACAGGGCGAAGCGACGCCAGCGCGAGGGGAGGCTTTTGTTGACGCACAGCCGAACGCGCTTGCCGCGCGAGATGTGCAGCCCCCACACGCTCTTTGGGAGGTCGGTGTAGCGGATCTCAACCTCAAAAGGACAAGCGGCCTCCGCCAATACCTCGATGTCAAAGTCGCGCAGGCCGCGCCATTTCTTCGCCTCTGTCCACGCCCAGTTGGGAATAGTCTCCGGGATGGAGGGGAAGTCGAATGTTTCCGGTTCGGTCCGGGCTCGCGCCTCAGGCATTCCCCTCATGTTCGTCCGCGTCCCAATCGTCGAGAACGGCTTGGATGACGCGTTCGACGCGGCGCAGCTCACTTTCGTTCAGCTTTTTTTTGCGAAACCAAATGTCAACCTCTCCCGATGAGAGCAGTTCTTCGAGCTGCATCCTGCCGGGGCGGCTCGGGTAGTCGTCCACCAAGTTGGGAACGGTGGTCTGAAGCGCTTCCGACAGACGGTGCAGCAGCTTCATGGACGGCACGCGGCGGTTGCTCTCCAAAGCTTGAATGTAGATGCGGCTGACGCCCACCGTGTCGGCGATGTTTTGTTGGGTTTTATCGAGGTTCTTCCTGAAAGTTCTGATTCTGCGCCCTAGGCTCATAATAATACTTCCTCCTTGCTGAATATGTTGTCTGTTATTTTACTACGATACAGAAAAAGTGTACAGGTCAAAAGATCGGCCGCGCCCCCCGGACTTGCGCGATGTGCGAGAAGCAAGCTTTCCAGCTCCGCGAGCGCGCCGTAGCGCCCCGGCTTGAGCGGGTTAAAGCGCGCGGAGGCGTCGGACGCGGTTTTTTTGTATGAAACGCGCCAAAAATCATAGCCCGCTCTGTGTATAATATTGGTGTCCTCGCAGTGCGCCATGAGAGCGAGCAGCGCGGCAAGCGCGGCGTCACCCGGCGCGCAGCCCGCTTCAAGCGCGGCTTCAAGCGCCGGCAGGCCGTATCGCAGGGGCGTCGGGAAGCCGTTCATCGCCTCCTTGCGGATGCCGCCCACACCGCAGCGAAGGTAGATAGCTTCCCCGTGCGTCGCGTCTGACGCCGCGCCGCGGCTTCGGATTGCCTCAAACTCCGCGGCGCAGCAAGGAGCGGCGATCTCTCCGGCGCGTCTGCAGACGCTCGCGGGCGAGCCGTCGCCTGTTTGCAGGCAGCTGCCCGCGGCACCGACGAGGAGTGAGAGGGCGAATATCAGGCCCTTGTGCGTATTGACGCCTCCCGTCGTATCGAACATCGCGCGCTCCATCTCGAGCCCGCGCGAGCGAAGGGCGGACATCAGCGCTTCGTCGTCAGTGTGCCTGATTCCCTCCGCCGCCTGCTCGGCCCAGAAGGGCGCGAGAGCCGAGGCGCTGCGGAGGAAGACGCCCCACTCCATGTCGTCGTGGCAGCCGCTGCCGAGCGGATCGACGAGGCCGGGTTTCGGCGCGGTCATGATCTCTTCGAACGACGCGAGGGCGGCGGATGTCCCGATAGCTGTCGTCATAAGACGTATTTGTTTAGTTTTCTCTTCGCAGAAAGGTGGAGTTCGCAACATGTCGGTTATTTCCCTCCAAAATCATTGTGTGAGTCCGCGTATATCGGACAAGATAACGGATAGAGGAACGGTTCGCAAGCGAAAAACACACGCCGCGTTTTTTACGGCGCTCGTGCTCGCAATTCCTCTGTTCATCCTTTTGTTCACCGCCGACGCCTCTTACGCCGCGTCGATGGAGGAGGCGTTCCTGGGGCGAAACTGGGGCGTGATGGATTCGATCTATCGGGACGCGCGCTCGGGCGACGCGGATGTGGGCAGCCGCGACTTGTCCCTCTACGCTAACGCGCTTTGGATGCAGAGACGCTACGCGGAGGGGCTGGCGCTGCTCGAGAGCGCGGACGCAGCGTTTCCTCCGTCCCTTGAGCCATACGCGCGGATGTTGTCCGTGCTGGGGATGGAGCGCTTGGGGCGGGCGTCCGAGGCGTATGACGCCGCTGCGGCGCTTTGGCCTTCCGCGCCGGGGGCGCTTCGTTATTATTTGGCGTACGCGGCCGGACGGCTCGCGCGCGGCATGGAACGGACTGACGACGCGCTCCGCTGGTTCCGCCTGATGCAGGAGAACGCGCCGGACAAAAAACGGCGCGTCGAGGCGTTAAAGGAGATCGTCTCACTGCCCGGCGCTACTGTTACTGAAGCGGCGCTTCTGCTGGCGGACTCTCCGTCTGACGCGCGCGCTCTCGCGCTTTGTCAGGCCGCGCCGAAGGGCTCGAACACGACTGTCGAGTACGCGCTGGGATACCGGGCTTATACGCGCAAGAGCTACGCGGAGGCTCGCGCGCGTCTGGCTTCGGCATACGGCGACAGACGTTTCGGGGAGGCGGCGCGATATTATCACGCGTTCGCCTTCTTCCGCGAGAAAAAATACGACAGCGCGTTCAACATCTGGAGCGGCGTCGCCCTTTACGGGAACGAGTTTCCGCAGCGCTCGGTGCAACGCCTGATTACGCTCGGCTTAAACGGCAAGAAGGGCGAGGTTTTGCGGGTGTTCCGCAAGGTGGCCGACACGCGCGGGGATTACCCCGACCTTGCGGCGGACGCGCTTGCCGCGATAGCCCGCCTTGGCGACGAACAGACGGCCCCGGGCGCGGTGGCGGAGCTGTCCGAACGTTTCCCCGCAAGCGACCGGGCCGCGTCCGCTCATTGGGAGAACGGCTGGAAGGCGTGGAAGGATAAAAACTATCGCGCGGCGGCGGATGCGTGGGAGAAGGGCTACGTGCCGGGGATCGCCAACCGCGAGCTTGCGTCACGCTTGCTCTACTGGCGGGCGAGGGCGCTAGAGAGCATGGGCTCGGTCGATGCGATGGCGAAGATGGGCGAGGTGTTGGCGCGGTCGTATCCGGGAGAGTATTACACCTATCTCGCGCGGGAGGACGGAGGCGTCGTGAGCTCGGATATTCCGCAGGCTTTCATGGCAAAGAGTGAGCTCGAGGAATGGGGTTTCGTGACCTACGCGCGTATCGAAAGCGCCTCCGAGGCTAACGCGGGCGACCCGGCGGCGCAGTTTCGCGCCTCTCGCCTGGCGAACTGGGAGGGCGATTTCGCGTCGTCCGTCCGCTCGTTCGGCGTATTCCAACGGCTGAGCGCTCCCGAGGCTCTCGCGTCGTCCGAACTGCTCAAGTACGCCTACCCGAGGGCTTTTGAGCCGGACGTAGCCGCCGCCGCGGGCAAGACGGGGCTCGACCCCGCGGTCATCTGGGCGATAATGCGGCAGGAGAGTCTCTACGAGCCGGACGTAACCAGCGTCGCGGGGGCGTATGGATTGATGCAGCTTATGCCCGCGACGGCAAAGGGCGAGTCAAAGAAGATGAATCTGCCGGAAGACGCGTACAAAAGGTATCAGACAAATATCCTGCTCGGGGCGAACCATATGAACGGGCTTCTCGCGCGCTTTAAGGACCTGCCGCGCGCTCTCGCGGCGTATAACGCGGGGGGCGCGCCCGTCACGCGCTGGAGTCCGGAGCGCATATCCGACATGGCGGAGTGGATTGAGAACATCCCGTACCACGAGACAAGAGGCTATGTCAAAGCGGTTCTGCGCAACGCTGAAGTCTATCGCTCGCTGTACGGGGGCAGATAAAAGAGGGGAGTGCGTCGGGTGAGTCAGCATCCTTTTGAGGAAATTACCGAGCCGGTCGAACGGGTGAGGTTCAGCCTGCGCGAGTCGGGCTGCGATTCGCGCATTGTACACACGGAAGACACGATCTTTACGGTGGAGGACGCGTCCCGCGCTGTGGGTGCGCCGCCGGAGGAGATATTAAAGAGCCTGCTCTTCTCGGTGAACGACGGCGAGAGTTGGGCGCTGGTACTGATGTCAGGGTCGAACAAAGTTCACGACAAAAAGGTCAAGCGCCTGCTGGGCGCTCGCAAGGTCCGCATGGGCTCGGCTGAGTCGATAATGGGTTTCAGCGGCTTCTCGCCCGGCGGCGTCCCGCCCGTTGGCTACGCCGCGCCGCCGACAGCCCTGCTTGACGAGGATCTTTTTTTATACGGCGTCGTCTGGGCAGCCGCGGGAACCGACCACGACTTCTTCCCCGTATCCCCCGCGGAGCTCATGCGCATAACGCGCGGCACACGCGCCGACGTGAAAAAATGACGAGAAGGCACGAATGTCTTGTTAGCGGCATTATAAGGGAATCATCGCGTATCAGGCATGATTTTTATTAAAAAACTTTTGATATCCGAGCAATATGATTAATTATTTGCGGAAACGCGATAACTTTGACGGAAATAGAAAATAATTGCTATAATTGCCCATCGGAGGTTGCGCCTTTGGCGCCACATATCATTTGCGGGAAGAGGTGACGCCGTGCGGTGATCGAATGCTATGCGCGGAAAGTACAGTGTGCGGTGCTAAAGTGAGAAGCAAGGGAGGAAGTCATGGAAGATTATCTTAAAATAGCCAATGACCCGATACTTTGGCTGATGTGTTTACCCGTGGTTTCGATGGTCGCGATTCAGGCGTTTATGTACACGAACAAAGCGTTTAAGTCGGCTCCAATAGTGAAATTGACGAGGCATGAGTGTATTCAGGCCTTCCGCGCCGGCGCTATCTCCGCAATCGGCCCGGCGATCGCCGTTTTTATCGTTATGCTTGGCATGATGGCCGTCGTAGGCGCGCCCGTTACCTGGATGCGCCTGGCTATTATCGGCGCCGCTCCGACGGAGCTGACAGCGTCCGCAATGGGCGCGAATGCGATGGGAGTCGAGTTCGGCTCTCCTGAGTACGGCGTCATGGAGTACGCCAACTCCGTTTGGGCGATGACGTTGAACGGCATTGGCTGGTTGCTCTTCTGCGCGTTGTTCACACATAAACTGGAATCCTTCCGGAATAAAGTCACCGGAGGCAACGCGACGCTCATCGCGATGATCGGCGGCGCGGCGATTTGCGGCTCGATGGCTTATCTCGCCACAGGGAACATCCTGGCGGGCGGCGGCAAACTGACAGCCGTTCTCGTCGCGGGCGCGTCGATGGGAATACTGCTGAAGCTTTCTCAAAAATTCAGATGGCTTACCGAATACACCCTTGGCCTGGCTATGCTGGTCGGAATGTTTGCCGCAGTCTTCACCGTGGGATTCTAGGATAACAGGAGGTTGGACAAATGTCAGCTGAAAAAATAACGACTCCCGCGGGCGCAAACGGAGAAGAGGCTTTCGAGGCGCAGTTTTACGAATCGTTTACAAAGCCGGTAATCAGAGTGGGCGTGGGAACGCTTTTCGGGGCGATAGCGCTCTGCTTCATCCCCGTGCTCTACCTATGGATACGCTACGGCGCGCTGCCGCCTGTTCAGGCGATTTTGGGCGGCTGGTTTCTGACCGCATCCATCTACGGCGCGTTTTATGTGGTCGAGCCGATCAGTTTTTTCCCAATTCTGGGGCTCTCCGGGACATATATGGCGTTTTTGAGCGGCAACATCTCCAACATGAGGGTACCCTGCGCCGCCGTGGCTCAGGAAGTGCTGCAGGTCGAGTCCGGCACTAAAAGAGCCGAGGTCGTGGCGACGATCGGCATCGCGGGTTCGATTATAACCAACCTGATCGTGGTCACAATCGCCGCGATTGCGGGCAACGAGCTGTTCCGCTATTTCCCGCCCGTGGTAGTGAAGGCGTTTGAATTCGTCCTTCCGTCGATCTTCGGCGCGCTCTTCGTCATGTTCTCGATTAAGTTTCCAAAATTCGGCGCGTTCGCAATCGCGCTCAATCTCATTCTGTTGGGCGTGGTCAAGTCGGTGCCGACATTTTTGGTTATTCCGATCACGGTTTTCTCAACGGTCGCGTTTGCCGTCTATTTGTACAAAAGGTCGTTGAAGAAGGGGGCGTAAGCCTTGAGAAACAGCGATGTTTTGCGTTATCTCGACAGAGAGGAAATAATTTCGGTCCTCCAACAGATGATTCGCACCAAAACCGTTAACGCGCCCGGCGACGAAAAACCCCTCGCCGAGTACATCAAGGGCATCCTTGACGCGGCGGGAGTAGAGTGCGCGGTGGACGACATCTCCCCGAACCGTGCCAACGTCATGGGCAAAATCCGCGGCTCCGGCGAGAGGCTCGCGCTGCTGCTCAACGGCCACTCGGACACAGTGCCGCCCGGCGACATCGAATGGGAGCATTCCCCCTACGGCGGAACGCTGGCGGACGGTAAAATATACGGACGCGGTTCCTCAGACATGAAGGGCGGTCTGACCGCTATGCTCATGGCCGTCTGCGCGGTCAAAAAGGCGGGTATCCCGCTCAAGGGCGACCTGATCTACACCGCCACCGCGGGCGAGGAGACGGACAGCGTCGGCGCGTACCGATTCGTAGAATCCGGCGGGCTGGATGGCGTCGGCGCGATCATCATCGGCGAGCCCAGCTCCTGTGGAGTGAACATCGCCGAGAAAGGCGCGCTATGGCTTGAGCTGTCCACCTTTGGCAAGACGGCGCACGGCGCGTTCCCCGAGAAGGGCGTCAACGCAATCGTCCACATGAATGCCCTGATTACCGAACTGCTTGCTTATCAATTCCGATACACGGAAAACGAACTGCTGGGCGCGCCAACGATGAACATCTCGACCATCAACGGCGGCGTGAAGACGAATGTCGTGCCCGACAAGTGCAGTGTCACAGTGGATATGCGGACAGTACCGGGCATGGATCACAAGGACATCGCCGCCGATTTTGAGAAGCTTGCCGCGAAGCTGACGAAGGCGATTCCCGGATTTAAGGCCGAGATCAAGATTCTCAACGACCGCGCGGCGGTCGAGACCAAATCCGACCATCCATTTGTCCGCTCGGCGATCCGAGTCATCAAGGACGAGTTCGGGAGGGACGCGGCGGCCACTGGCGTGAGTTTTTACACCGACGCGTCGGTCTTCCTGCCCGCGTCGGGCCTGCCCTGCATCTTCTACGGCCCGGGCGACGCCTCGATGGCGCACCAGCCCAACGAACACGTTTCGGTCGATAACCTGATGGAAGCCGCGCGGTTTTACTGCGCGATGATCGAAGAGTATCTGGGATAAGACGCAAAACCGCCCCGCGCTTCGCCGGATTAAACGGCGAAGCGCGGGGCGTTAAGTGTGTCCAGTAGCCCAAATTCACGCCTGTTAAGATGATATGCGCCTCGCGTCCGAGCGGAACCCGCTCCATGATGGTGACTACGCGGCAGACGCGCTCGGGGGAGTTGCAGTCCACGCAATGGCCGATCTGCGTGCAGGGCGTATGTATGCCAATGCGCGCGGCGTTGGGCGGCGTCGCCGAGTCGCGCGCGCGCGCGATGGCCTTTTCGAGGTCGTGAGCCACTTTGTTCAGGCTCACGATGTACAGGATTTTGCCCGGGCCCCATGCCATGCCCGCGACGCGGTTGCCGGTGCCGTCGATGTTGATTATCTTTCCGTCGGTCGTCATGGCGTTGGCGCTTGTGATAAACCAGTCGGCTGTGTTCTCCGCGATGAACCGTTCGCTTTTATTATCCGCCGTCAGGTTCGGATCCCAGTGATGGTAGATCGTGCATCCCTGTGCCTCCAGCTTCCCGATCAACCCCAGCTCGCGCACGGTAATCGTACCGGGGACGCCGACAGTGCATCCGCCGGGTACCAGTTCCATTGCCAGCTCGACCGCAGCGGCCGCGTCCTCCGCGTACCGCGCGGACTTAAAGCCCTTCGCGAGCAGCCGCTCGCAAAGAGTATCGCCCAGCGCTTTCCTTGCCGCTTTGACAGGTCCTTCCAATCCTCCCATGTTCTTTCCTCCCGCTTGTGCGAATTAGAGTGAACCGACGAACTCCGCGAGACGTCTGAGGCCTTCGCGAATGTCGTCCTCGGAACAGGCGTAAGACATGCGGACAAAGCCGGGCGCGAGGAAAGCCGCGCCGGGCACCGCCGCCACGAATTTCTCTTCCAGCAGGCGCGTGCAGAACTCGACGTCGTCGGGGATTTTTGTCCCTCTGACGTCGAAGAAGGCGTAAAACGCGCCGGTTGGTTTCTCAAGGGCGAGCCCCGGTATCTCGGAGAGCAGGCCGAATATCAGGTCGCGCCGTTTCTCGAACACGCCGCGGCAACGCTCGACGTCACCCTCCGCGCCTGTGAGCGCGCCGACGGAGGCCCACTGCGCGATTGATGACGCGTTAGAAGTCAAGTGCCCCTGAATCGCGTCGATCTTGGATATGATTGCCCTTGGGCCGAGCGCGTAGCCGATGCGCCAGCCCGTCATGCAGAACGCCTTGCTGACGCCGTTGATGTGCAGAATGCTGTCGCGGAGCTCGGGCGCGACGTTCAGGATGTTTTCATGTTTCGCCTCTCCGTAGACGAGGCGCTCGTAGATCTCGTCGTTGATAATCCAAAGGCCGCGTTCCTTCGCGACCGAGGCGATCGTCTCGAGCGCGGCGCGGTCGTACACGACGCCCGTCGGGTTGTTGGGAGTGTTGATTATCATGCCGACCGTCTTCGGCGACAGGCTCTTCTCGATTGCCTCACGAGTCGGCATGAAGCCCGTGTCCGCGGTCTCAACTACGGAGGCGACGCCCTCCGCGAGGCGAATCTGCTCGACGTAGCTCACCCACGCCGGCGCGAAGACCAGCACCTCGTCGCCCGGATCGACCAGCGCCTGCAGCGCCTCGTAGATCAGCGGCTTCGCGCCGCATGCCACGATCACCTCCTGCGCGGCGTACTCCAGCCCGAAGTGTCTTTTGTAATAATCACGCACTGCGTTCTTGAGCTCAGGAATGCCTGAGTTGGCCGTGTAGTGCGTTTCTCCTCTGTCCAGCGCTGCCCGCGCGGCGTCCATGGCCGCTGCCGGTGAAATGAAATCGGGCTCTCCCGCGCTGAAGGACAAGATCGGTTTCCCGGCCGCCTTCAGTTCTTTCGCCTTTCCGGATACAGCCAACGTTGCTGACTCTTGAATATTCGCTGCCCGTCTGGATATTTTCAAATCACAGAACACTCCTCTCGGGTTCGTTATTGAACGCTCAGATTATAGTGGAGAATTTCGTTACTAACAATGCCGTAATAAGATCATTGTCTCGCTCTAAATCTAATGTTACAATCAGTATAGGGCACGGCAACAACGTTGAAACTCTAAACAGGAGGGGTGGCTATGGACGTACGTTTCGTCACTCGCAATGTGGACGTATCCGAAGAAACAAAGGATCTTATGGAGAAGAAGCTTGCAAAGATCGAAAGATTCTTCAATAAGATCGTCGACGTTCAGGTTGTGCTCGATCACAAACGCGGCATGAGTATCGTCGAAATAACGGCTGACGTGAACGGCCTGACCATGAGGGGGGAGGACTACGCTCCGGATATGCGCAAGGCGTTTGAGAAATCTTTGAAGAATATCGAGCGCCAGGTCAAACGCCACAAAGATTATCTCAAGGATCGCACACATATCAAGACGCACGACATTTCTTTCGATCTTCCGACGGACGTCTTTCAGGATTATAGGGATCAAGACGACTCGAGCTCGCGCGATATCGTGAAGAAAAAGCGCTTCCCCGTGTCGGTGATGCTGCCGGCGGAGGCGACGCGGCAGATGGATCTTCTGGGGCACAGCTTCTTCGTGTTTCGCAACGGTGACAGCGGCGAATTCAACGTAGTATACCGCAGGCACGACGGAGGCTACGGCCTCTTGGAACCGCAGGACTAACGCCGGGTATAGCCGCGTTTGCCTGCCGGGTATCACCGGCGGTGTCGGGAACGGGGAAGGTGTTCCGAACGCCTTCCCCTTATTAATATATGATCGGGATGAGGCGCGAATGTCAGAGTTATTTTATAAATCGGTGGGCGCGCTGAACGAGAGGCAGCGCGAGGCGGTAGAGTGGTGCGAGGGGCCCGAGCTGGTGCTGGCGGGCGCGGGCAGCGGAAAGACGCGCGTCCTGACCGCCAAGATCGGCTATCTGATCCGCGAGAAGGGCATAAACCCCCGGAATATCGTTGCGCTCACCTTCACCAACAAAGCCGCGCGCGAGATGCTCTCGCGCGTCAATGTCATAGTGGGCGGCGAACTGCGCGGAATGCAGGTATCGACCTTCCACGCATACGGCGTCCGGTTCCTGCGCCGCAACAAGGAGGCTCTTGCCGCGCTGGGATATCCCGATTCGTTTGTAATCTTCGACCGCAATGACACGAAGAGCCTGATCGTAAAAATATTGGCGAAGATCGGCGCAAATACCAAGGATTGCAACATAGCGTGGCTTATCGAATGGGTTTCCAAGGCCAAGACAGGAGCGGACCCCCGCACGCTCGAGCCGGAGCTCGAGCAAAGATGGCGGCGCGTCTATGACGGCTATCACAAAGAACTGAAACGGCAGGGCGCGTTCGACTTCGAGGATTTGCTCCTGATGCCCCTGCACCTCCTGAAAACAAACCCGGACGTTCGCGCCCGCGAGAGAGCGCGTGTGGATTGGGTTCTTGTGGACGAGTATCAGGACGTCAACCTGCCCCAGCACTTGCTGCTGCGCGAGCTGGCGGACGGCGGGGCGAAGCTTGTGGCGGTGGGTGATCCCGACCAGTCGATCTATGGCTGGAGGGGCGCGGACATGTCCCTGATTATGGACTTTGCCCGCCACTTCCCGGGTACGCACACCGTAGTCCTCGACAGAAACTATCGTTCCACCGGACATATACTCAAGGCGGCGAACGCCGTCATCGCCGGCAACACTGACCGCCCCGAGAAAAACCTCTGGACGTCCGAGGGCGACGGGCACAAGGTGGGCCTCCTGCTCGTCAAAAACGACAAAGAAGAGGCGGACGCAATCGCGGATGAGATCGAATCTTTGCGCGGAGAGGGTTACAACTACAGTGAGATGGCGGTATTGTACCGCGTCAACGCGCTCTCGCGCGG
>Ga0153940_1000141_pt1 | contig 43948 bp, 45 predicted proteins | sample TSNJ024MetaG_FD_104736 | JGI IMG/M metagenome (GOLD analysis project Ga0153940, IMG submission 104736) | Attine ant fungus gardens microbial communities from New Jersey, USA - TSNJ024 MetaG | ecosystem: Host-associated > Fungi > Mycelium > Unclassified | place: USA: New Jersey, Brendan T. Byrne... | reverse complement strand
CTGATGAATCATTAGCTTCTTGATCTGATTCACTAATTCTATAGTCTTCAAAAAGTTGCCTCCCTAGACAGCTTAGTGAAGTGCGCCCATTTATGGCTGTCCTCTACTTTCTTTCACACTAATTCCTCCTAATTTTGGTTTTGTCTATTTTTAGATAATTTTTCCAAATGATTAATGATTGCCAGTATCATGCCTTTAGCTAATTGGCATTTGTGCTTATTATAAGTTTCTGTAGTTTCACGAATTAATGATTCCCAGATTTCATCTTGATTCTCTATGAAGTAAAACCTTTTCAGAATCGCCCATAATTCATTAAATATTTCACGTTCCTCTTTGATATCTTCCTTGGCCGGTGGCGGGAGATTCGTGTATAATTTCATATTTCTGTCTCCTTTCATTATCACTTGCCATTTTCTAAGCCAAACACTTTACTTGGCGAGAATGGGATAGAATCCCTAAAAATCAACGTTTCTACATTCTCGCCACACTGGCAAGAATGACGGTTTAAATGGCAAGCATGGCGCCCCTTACTTACATTCTCGCCATCTTTGGCAAGAATGAATAAACCCTGTAAAATCAATGTTCTTTATCATTCTCGCCATTTACGCCGTGTCGCTTAGAGAACTCAACAACAGTGCGCGTCTTCTTTAGCAGATGTGCTTTGATTTGGAAGTATCCACAACCATTGACCACCAAAGCCTTCCTTTTGGCTTAATATGCCTAGTTCTTTTCTTGCCCGGTCAAGTGTCCTTTCTGAAATTTTGTTCGCTTCTGCTAATGTCTTAATTTCTTTTGCAAGTCTTTTGCCTTCCGGCATCTGGTCTTTTAAGAACTCCTTCGCTGCATCCACTGCCGGGGCCGCTCTCCTACGATTTTCATTTGCTTGTCTTGAGTAATCATCCATTGTCAGATCGCTTTCACCCAGATGCTTAATACCGCCCTCGTCTGGGTTGATCTCAAACAGGATTGTCTTTCCACGTTTATCAAGACTTGACTTCTCGTGAGACATGAACTTTGTGTTATCACTATCTGGAACCTTGCCTATTGCCAGATAAGAACGACTTGCCCCCACAATATCAGTTGAACCGATTATTCTTGTAATGGCATCACCTTTCTGATTCTTATTAAAATGACATATTAGCACGATTGCAACTCCATATTTCTCTGCTAAATCGACGATATTGTTAAGTTTTGCCCTGGTCTTATTGGCCGCATTCAATTCCACATCTTCGCCTATGTATGATTGAAAGGGGTCAAAGATTAGTAATCCCGGCTTGACTTTCTTTATTATTTCCTCAATCTTAGGACTGTCGAAACTTAGTTCTGCATTCTTATCTATAACCGAATACACATTTTTCATATCTGCACCACAAATTCTAAGTCTTGCCTTGATCGTATCTCCTAGACCATCCTCGGAAGTTAGATATATTACTTTTTCCGGCTTATCATCAAATGGACATATATTAAAAAATGATTTTCCATTCGATACACAGGCAGCCATATAACATAATATATATGTTTTTCCGGATCCCGGATAAGCCGCACATAGAGTAATTTTCCCTCTTGGAACATATGGTTGGAAAAGCCATCTGATATCTTCCTCATCTATATCATCCATGCAAACTAAATTAATTTTTTCAGCCTGTCCAGTTTGGCTTGCAAGTTTTCTTTCTGCTGCCGCGAGTAGTTGCTCTGGTGTGTACTGCTCGATTCCCACTTATTCACCTCCTCGCATCGTCTTCTGTTATGTAAATGTTTAACATACCATGCTGCGACTTCCTTCATGGTGTCTTTTTGCTTTTCTTCATATTCATTAACAAGAGTACTATAATATTCACGTGCCTTGCTGCAGCCGCTTTCCTCCAACTTCGACAAAGCTATTTCACTAAATCCGGGCGAACCAATCTCGTATCCGTAAATCCTCATAAAGAATGATTTCGTCAATTTCATGCTATTATTAATAGAACTTAATAATAGCTCTTTTGAGGGATTAGGCATTTTGCTTCACCACCTCGCTATCGGATTGCTCTTTCAACCATGTCCGATATTCTTGTTTATGATTTTGGATGTATTGTTTGATATTTGGATAAATATAACTGGCGATCGCATTCGCTTGTTCATTTGAGATTGTGAATGTATCATTCATTATTTATTGATTCTCCTGTATTTGTTGTTCTTGGAGTTTTTGCTCTGCTTTTTTTCTCCAATAATTAGCATTATGCTTTGCTACCTTGTCTTTGTTGGCAGCTCTCCATTTGCGAAAGTATTCTCGCCGTTCCTCTGCCGCCAATTCATCAACCTGCTCTCGTTTCATTGTAGTCCTCCATTCTTTTATTCTTTTTCGCTTGCGCATTTCGTTACTCTATGGTATCATAGTAACATAAAAAGAAAGCGAATACAACAATTTTGTTACATGATAAGTCGGAAGTAACAAAATGGTCACAAGGAGGTTTTTTTATGCTTCAAAGTAACACAATAGAGGATATTGGAAAAAGAATACGCCATTTCAGGGAAAAGAATGGAGAGACACAGCAGGAACTAGCGAATGAATTAGGCGTAAAAAGAGAGACTGTAAACCAATGGGAAAATGGTACAAGAGATTTAAAAACACAGTATACGGTAATTCTTGCAGACCATTTTGGTGTGACTTGCGATGATATTTTACGTGGAGTAAAATCTGAGAATATTGATATAAACAAAAAAACAGGTCTAATAGATGAAGCAATCAACAGATTAGACAGTTTTAAAAAAATTGATGAAATGATGAAAACAAGAAAAATGGCAGACGGATTAGAAGCAGGTTTTGGAGTAATGGATACTATCAATTACTTATTAAGTCGAACTTATTTCGGACAGCTAGGAGGGTTTGAGGATACGAAAATCGAAGAAGCAGTTTATAAAGATTTCGATTTCTTTATGTTAATTGATAAATATTTGAATACAACGGATGAGGAATTGAAAAATCTAAGATTCTTAAATACTTCTGAAGCAAATCCGATTAAATTAGATAGTAATAATGTTTATGGTGATTGGTCTTTAGAAGATAAGTTATATATAGGAAATTTTGCTTATTCTCCTACTAGCTTACTTAATTTAGTTTTAATGGAAATTCAAGATAAACTAAAAGAATATAGAAATGAGCGTCAAAATGAAATGAAGAATCAATAAAAATTTAAAAAATGGTGATAAAATGAATGTAGTAATATACGCAAGATTCAGTTCACATTCTCAAACAGAACAAAGCATAGAGGGACAATTAGCGTCTTGTTACGACTTTGCAGAACGTCAAGGATATACTGTCATAGGTGAATATATTGATCGTGCCCTATCCGGAACAACCGATAATCGCCCCGAATTTCAACGCATGATTAATGATAGTGCAAAGAAAGTATTTAGCGGAATATTAGTCTATCAACTTGACCGATTCGCAAGAAACAGATATGATAGTGCTGTAAACAAACAAAAGTTAAAAAAGAACGGTGTCCGTGTATTTTCTGCCAGGGAAAACATAAGCGATGACGCAAGCGGTGTATTAATGGAAGCGGTTCTTGAGGGAATGGCAGAATATTATTCCAAGGAGCTATCTCAAAAGATAAAGCGTGGAATGGATATAAACGCTTCTAAATGTCTGCATACTGGTGGAAGCGTTGCACTTGGTTTCAGTGTTGACCGTGATCGGCATTATCAGATAAATGAAAATACTGCCCCCATTGTACGAAAAATATTTGAAATGTATGCCAGTGGAGATACTGTTAAGCAGATATGTGACTATCTAAACCGGCAGCAGATAAAAACGTCAAGAGGTGGATTATTTAACAAAAACTCACTTCATAGAATGTTGATAAATAAACGCTATATCGGAATATACACATACATGGGTAATGAAACGATAGGTGGCGTTCCTCGTATAATATCGGATGAATTATTTTATAAGGTACAGGAAATTATGGAGAAAAATAAAAAAGCCCCTGCAAGGGCAAAGGCAAAAGAAGAATATTTGCTTACTACAAAGCTATTCTGCGGTCACTGTAAAGAAATGATGACCGGAATCAGTGGCACATCAAAAACAGGTAAAATTCACAATTATTATACATGTAATAACCGGAAAAAGAAATTGTGTGATAAGAAGAACGTTCAAAAAGACTATATAGAGGACTTAGTTGTATCACTTACATTAAAGCAGCTTACAGACGAAAATATAGCCAAAATAGCGGATGCGGTTGCTGCTCTGTGTAAGCAGGAAAAGACTAACCCAAATATGAAAAGGTTAACGAAATTATTACACGAAAATGAAAAGGCTACTGACAATCTTTTGAAAGCCATAGAGCAAGGCCAGGCAATTGAAATCATCACACAAAGGATAGAGCAGAAGCAGCAAGAAAAGACTGAGATTGAAAGAGAAATAAGTATTGAATCTATCAATCATGTAGATCTGTCTGAACCTGAAATCAAGTTCTTTCTTAGCCGCCTGCGTGATGGTGACATAAATGATACAGAATACAAGAGATTGCTTATAACGGTACTTGTAAATTCAGTATACTTATATGATGATAAGATAACCGTTATATTCAATTCAAGCGATAAGCCTATAAAAGTGGATGTAAGTCTCATAGATGAAATAGAGGGTGACAATAGTTCGTTTATGAGCGCAAACGCTCCATCTTAAAAGCACCGGTTTTACGGTGCTTTTTTACGGCCACTTAATGTGCTATAACAAACCATCCACTTAGACAACAGCCTTTTATTGTCTGCTAAAATAAAGCTGAATGGAGGTAATCTACAATATGCCTAACACATATAAAACATCGGAGGTAGCGCGGGTAATCGGCATACACCCCAACACTGTCCGGCTTTATGAGGAACTTGAACTTATTCCAAAACCTGAACGGAGGCAAAACGGTTATAGGGTATTCACGGATTTTCATTTAGAGCAGTTCAGACTTGCGAGAACTGCTTTAAAAGTTGAGGTTTTACAGAATGGTTTGCGAAAAAAGGCTATTGATATTATCAAGACTTCTGCAACCGGAAATCTTGAAGAAGCGGAAAGCATTACAAAAAGCTACTTACGGCAAATCAAGCGAGAGCAAGAGAACGCCGAGGAAGCCATAGAAATTGTAAAGTTGTTATTGTCTGGTGACGAACAGGAAGGAGATAAGCTATGCCTTACAAGAAAAGAAACGGCTGCTTATTTGCAGATTACTATGGATGCTTTACGGAATTGGGAATTGAACGGTTTATTAACGGTTAAACGAAAACAAAACGGTTATCGAGTATATACCGACGAAGATATAAGGAGGTTAAAAATCATTCGCTCTCTCCGATGTGCAAATTATTCGCTTTCTTCTATTTTACGAATGTTAAGTGAACTATCCCGTAATCCGCAAACCGATATAAAAGAGGCTATTGATACGCCCAATAAAGCTGACGATATTATTTCGGTATGTGACAAACTGTTGACTTCATTACGATACGCTGAAAAAAATGCCGGAAGCATACTTGTTCACCTTAAAAAGATGAATAAAATAAACCGTGGTACTAACATTTAACAACTGGTATTTTCCCCTCACAAGGGTTCATATGTACCATACAGTGCTTGACTTCAGGGTACAGTGTTTCAATTTCATCATGTACCTTTTCGGCCACAGCGTGGCCTTCATATAGCGTTACATTGCCATTTGTACTGATGTCGACATCGATGTAGACTTTATTGCCGAATAGCCGTGTGCGTAAGCAGTCAATGCAAATGACCCCATCCTGCCGGAGGATTGTTTCATGTATTGATTCAATGAGACTGTCATCGCAGGCCGTATCGGTCATTTTTTTGATGGAATCAATGAAAATGCTCAGCGCGGCCTTGAGGATGAATATGCAGATGATCAGACAGGCGATGCTGTCAAATAAGGGAAAACCCAGTCTGGCACCGAGGATACCGAGTAAGCTGCCGATTGAGGACATGGCATCGCTGCGGTGATGCCATGCGTCAGCCATCAGAGCTCCGGAGTTGATATGTTTCGCTGCAGCACGGGTATACCAGTACATGACCTCCTTGGAGATGATAGAAATGACAGCGGCTATAAGTGCCAGTATACCGGGGAATGCCATATGTGCATAATTCCCGGTAATAATACTCCTGACACCGCTATAGCCGATACCGATGCCGGTTGCGGCCAGAATAACTGCCAGTATGATCGCAACAGCACACTCATAACGTTCATGCCCATAGGGATGTTCTTTGTCTGATTCTTTGGCCGATATTTTAATGCCTATTATTACGATGAAGGTGCTGAATACATCGGACGCGGAATGTACCGCGTCGCTCACCATTGCTGCCGAATTGGCAAAGATACCGGCAAATAGCTTGAATGCCGATAAGATAATATTACCGATAATGGTTATTAAAGATACGTGATAAGCCTGTTTTTCGTTTGATTCCCACCCCATTTTTGTTACCTCCTAAAAAAGAGTTGAGTTTATCATGTGATACTATATGCAGGTAGCTGTGTCTATGTGCAGCAACTTTTTTTATACCGCGGGATATAATTTTATAAAAAAGCGATACAATATTTATAAGATTATTTTCGGGGGCAGCAGAATGGACGAACCAAAGAGGGATAAAAACCCGGGCAAAAGCAAAAAGCGGATCACACTGCGGGTGGTATTTTTAACGGCAGCTGTGGCACTGGCAGTGCTAATCACCCAAATCCGTGGATTCCATGCCAGCAATTATAATATTGCATTGGATGCCGGCGGCAAATTGGTCGTTCATTTTCTGGATGTTGGTCAGGCTGACTGTATCCTGATCCAGTCCGATGATAAAAACATGCTGATTGATGCCGGTAATAATGATGACAGTGAAATGATCGTTCACTACCTGCAGGACTGTGGGATTACCTATCTCGATTATGTGATCGGGACGCATGCTCACGAAGACCATATCGGAAGTATGGACACGATCATCAGCTATTTTAACATTGGCACCTTGTTTTTACCGGAACAGATTTATGAGACCAACAGTTACCGAAATGTGCTGGATGCAGCCGAAATATATGATGTTAATATTGTGCATCCGCAATTTAAAGATATATATGAACTGGGGGAAGCGAGATTTGTTTTTATCAATCAGGATGCAGAGGAAGAGTATGAGGATATTAATGATTCATCATTGGGTATTCGAATTAGTAACGGCGGCCATAGCTTTCTGATGTGTGGTGATATCAATAAAGAAATGGAAGAGGAGGTAATTAATTCTAATATTTATCTGCGGTCCGATGTATTAAAGCTGAATCATCACGGCAGCAGCGGCAGTAACTGTAAGGACTTTCTGGAAGCCGTAAATCCCAAGTATGCAGTCGTGTTCTGCGGTAAGAATAATGAGTTCGGCCATCCGCATAAAAGTGTTGTAAACCGGCTGAAGAAGCTGGATATCTCATTGTTCCGCACTGATGAGTACGGAACCATTATCTTTACCAGTGACGGCAAAATCCTGACCTATACGCTGCACCGGGTGAAAAAAGCCGCATAGCTTAGCGTAGTGAGGCTGATGTTCACAAAAGAAACATACTTATTTGCTAAGATATGCTATAATAATACAAGAAAAACAAGAAGTATCGGAGGTTGCCGGATGGAGAGAATAAAAATTCTGGTTGTAGATGATGAAAGCAGGATGCGTAAATTAGTGCGGGACTTTTTAGAACGTGAATATTTTGAAGTGTTGGAAGCAGGCGATGGAATAGAGGCGATGGATATATTCTACGAGCATAATGATATTGCATTAATGATTCTGGATGTGATGATGCCTGAAATGGACGGCTGGCAGGTCTGCCGGGAAGTGCGCCAGCATTCCAAACTGCCGGTCATCATGCTGACGGCCCGTGGTGATGAACGGGACGAGCTGCAGGGATTTGAACTGGGGGTGGATGAATATATTTCTAAACCATTCAGCCCGAAAATCCTGGTAGCCCGGGTAAATGCCATCCTGCGCCGGAGCAATGTGCTGTCTGCTGATGAGGTGATCGACCGCGGTGGAATCGTCATTGATAAGGCGGCCCATCTGGTCAAAATTGATGATCAGACGGTGGAACTTAGTTTCAAAGAATTTGAACTGCTGACCTATTTTGTGGAAAATGAAGGGCTGGCGCTCTCGCGGGAAAAGATTCTCAACAATGTGTGGAACTATGATTATTTTGGTGATGCCAGGACGATTGATACCCATGTCAAGAAACTGCGCAGTAAACTTAGAGATAAAGGTGACTATATAAAGACCATCTGGGGGATGGGCTATAAATTTGAGGTACAATGATGAAACGTTCATTAAAGTGGCAGATGACTGTTATTTTTGTAGGATTAGTAATATGCATGCTGCTAATCTTTTATATCGCGAATAACAGCTTTCTGGAACAATACTATGTGTATAATAAAACCGATGATTTCAAAGAAATATTTGCAGAGGTAGAAGAAGCGGTAACGAATGGTTCACTGAAGGATGAGAGCACCAAGGGTGAATTGACGTGGGTTATGGAGCGGGGGAATATCTCTCTGCTGATTACGGATGAAGCAATAGTTGAATATGTATATAATAACGCTCATGATACTCCGCTGCTATATGTAAAACTAATACGTTATGCTTTGAATCAGCAAGAAGATATACAGCAGGAGATGATTGAGAGTACCTCTAATTACAACATTACCAAGTCGTTAGAACCAGCTAATAAGACCGAATATTTAGAGATGGTGGGACAGTTTCAAAATGGCGGTTGGTTCATTATGCGCAGCCCACTTGAAAGTATCCGTGAGAGTGTAAAAATTTATAATAAGTTTTTAATTTATGTAGGCATCTTGGTTACTGCGCTGAGCGTATTGCTGATCTGGTTTTTCTCTAAACGGCTGACGAAGCCGATTCTCGAACTTACTGCCGTGTCGAAAAAAATGACTGAACTAGACTTTGATGCAAAATACAGCAGCGGCGGTGTAGATGAAATCGGGATTTTAGGTGCCCATTTCAATTTGATGTCAGGAAAGCTGGAGACCACCATCTCAGAATTGAAAAATGCTAACTATGAATTACAGCGGGATATTGAACAGAAAGAGAAGATGGAAGAGGTACGGACCGAATTTTTGGGTAACGTATCCCATGAACTGAAAACGCCGATTGCACTCATTCAAGGATATGCAGAGGGGTTAAAGGAGAGTATCAACACCAATGCTGAAAGCCGGGACTTCTATTGTGAAGTCATCATGGACGAAGCCAATAAGATGAACCAGATGGTAAAAAACCTGATGGCATTGAATCAGGTTGAAGCCGGTGATGACGAGACTATCCTGGAACGGTTTGATATCTCCGCGTTAATCCGGGGCGTACTGCAGAGCTGCGATATCCTGATCCAGCAAAGAAATGTTACCCTTAACTTTCGTCAGGATACGCCTGTATATGTATGGGGGGATCAATTTAAGGTGGAGCAGGTAGTGCGTAATTATGTCAGCAACGCGCTCAATCATGTTGACAACGAAAAAGTGATTGAAATCAAAATTATCGTTAATGAAGAGAAAGCCAGAATTACAGTATTTAATACCGGCAGCCCGGTTCCGGAAGAAGATGTGGAAAGGATCTGGGATAAATTTTTCAAAGTGGATAAGGCTCATACCCGTGAATACGGGGGGAATGGGATCGGGCTTTCCATCGTAAAAGCTATCATGGAATCCTTTAAACAAGAGTATGGAATAAAGAATTATGATAATGGTGTTGAATTTTGGTTCCAACTTGATATAAAATAGAAACAGGGTGATGAAATGATAGCAATCTTAGATTACGATGCAGGTAATATAAAAAGCGTCGAAAAAGCGCTGCAGGGATTAGGTGAGCAGCCGGTCATAACCAGAGAGCGGACCGAGATTCTGCAGGCGGATAAAGTAATCCTGCCGGGGGTCGGTGCTTTTGGTGATGCCATGGAGAAGATCCGCAGTTATGGACTGGAGGAGATTATTCATGAAGTAGCCGCGCAGGGTAAACCGTTTATGGGAATCTGTCTGGGACTGCAGCTTTTGTTCGAGGGCAGTGAAGAAGCGCCGGGAGTAAAAGGACTTGGAATACTGGCCGGAGAAATAGTAAAGTTCCCGCAAATGGAGGATTTAAAGATTCCGCACATCGGCTGGAACTCTTTGCATTTTCAAAATGACGGTCGTCTGTTCCGGGGATTGCCGCAGGATACATATGTGTATTTTGTGCATTCCTATTATTTAAAAGCGAGAGAAGAATCAATTGTCAAAGCGGCTGCCGAATATGGTGTAGTTCTTCATGCCGCAGTGGAGCAGGAGAATGTTTTTGGGTGCCAGTTTCATCCGGAGAAAAGCAGCGATGCGGGAATCCGCATGCTGCAGAATTTTGTTGAACTATAGGAAGGGAGAAATCAGAGGATATGTTTACAAAAAGAATTATCCCTTGTCTGGATGTACATAACGGACGTGTAGTGAAAGGGGTCAACTTCGTTGATCTGAGGGATGCCGGTGATCCGGTTGAAATCGGCGCGGCTTATGATAAAGCCGGAGCTGATGAATTAGTGTTTTTAGATATTACTGCCACTTCCGATGCCAGAGAGACGGTGGTCGATATGGTGCGGCGGGTCGCCGAGAAGGTTTTTATTCCGTTTACGGTGGGCGGCGGTATCCGTACTGTGAATGATTTCCGGGCTCTCTTAAGAGAAGGAGCGGATAAGATTTCCATCAATTCGTCGGCGATCAATACGCCTGAATTGGTCTCGCAGGCAGCCGATAAATTCGGCAGCCAGTGTGTGGTAGTTGCCATTGATGCCAGGCAGCGGCCGGATGGCAGCGGCTGGAATATCTATAAGAATGGCGGCCGCATCGATGTTGGCATCGATGCTGTGGAATGGGCGCAAAAAGTAGAGAAATTGGGGGCCGGAGAGATTCTGCTGACCAGTATGGACGGTGACGGGACCAAAGCCGGTTATGATCTGGAGCTGACCAGAGCCGTTGCGGAGAATGTATCTATTCCGGTTATCGCTTCAGGCGGCGCAGGTACACTGGAGCATTTTTATGAGGCGCTGACGATCGGGAAGGCAGATGCAGCTCTGGCGGCGTCCTTATTCCATTATAAAGAATTGGAAATCAGGGAAGTAAAACAATACTTAAGAGAAAAAGGAATATCAGTACGGTTATAAGGAGTTGAGAAATATGGCAGCAATCGCAAATGACTGGCTGAAGGTATTGCATGATGAATTCCGGAAGCCATACTATAAAAAATTATTTGAACGGGTAAAACAGGAATACGACAGGGGACCGGTCTATCCGCCATCGGAAGATATTTTCAATGCGTTTCATCTGACCCCTTACGAGCAGGTGAAGGTGGTGATCCTCGGACAGGACCCGTATCATGAACCGGGACAGGCACATGGCTTATGCTTTTCGGTTAAGCCGGGAGTAACGGCGCCGCCGTCGCTGGTCAATATCTACCAGGAGCTGCATGATGATCTGGGGTGCTCTATTCCCAATAATGGATATCTTGAAAAGTGGGCCAGACAAGGAGTCCTGATGCTTAACACCGTACTGACCGTACGGGCTCATCAGGCCAATTCACTGCGGGGGATCGGCTGGGAAGAGTTTACCGATGCGGCGATAAAATCGCTGAATGCGGCTGACCGTCCGATCGTATTTATCCTTTGGGGCCGGCCGGCGCAGAATAAGAAGGTCATGCTTAATAATCCGCAGCATATGATTCTGGAAGCACCGCATCCCAGTCCGCTTTCGGCGTACCGGGGATTCTTCGGGAGCAAGCCGTTTAGCCAGACCAACCGTTTTTTAACCGAAAAGGGATTGGAGCCATTGGACTGGCAGATTGAAAATATATAAGAAAACAGAGGGCAGATGTATATGGAAAGACAAGAAGCAGAGTGCTGTGAGGCCGTCCGGACACATGAGGATATCATTCAGAAGGTGAGAGGGAATATGACCGAGGAGTCAATTCTGAGGGATCTTGCCGATTTATTTAAAATATTTGGCGATGCCACCCGGGTACGTATTTTGAGTGTTCTGCTGCAATCAGAGATGTGCGTTTGTGATCTGGCCGAACTGCTTGAGATGTCCCAGTCGGCCATCTCACATCAGCTTAGGATCTTGAAGCAGGCCAAGCTGGTGAAAAACAGACGGGAAGGTAAGACTGTATTTTATTCTCTGGCCGATGGTCATATCCAGACCATTATCAATCAGGGGCTGGAACACATTATGGAATAAGGAGTATATATGAAAAAGTATCTGTTTATAATAATAGCAGCGGTTTTCCTGCTCGGCGGATGTGCCAAAGATGAGCCGACAGGAACCGAATTGTTAGAGCAGGAAAGATATGAAGAGGCAGCGGAGATCTTTGCTGAAGCAATAGTTGACGGCAGGGAACAAAAGGAGGCTTACCGCGGTCTTGGGATTGCTTATTGGGAGCAGGGGGATTTCCGCCGTGCCAGAGCATCATTTTCCAGAGCGCTAAGCTATGGTGCTGAGGGAACGGCCAGTATTTATCAGTTTCTGGGGGGATGTGATCTGCAGCTTGGATACGCCAAAAGTGCTTTGGACTGGTTTGAGAAAGGCCTTGCGGCAGAAGATGCCAGTGCCGGGATGATACAGGAAATGGAATTTAACCGGATTGTTGCCTATGAGCAGCTAAGTGACTGGGATATGGCAAAAGAAAAGCTGGCTGCTTATACCGCCAAGTATCCGGATGATAAGCAGGCAGCGAAAGAAGCCGCATTTTTAGAAACGCGATAGAGGGTATTATGACTGATATGATTGAAACGAAAAAAGAGGTTGAACGGGTTATCCTTGTGGGCGTCAGTGCCGAAGATGGGGATGATACCGAGAAATCTTTAGAGGAATTAGAAGAACTTGCTAAAACAGCAGGTGCAGTTACCGTGGGGTGCATGATCCAGAAACGTGAGAAAATGCACCCCACTACTTATGTTGGGAAAGGAAAGATCGATGAGATTAAAGATCTGATCTGGGAAACCGAGGCGACCGGGGTGATCTGTGATGATGAATTATCACCGGTGCAGCTTAATAATCTGGAAGACGCACTGGATATCAAGATTATGGATCGGACGCTGATTATTCTGGACATTTTTGCAGCCCGGGCATCTACTAATGAAGGTAAGATTCAGGTCGAGCTGGCGCAGCTAAAATACCGCCAGTCGAGACTGATCGGTCTGGGGAAATCGCTGTCCCGTCTGGGCGGCGGAATCGGCACCAGAGGACCGGGGGAAAAGAAGCTGGAAATGGACCGGCGGCTGATTAAAGGCCGGATCGCCCAGTTAAACCGGGAGCTGGCCGATGTCAAACGCCATCGTGAGATTACCAGAGAACAGCGGAACCGAAGCCGGATTCCGGTGGTGGCGATCGTGGGATACACCAATGCCGGAAAATCAACCTTGCTGAATGCATTGACCGGTGCCGGTGTACTGGAAGAAGATAAATTATTTGCGACACTGGATCCGACCACCCGCAACCTGATGCTGCCAAGCAGACAGGAAGTGCTGCTGACCGATACGGTTGGATTTATCCGTAAGCTGCCCCATCATTTGATCGAGGCCTTCCGCAGCACTCTGGAGGAAGCCCGGTATGCCGATATCATTCTGCATGTTGTGGACAGCGCCAATGAGCAGATGGATGAGCAGATGCATATTGTATATGAAACACTGACCAATCTCAAAGTAGTCAATAAACCGGTTATTACCGTATTTAACAAGCAGGACCGACGGTCCAGCCAGGGAGTGATCCGGGATTTTAAGGCCGATCACGTACTTAAGATATCAGCTAAGACCGGGTCAGGTCTTGAGGAACTAAAGGAAACGATTGAAAAGGTCCTGCGTGATCAGAAGATTGCCATTGAACATCTATATCCATATCAGGAAGCAGGGAAGATTCAGCTGATCCGCAAATACGGCGAACTACTAGAAGAAGAGTACCGTGAAGACGGTATATTTGTAAGAGGATATGTACCGGCCGACCTGTATGGACAGGTTCGATAAACGCCGGATAAGGAGAAGATCATGTCACTGCAATTTGTGTTAGGAAATCCGGGTTCCGGGAAATCATACAATCTGTATCAGTGGATCATCGACCAATCGATTGAACACCCGGACAAGAATTATATCATCATCGTACCGGAGCAGTTTACCATGCAGACACAGATGGAACTGACCACCCGTCATCCCCGCGGCGGGATCATGAACATAGACGTCCTGAGCTTTGGGCGTCTTGCTTTTCGGGTACTGGAAGAGGTGGGCGGCATGCATCAGACCATCCTCGATGATGAAGGCAAAAGCCTGATCTTGAGAAAGATCGCCGGGGATTATGAAAAACAATTGAAGGTATTACGGGGGAATCTGCGTAAGCCCGGTTATATTAGTGAAATAAAATCAATCATCTCGGAATTTACCCAGTATGATGTGTCTGCCCAGGCAATCGATGATATGGTTGACGGTATTGGCGAACAAAATTATCTTTCCTATAAACTGCGGGATATCCAAACGGTGTATCGTGGTTTTTCCGAGTATCTGGAAGGTAAGTATATCACGAAGGAAGAGATTCTCGATGTTTTGAGTGTGGTGGTGAAGGATGCACCGATGCTGCGGGACAGTGTAGTTGCTCTGGACGGCTTTACCGGCTTTACGCCGGTTCAGGGAAAGGTCCTGCGGGAAATGATGCTGACCTGTGAAAAGGTGGTGGTTACCGCCACCATCGACGGCCGGGAGGACGCTTACGTTCTTAAACATAAATATCAATTGTTTGCACTTAGTAAACAGATGGTGACCTCTTTGGTTAAAATAGCAAAAGAGAACCGGGTCATCATCGATGACCCAATGACCCGGTTTGAACGTCCGATTTACCGGTTCCGGCATAATCAGCCGCTGGCCTTTCTGGAATCAGAGCTCTTTCGCTATTCCCGGAAACAATACCGGGAAGAACAGGAAGTATTGTCACTCCACTGTGCCAGGGACCCGCGGGGGGAAGTGACATTTACTGCCGGAGAGATCTTAAATCTGATCCGCAATAAGGGTTACCGGTATCGGGATATTGCCGTGATTACCAATGACATGTCGGTATATACAAATTGTGTGGATGAGGTATTCACCGCCTATGATATCCCTGTATTCATGGATCAGAAGCGCAGTATCCTGCTCAATTCTTTTGTAGAATATGTCAGGAGCCTGCTGGCCATGGCCGAAGGCGGATATACAAAAGCCGGAGTGTTACGTTTTTTGCGGACGGGATTGTTTGGATTTACTGATAGTGAACTGGATCTGATGGAGAATTATGTTACAGCATTGGGGATCAAAGGATACAAAAGGTGGCAGGAAAAATGGATCCGCCGGTCCCGCAGTACTACTGAAGCGGAACTGGAAATATTAAATAGTATGCGGGAGCAGTTTGTCGGGCGGACCCAGGATTTAGTGGCAGTATTCCGGCGGCGTGTAAAAACAGTCAGAGATATCACCCTGGTTCTTTATAAATTCTTTGTTCAGGAAGAGATTCAGAAGAAATTAAGTGAGCAGGAACGGTATTTTGAGAATGCCGGCGATCAGGTGCTGGCAAAAGAGTATGCGCAAGTTTACCGGATCGTGATGGATCTGTTTGATAAGTTTGTCGAATTACTGGGTGATGAGCGGATGTCGTTAAAAGAATATATGGAACTTCTCGATGCCGGTTTTGAAGAAGCCAAGGTGGGTATTATTCCGCCGGGCATGGATCAGGTCATGATAGGTGATCTGGAACGCACCCGGCTGAAAGAGATCAAGGCCCTTTTCCTGTTGGGTGCAAATGATACCATTCTGCCCGGGAATCTGATTCAGGGCGGTTTTTTATCGGAGCGTGACCGGGAGCAGTTTGAATCACGTGATATCAGGCTGTCGCCGGGAAGCAAAGAGAAGATATATGTACAGAAATTTTATCTCTATCTGCAATTGACCAAGCCGGCAGAAAGGCTCTATCTATCGTATGCCCAGGTGTCTCCTGAAGGGGCGGCAATGCGGCCGGCCTATCTGGTCAGTGAGATCCGCAGGTTGTTTCCGCTCCTGGCGGTGCAAAATGAAGAGCTGAGCGGAATCCGGCAGAAAGAGCTGACCCCTCAGACGGGAATTTCATATTTAATCAGTGAGTTGCAGGATAAGAGCCGGGTACTGGGGAATGAATGGAAGGAATTATACAGCTGGTATCTGCAGAATCCGGAGTGGAGCGGGAAGGTTCAGCGGCTGGTTAAAGCCAGTTTTTACAAGAAGCCGGTGGACAAGCTGACGGCGAAGATTGCGGAATCATTGTACGGAACCGATTTTACCCGCGGCGTAACCAGGCTGGAGCGTTTTTCCGCATGTGCATTTGCCCATTTTCTGACCTATGGTCTGAAATTGCGGGAGCGGGAGCAATATGAATTTGCCGCTTTAGATATGGGAAATGTGTTTCATAGTGCTTTAGAGCGTTTTTCCCAAAAGCTGAGTAAAAGTTCCTACGGATGGACCGATATTCCGGAAGCGGTCAAAGAAGATTTTATCGCTGCCAGTGTCGATGAAAGTATCACCGATTATGGCAATAGCGTACTCTATAGTTCAGCCCGGAATCAGTATATGATCACACGGATGAGGCGGTTAATGCACAGAACGGTATGGGCGGTCGGCCGTCAGCTTGAGGAGGGGGATTTCAAGCCAAGCGGGTATGAAATTGTATTTCCCGGCGGGAAAATCGACCGGGTCGATACATACGAGGAACAGGACAAAGTCTACGTCAAGGTGCTCGATTACAAGACCGGATCAAAATCCTTTGATATTGTTGCCCTTTACCATGGTCTGCAGATGCAGCTGGCAGTTTATCTGAATGCGGCGATGGAGCTGGAAGAAAAGAAACAGCCGGGTAAAGAAGTGATACCGGCCGGAATTTTCTACTATCAGATCAAAGATCCGATTGTTGATAAAGAAGCCGATTTGGATAAATTGGAAGAGGCCATACTGAAAGAGTTACGCCTTGATGGTCTGCTGAATAGTGAGCCGGATGTGATCGAACATCTGGAACACAATTTAAGCGGCAATTCATTGATCATCCCTGCCGGGCGTAAGAAAGACGGAAGTCTTGCCAAAACATCTAAGGCGGTTAGTACGGAAGCATTTCAGACCATTTCCCGTTTTGTTGAGAAGCAAAGCGAAAAGATCCGCGGCGCAATCATGAATGGGGAAACTGAGGCCAGCCCATATGAATACGGCCGGCAGACCGGCTGTGATTATTGTCAGTACCGCAATATCTGCAGCTTCGATCAGAAGATCGAGGGGTATGAGTACCGCCGGCTGACTGCTTATGAACAAGAGGAAGTGCTGTGGCGGATGGAAGATGAGGTGTGATCATGGGTGTAAATTGGACAAAAGAACAGCGTGAAGTCATCGATATCAGGGACTCCAATCTATTGGTATCGGCCGCGGCCGGTTCTGGTAAGACTGCCGTATTGGTAGAGCGGATCATCGCCAGACTGACCGGTGAAACCGCACCGATGGATGTCGACCGGTTGCTGGTCGTGACCTTTACCGAAGCGGCTGCAGCAGAGATGAAAGGGCGGATCCGCGATGCGATTGAGGCTATCCTTGAGGAACATCCCGAAAATGAACATATGCAGCGGCAGGCAACTTTGATCCACAGTGCCAGAATCATGACCATTCACAGTTTTTGTTTGTCGGTGATCCGGGAACATTTTCCGGCGATCGACCTTGATCCGGGCTTCCGAACTGCGGAAGAGGGCGAACTGAAGCTGCTCAAAGCCGATGTGATGGAAGAAATATTGGAAGAGTATTACGAGGATGGAAGTGAGGAGTTTCTGCGGTTTGTGGAGTGTTTTGCGACCGGCAGGGATGACCGGAAACTGATCGATCTGATTTTGAGTCTTTATGAATTTTCCCGCAGTTATCCTAATCCCGGCCGGTGGTTTGCGGAGTGTCTGGAAGCCTATCAGGTGGAAAATGAGGAGGACTTTGACCAGACTGCGTTTATCCGGGCAGCCAAAAGAAATATTGAGCGTTATCTGGAGGATGCAATGAATCTGCTGGATCAGGGTTTATCACTCTGTGCTCAGAGTGACGGCCCGGAACCGTATGGAGCAGCTTTGCGGTCGGATCAGGCAGAAGTGCAAAGACTTCGGGAGGCTTCCGGCTTCCCGGCGATGAATGAACAGGCCGGCAGCTTCCGCTGGGAACGGCTGGCGTCCATCCGCGGAAAAGACAAAGAAGACATTTCTGAGCAGAAGATCGAGCAGGTCAAAGCCATTCGGAACGAGGTCAAAGATCTGATCGGAGAGCTGAAGAAATATTATTTTTATGAAGATAACCAGTCCTATTTGGATGATATGAAGCTATGTTACCCGGTGGTGAAAGTGCTGGTGGAACTGGTAATGGAATTTGACAGCAGATTTACGCAGAAGAAGCGCGAAAAGTATATCATCGATTTCAGCGATATGGAGCATCTGGCGCTGGCTGTCCTGACCCGGGAAGAAGACGGGGAACTGGTTCCGTCGGAAGCGGCTAAAGGTTATCAGGAGCAGTTAGATGAGATCATGATCGATGAATATCAGGACAGTAATATGCTTCAGGAAGTGATCTTAAATAGTGTATCAGGTATCCGCAGGGGCCGGTATAATCTTTTTATGGTCGGTGATGTCAAGCAGAGTATCTACCGGTTCCGTCTGGCCAAACCGGAATTGTTTATGGAGAAGTTTGACACCTATCCCCAGGCCGAACACTGCCGGCGGATCGATCTGCATAAAAATTTCCGCAGCCGCAGAGAAGTGCTGGACAGCGTTAATTATATATTTGCTCAGATTATGACTAAAGTGTTGGGCGGTATTACTTATGATGATACAGCTAGGCTGAATGTCGGCGCTGATTACGAAGAACAGCCGGGAAATGAGACCGAGGTGATTCTGGTCCATACTGATATTAGTGATGACGCCGGTCAGGAGTCTGGGGAGACCGTGCGGGAGATGGAAGCCCGGGCGGCGGCAAGGCGTATTAAAGAGCTGCTTAAGACTCAGCTGGTGCGGGATAAAGAGAGTGGAACCTATCGTCCTGCCCATTATCGCGACATCGTAATCCTGACCCGCAGCCTGAAAGGCTGGACCAATGTGTTCTCTGCTACATTAAACCGGGAGGGGATTCCTTCATATACCGGAAGCAAGGAGGGGTATTTTGCAACTTCGGAAATCGGGATACTGTTGAATTATCTGCGGGTATTGGATAATCAGAAGCAGGATCTTCCTCTGGCATCGGTGCTGAAATCGCCTATTGGCGGATTGACAAACGAAGAACTGGCGGTCATCAAAAGTGCTTATCCGTCCGAAGTCTTTCATGAGGCGGTGGCGGCTTATGAAAAAGAAGGTGCAGATGCGGCACTGCGCAGTAAGCTTGAACAGGTGCAGGGACAGATCAGGGGGTATCGGAAGATATTACCTTATACGGCCATTCATGTACTATTATGGAAAATCATTCAGGAAACCGGTTATGGTGAGTACATGGAAGCGCTGCCCGGCGGAGCGCAGCGGAAGGCGAATATAGATATGCTGGTAGAAAAGGCGATTACATATGAGGCGACCAGCTATAAGGGATTATTTCATTTTGTCCGCTATATCGAGCAGTTGGAGAAATATGAAGTGGACTATGGTGAAGCCAGTCTGACTGATGAACAGACTGATGCCGTGCGATTAATGAGCATTCATAAGAGTAAGGGACTGGAGTTCCCGATTGTCATTGTGGCCGGTATGAGCAAGCTGTTTAATACTCAGGATTCAAGGGCTCAGATAGCAGTTCATCCGGGGCTTGGAATCGGCGTTGATGCCATTGATCTGGAAGCCCGGACCAAGAGCCCGTCATTGTTGAAGAAAATCATCCAGAAGGAAGTTGCGCTGGAGAATCTGGGTGAAGAATTACGGGTGCTGTACGTAGCGCTGACCCGGGCCAAAGAAAAACTGATCATGCTGGGGACGGTCAAAAAATGGGAAGAGAAACAGCAGACCTATGAGATGGCCGGTTCCGCAAACGGGCAGCCGATTTCTTTCGGAAGCCTGACCAAAGCTACGAATTATTACGATTGGGTGCTGCCGGCTTTGATCCATGCAGACGAAGGGGTACCGGTCCGGATCTGCCATTTAGAGCTTGCTGACGTGGTTGCGGGCGAAGCAGCTGAAGAGAGCGGTGACCGGATGGCGGCTGAGGTCTTGGCGCACTGGGATACCGGACAGACTTATGATCAGGCGTTTAAGCAGCAGTTGGAGCGGCAATTTGCATTTCGTTATCCCTATGTCGATGAAAAACAGTTCAAATTAAAGTATACTGTAAGTGAGTTGAAGCAACTGGGAGGCTCACCGGAAGAAGCCGGTGAATTATTATTTGAAGAGCCGGATATTATTCCGCTGGTACCGAAGTTCCTGAGCGACGAGAATGAACTGCAGGGAGCCTCCCGCGGCAGTGCTTATCATAAGCTGCTGGAACTGCTTGATTTTACCACAGACTATGACCGGGTGTCTCTGGAGAATACGATTGCCAAGCTGGCAGCGGCAGGGAAATTGTCACCGGAAATGAAAGCCTGCATCCGCACCGACGATATCCTTCGTTTTCTGGCATCGCCGCTGGCAGCCCGGATGCAGGAAGCAGCCCGGCAGGGGGTGCTGCGAAGTGAACAGCCCTTTGTCATAGCGACCGGGAGCGGATATCTGGTCCAGGGGATCATCGATGTTTATTTTGCTGAAGAGGACGGTCTGGTCATCGCCGATTATAAGACCGACCGGGCAAAAAGCGGCGAAGAGCTGGCCGCAAAATACCGTGTGCAGCTGGACTATTACGCCAAGGCGCTGAGCCAGCTGACCCGACAGAAGGTAAAAGAGAAGATCATATATGCTTTTGCCGTGCATGAGGAGGTACAGGTTTAGATGAGCAGTACAGCAGAACTTTTAATATGGAGTTACTTGCTGCTGCTAAATCTGACTGCTTTTGCAGCGTTTTGGGTGGATAAGCGGCGGGCCCGCAAAGGGAAATACCGGATTCCGGAGCGGAGACTTTTGCTAGTGGCCATGCTGGGTGGCAGTATCGGGGCATGGCTGGGAATGTATCTGTTCCGGCATAAAACGAAACATCTGAAGTTTGTGATCGGCGTTCCGGTTATTTTGCTTTTGTACGTGGGATTGTTTGTATATTGGAAGTTGATCTCATAAAGTGAGACTTGTTCAGCGGGGGTATTAAATCAGTAGTCATCGGATAAAATAGGAGGGCGGATTCCTTGAAAAATAGGGATACCGCCCTTTTTAAAAAATAATATAAAAAAATAACAATATTATATTGACAATATATATTATACGTCATATAATATAGAAAAATAAGCAATATGAAAGAAAAAATAATATTATAGTAAGGAGTGATGAAATGGTATTTAATACTGGTGCGGCTCTGCTTGATGCGGTGGTGCTTGCGGTTGTATCACGCGAGACTGAAGGCACTTATGGTTATAAGATCACGCAGGATGTACGGCATGCGATCGAAGTATCTGAATCAACATTATATCCGGTTCTCAGGCGACTGCAGAAAGACGAGTGTCTGGAAGTATACGACCAGCAGTATGATGGCAGAAACAGACGCTATTATAAGCTGACAGAAAAAGGAATGGCTCAGCTTAATTTGTACCGGATAGAATGGAAGAACTATTCGAAAAAGATTAATGAATTATTCGAGGGAGGTGTGCCTGCATGAGCCGCATAGAATTTATGAGACAATTGGAAACATTGCTGAAAGACATATCGGCCGATGAGCGTACCGAAGCACTTCAGTATTATAATGATTATTTTGATGATGCAGGCGTGGAGAATGAAGAGCACATCATAACTGAACTGGGTAGTCCGCAGAAGGTTGCTGTAACCATCAAAGCGGGACTGAAAGGAGCCAATGAACAGAACAGTCAGTATAGTGAAACCGGTTATACCGATACCCGGTTTGAAGAAAAAGAATCACCGGCCAACCGCTATGCCCCAAATGATAAGTCGCAGAATACACAAGGATATACAAAAGGAAGTAATCAGGGGCATCAGGAAGCACCGCGGACCAGCACACCGCTTAAGGTATTGCTCATTGTACTTATTGTCATTATTGGGGTTCCTATTGCAATTCCGTTGGGATTCGGGTTATTAATAGCGGCTTTATCGATCATCTTTGCCTTTTTTGCCGTATTGATTTCGTTAGCAGTTGCTTCCGTGGCAATTGCAATCGCGGGAATTGCTATGTTTGTAACCGGTATAGTTCAGATGTTCATCACTTTCCCGATCGGTTTGGCACTTGCTGGGGCAGGATTGATTGTATTTGCAATCGGCATGGTGGCCACCGCATTCAGTACAAAATTATGTGGTGTTGTGATTCCTTCAGCATTTCGGGCATTGGTGGAACTCTGCCGCAGACCATTTAAGAAAAGAGAGGTGTCAGCATAATGAGACGGGGATGGAAAATATTTTGGATTGTAAGTGCAGGTTTGGTAATCGTTGGATTTATATGCTGTATTATCGCATTTTCTATGGGAGCGGGCTTTAATGATGTAGTTGATCGCTATCACTCGGAAGGCAGTTCTGAAGAATTCAGTAATGTGGATGAATTAAACTTTGATGTAACGGGTAAGCTGAACATAAAAACCCATAGTCAGGATATTATTCGGGTTGAGGTTATAGGCGGCTCGAGCCGCTGGCAGGTAAAGAGCCGTCAAGAGGGCGGCGAGCTGAGAATTGAGACCAGACTATGGTTTAACTGGATCAGTACATCTGATTATGGAACGATTAATGTATATGTACCGGAAGGATATCAGTTTAATGAAGCGAGCATATCACTTGGTGCGGGCAAGGCTGAGATTGAAGATATAAATGCCGGCGAATTGAAGTTGGAGCTTGGTGCCGGAGAAGGGGTTTTATATAATTTTGTAACCGATGAATTAACGATGAACTGCGGTGCCGGCCGGGTTGAGGCAAGCGGTGTCCTAAACGGTGATGCAAAGATAGAGGCCGGCGTAGGTCAGGCAGCTTTGGATGTCAAAGGCAGCGAACAGGATTTTAATTATGATGTTGAATGCGGTATCGGATCGGTAAGGGTTGGTAATAACAATCACAGCGGTCTGGCAAGTGAGAGAAAGATTGATAATGGGGCCAATAAGAAAATCGACATCAATTGTGGTGTTGGAGAAATAAATGTTGATTTTTATTAAAGAATTTCAGAAAGGAGAAAGATTATGGAACAGAAAAGATTATACAGATCCAGAACAGATCGTATGCTTTGCGGTGTTTGCGGAGGAATTGCAGAATACTTCAATATTGATCCGACTTTAGTGCGGTTAGGATTTGTCCTGCTATGCTGTTGTGCGGGAAGCGGGATTCTGGCATATTTTATCGCTGCGGTGATTATTCCGGATCAGATGTAGAATTTAAGGTGGTTATCGGACGCAGAAAAGGGGAATCAAAATATCGGGCACAGAAATGGAAGTCAGAATATATCTACGTGAACACAGGTATATTCTGACTTCCATTTCTGTGCCCGATATTTTGATTCCCCTTTTCCGCTGGTTTGATCCTCCATAACATTTTTATAAAGATAGAGATTTATTTATACTGATTAAATTGTACCAACTCTGTTTTTGATTTTGTGATAAAAACGGGTTGAGTTTTTATGTTAATAATGTTATTCTGTTTTTGGTCTAACAAAAGAATAATGAGGAGATTAAGAGTTTATGGAGTATGCGAATATTATTATCCCGTTTGTCGGCGGCCTGGGAATGTTTATCTACGGCATGCAGATTATGGCGGCAGGCCTGGAGAATGCGGCCGGGAATAAAATGAAATCCTTACTGGAAGTGCTGACCAGTAATAAACTTATGGGAGTATTGCTGGGAGCAGCGATTACAGCGGTCATACAAAGTTCGTCGGCGACGACTGTAATGGTGGTTGGTTTTGTCAATGCCGGAATCATGAACCTTACCCAGGCGATGGGCGTGATCATGGGAGCGAATATCGGTACGACGGTAACCGGTTGGCTGGTATCCAGTGTGGAATGGGCAGAATTTCTAAGCCCGACGATGCTGGCACCAATCGCCATTATGCTCGGTGTAATCGTAATGCTGACCGGAAAGAGAAGATCAAGTAAGGATATTGCATCCATCATTATTGGCTTTGGTTTGTTATTTATCGGAATAAGCACGATGTCTTCATCGGTGGAACCGCTGCAGGATTCAGAAGTATTCCGCAGTGTGTTTGTAACCTTAGGCCAGAATCCGCTGCTTGGTGTACTGGCAGGGGCCGGGGTGACGGCGGTCATCCAGAGTTCTTCGGCATCGGTAGGAATTCTGCAGAGTCTTGCGGCAGCAGGTCTGGTACCATTCAATGCGGCTATCTATATCATTATGGGCCAGAATATCGGTACTTGCGTAACTGCTATCCTGTCAAGTATCGGAGCCAAAAAGAATGCCAAAGCAGCAGCTCTTATGCATCTCCTCTTTAATATTATTGGAACGATTATATTTAGCATTGTTGCAATTATTTACTTTAAAGTCATTAATGTGGCTGCCGGTATGGGGATGATCACTCAGACCCAGATCAGTATAGTGCATACTGTATTTAATATTGCGACAACAGTGTTACTGTTCCCGGCTTCAGGCGGTATAGTAAAACTGGCTAAAAAGATTGGACGCGTAGAGGAAGACGAGCAGGATGACAGCAAAGTGCTTCTGGATGACAGGATGCTGGAGACTCCCGGACTTGCACTGCAGACGACGATCAGTGAGGTTGTGCGGATGGGACAAGTCGTATCAGACGCTTTGGATGTGACTGAGAGTGCCCTGTTTAAACGCGATGATGCTGATATCGTATATCTGAAAGATGCCGAAAATAAAGTGGATAAACTCAGCGCCGGAATTACTGCCTATGCACTTAAACTCAGTGCCCTGCAGATTTCCGAACGAGAGCACCAGCAGGTATCACGCCTGCTGCAGGTAGTTTCTGATATCGAACGGGTTGGAGATTATTGTGAAAACATTGCGGAGTGTTCCGAAGCTCTGCATGAACGGAAATTATCTTTTTCCCAAAAAGCGGCAGAGCAGGTGAAGGAAATGCTGGAAGTCTGTATCTCCAGTTATAAGTATGCACTGCAGGCATATGAAGAAGATGATATCAGTAAGGCAAAGAAAGTGATTGAGCTGGAAACCAAAGCCGATGTGCTGGAAATCTCTATGCGGGCGGATCATATCAAACGCCTGACTCATAGTGAGTGTAATGCTGAGAGCGGTGTCGTATATCTGGATGCGCTGGTCTGTCTGGAACGTATTTCAGACCATGCCCGCAATATTGCGGAGGAAGTATTGGCCCAGGCGAATTAATCAGTATATTATAAAAGGAGTTTTGCGAATTGACTTGAATTCTGATGGATTTAAGTCAGGAGCAATACTCCTTTTTTAGCTTTATTCTTCAATTATATGAATCTCAAGATAATCAAAGTCGATAGAATCGACAAAATTATCCTGGTAGAAGCGGGTTTTATCCCGCTTTCTGAATTCTTCTATCGTTGACTCGAGCCAGATTGGTTTGCTGAGATCAAATTCATAACAGACCTTATCAATCGCATTGAAAATTTTGTGTGTCCGTGTCTCATCACTGTCATCGCAGATTACGGTGTCACACAACATCCGGTTATCTTTAAATTCTTTTGCCCATAATCGAAACATGAGATTCTCCTTTGCCTGCGTCAATATTTTCAAGTATAACACAATTCACTGCTGTTCGCGAGAAAAATTATAATGTTTACCAGTGTGCTGTTTGGCTGATTGTGAGCGGCACAGTACACTAGTGCTTGTGTTTTTACTGTTTTTATTGTATTTATTATATAAGATGTAAAAACAAGATGTCAAAAAAGGAGAACTATGGACGGAGAAAAACGCAGAGAACAGATTATAGAATGGCTGAAATGCAGCAGCGAACCACTGTCGGGAACAGCGTTGGCTAGAAAGGCCGGGGTCAGCCGGCAGGTGATCGTACAGGATATTGCCCTGCTGCGTGCGACCAATAAGAATATCCTTTCGACCAATAAAGGTTATATTTATTATCGGTCCCGTGAAGCAGAGCGTTATACCAGAGTGATTGCGGTGAAACATGATAACAGCGCTATGGGAGATGAACTGAACAGTATTGTGGATGCAGGGGCCCGGGTGCTGGATGTGATTGTTGAACACGATGTCTACGGGCAGATAGCGGTAGACCTTCTGATCGAATCGAGGCGGGACGTAAATGACTTTATTGTTAAAATTTCCGGTAGTAGGATCAAACCGCTGAAAGAATTGACCGATGATCATCATTACCATACCATCGACGCCCCCGATGAGTCCATTTTAGATGAAGTGGAAGCAGTTCTAAAGGAAAAAGGATACTTGATTTTAAATACTTGATATGATAAACTTTTTTGGTGACAAGACAGTTGACAAGACAAAGAAAAGGACAATGGAGAGTAGATGCTATGGAAAAACTGAAAAAGCTATTGAATCGTATTTTTATTGACGGACTGAGCGGGATGGCTCATGGGTTGTTTGCAACGCTGATTGTGGGAACCATTATCCAACAGGCCGGGACGCTGATCGGCGGGGATATCGGTGCAATGATATATCTGCTGGGGAAGGTGGCAGCAACCCTGACGGGAGCCGGAATTGGTGTGGGTGCAGCTAATAAACTGGGCAGCAGTCCGCTGGTGATACTGGCTTCGGCAACGGCTGGTATGGTCGGAGGTTTTGCCTCTCAATTGCTGGCAGGGACTGTACTGACCGATGGGGTTATGGTGTTTTCCGGACCAGGTGAACCTCTGGGGGCATTCATTGCCGCATATATTGCGATTGAAGCAGGAAGGCTGGTATCCGGGAAGACCAAGATTGATATTCTCGTAACTCCAATCGTTTCAATAGGGGCTGGAGCAACCGTTGGACTGCTGGTAGGACCGCCAATTTCGAAGTTTATGACCGGACTTGGCGCACTGGTCAACTGGGGAACGGAACAACAGCCTCTGCTGATGGGAATAATCGTATCTGTTCTGATGGGGATGATACTGACTCTGCCGATCAGCTCCGCCGCTCTCGGTGTGATTTTAGATTTATCAGGTTTAGCGGCCGGTGCTGCAACGGTTGGCTGTTGCTGTAATATGATCGGATTTGCAGTGGCCAGCTACCGTGAGAATAAAACTGGCGGTCTGATCGCTCAGGGCATCGGGACATCTATGCTGCAGGTTCCAAACATCGTCAGGAAGCCGGTCATCTGGCTGCCGGCTATTATATCCAGTGCCATTCTGGGGCCGGTTGGGACGATGGTATTTCAAATGACAAATAACGCAACCGGTTCCGGTATGGGGACGTCTGGTCTGGTCGGGCCGCTGATGACATGGCAGGTGATGTCGGCAGCCGAGCCGGGGATGATCGTTTTGGGAAAAATTCTGTTAATACAGCTTATCCTGCCGGCAGTTGTTACGCTGATCATTTCCGAATTCATGCGCAAAAGGAACTGGATTCAGTTTGGGGATATGAAATTGTAATAGAAAATATTAAAATTAAGTGAACTTTGTGACTTTTCCACCATATTATGATATACTAGTTCAGTACGGGAATATCCTATGAATAATAGGAAAGGAGCGGACACAAGATGGTGGAAAAGGCAATTAAGAACTATGAAGATGTCGATAGTTGGAAAACGGTCATGTTCTTATATAATGCAGCTCTTAAAGAAGTAGATACGAAACTCGATGTACTGAATGATGAATTTCAGCATGTACACCAGTATAATCCGATTGAACATATAAAGACCAGGATCAAATCACCGGAAAGCATCGTAAAGAAGCTGAAGCGGTACGGCTATGAAACATCGATTGAAAATATGATAAAGTATGTAAATGATATTGCCGGAGTGCGGCTGATCTGTTCTTTTACATCGGATATTTATCGTTTGGGAAAGATGATCGGAAATCAGACTGATCTTAAGGTACTTTCAATTAAAGATTATATTAAAAATCCAAAAGAAAGCGGCTATAAAAGCTATCATATGCTGGTGGCGGTACCGATCTATCTTTCCGACAGTGTTGTCGATACAAAGGTAGAGATACAGATCAGGACTATAGCGATGGACTTTTGGGCGAGTCTGGAGCATAAGATATATTATAAATTTGAAGGCAATGCCCCGGAGTATATCAGTAAGGAACTGCGGGAGTGTGCTCAGATGGTATCAGAACTGGATGATCGGATGCTGGAGCTTAATGAGGCGATCCTGGAGTGTATAAATCAGTCAGCGGTGTTAGCCGAGCCGGCAGAAGCATAGTTTCTGCCTTATTGTGGTTTTTTTTAAAAGGTATTGTAATTGTTGACGCAATGTGGCATAATAATACTCGACAAACAAGTACTATATATGCACTAATATACCTGAGATTTGAGGAGGCTGATGATATAGTCAATTGTTACATCAAAATAATAAACAGGAGTATATGCTGAATGATGGATGAAAAAAATGTGTCCAAACGTGATGAAATAGCGGCATTTTTAGAAAGTTTAGATTTTAAGAAAAAGACCTTTGGCGGCTGTGATAAAGGTGATGTATTATATAAATTGCAGGAATTAGCACAGATGTATCAAGATTGTCTATCTAAAGCGGAGGAATCCGCTGCCGAAGCCAAAAGAGCACAGACAGAGACAGAAGAAAAAGCGGAGGCGGCGTTAAAGGCTTATAGTACGCTGCAGAACGAACATGAAGAGTTGCAGCAGAAGGTAGAATTTTTGATGGAAGAACGGAAATCTCATGAGGAGAAAGCCAGACTGGTTGCAGACATGGAAGTGCGACAAAAACTGGAACGTAATGAGATCCTCATCCGGGCAGAACATGAAGCCCGTCTGATTAAAGAGCGGGCAGAACAGGATGCCATCACGCTGCGTTCAAATAGCCGGCAAAAATTTATGAAAGAAATTAAAGCAAAGAAAGAGCTGCTTGAGAATCTGAATCAAGAGTTGAATGCTCAGATATGTGATATGAGAGCGGTACTGAAAGTATCAAATCAAGAATTTGCACAGATGCAAATCACCATAGTGGGCCTGGAAGAAAGATTAAATGCATATCCACCGGCGATGTTCATCGCTGAAGATGAAGATGAAGGCGAGATATATTATGTGGAAGAGAAAGAACAATAATGTAAGTGGCTCGCCTCAGGAGATTATTCAGGATAAGCTGGATGAATTTCAGCAGCGACGGGATATGATCGAACTGCTGAGAAGCTTTATAATCATATTTGCCGTGTGTTTTGTAGGTTTCGGTCTGCTGCTGGGGATCGGAAGGGTGAAGGGAAATTCTATGTACACCACGTTGTGCGATAAAGACATCGTGCTGCTGTGGAGACTGGTACGGGAGTATAATCAAGGTGATATCATATTCTTTCATAATGAAAAAGAAAACCGGGAGGTGGTCAAAAGGATCATCGGCATGCCGGGTGACAGCATAGATATCGACGCGCAGGGCAATGTATTGGTCAATGGTGTGCTGCTGGAAGAGGATTATGTTACTTCGGCAACACTTATACGGGATGGTGATATATCGTTTCCTGTTCAGTTGGGGGAAGATGAATATTTCGTAATGGGAGATAACCGTGCGATATCTTACGACTCGCGGGAGATTGGTCCCATAAAAATAGAAGATATTGATGGCAGGGTAATTTTCGTTGTGAGATACAGAATACAATAATTCTGACAAGAATAGGAGGGTGATATTTTTGGATAATATAAACAAAAAACGTTCAATGAAAATAATGGCGGGCATTTTGGCCACAAGCATTATAATCGGGAATGGCCATTGGCTGACATCAGCTCAGGAGGTTGACCAGACCGAAATAGAAGCTAACGGTGAAATGATCGCAGCGGCGGCCACGGCATCGGCAGACACAACTCCGGTTATCGCTGAGCCAGCGGTAACAGAGGCAGAGAGTACCGACAGTGGAGCTGTCGGAGATACTCAGAGTGATAGCGAACCAACCGATAATGAGCCGATAGAAGAAACTAACACGGAGAATCCCGATACTGATCCGCAGGAGAATCCCGATACTGACCTGGAAGAGAATACTGATGAAGGTCAGCAGGAAAATCCGGTTCAAGAAAATAATGTCGGTGAAACTGCTGATAAAAGTCCTAAGAAGGATCAGGCAGGAGAACAGAAGAATAATAGTTCAGGAAAGAACCAGACAGGTGAAAGTCTGGAAGCGGCTTTTCCGGCTGTAGAAAGTGACTCTGAATGGACCGGTGACAGTGTACCGGGCTGGGTGGATTCCGATCAGGAGTACATAAAGGGGAACCTGGAAGTGGCAGAGCAGATCCGACTGCTGGAAAGCCAATTGAACGATCGCGTAAACAGAGCGCTTGCTGCCTATAATTTGAGTGCTGATGCAGTAACATATGAAGACAGCAACTTTTTGGATATTTTTGCAATTTATGCGGTGAAGCACAATATGACCGATAATTTCCCATATGGTGTAGAATTTATCGATCAGGAAGCACGTGAAGAAATGGAGCTGATATTTAATCAAATGACCAGAGTCAATAAAGTCGGTTCCGGCAATCTGGTAGTCAGAAGACTTACATATGATGAAGTTATCGGGGAATACGGCTTTGATGAAGCGCAGGAAGCGGCTCTGACAGAACTGGTGAATGAGGATGCCCGGGCACTTCTGCAGGAAATGTATGATACCAGTATTCTGAGCACACTGAGTGACGAAGAATTTGCGGAGGTTGAAGCTGCTGTTTCAGGCGATGTCGGCGGTGCACGCCGTTCGGTACTATTAGCAGCACTTTCCCTGGAAGGAAAGGTCAATTACTTCTGGGGCGGCAAATCATACCATATCGGCTGGGATCAGAGGTGGGGCCATCAAGGTCTGGTAATGGCTGAAGGTTCCTCTTCAACCGGATCTGTCCGCAGCTACGGACTTGACTGCAGTGGATTTGTATCATGGGCTTTCATTAATGGTGGCGGTGATCAAACCGTACTCGGCTATATTGGTAATGGAACTGCTAATCAATGGGCCAATTCCTATTCGATCAGCTGGGAAGAAATACAGCCGGGAGATCTTGTTTTCTACAAGGAACCGAATGCCGGTGGTATCAACCATATTGGAATCGTGGTAAGTAATGGTTCTGATGGCATGAAGATCGTTCATTGTTCCGGTGGCAAGAATGGTGTGGTTGTAACCGGTAAAGCCGGATTCCAGTATGCAAGAAGACCATATATCTATTCAGAATAAATTAAGATTAACAATTAATCAGAAGGCAGTCCGACGCAGGACTGCCTTTATTCTTTACTGATTTAAGCGGTTACCGCAGGATGACTGTAGCCTGATCTCTGGGAGCAGTTCGTTTATAAGTGACATCGGGATATCCCAGCAGCATACAGGCATGGATAGTGGTATCTTCAATTCCAAGCCAGGCTTTGAGAGCCTGATTATGCTCTGAAATCCGGCATAGATATCCGTTGTAAAGTATGCCCAGCCCCTGTGATACTGCCATTAGCTCCATATTCTGGGCAGCGAGGCCGGCATCTAACGGCCAGTCAGATGTAATATACACAACGGCTGGAGCATTGCGGAACAAATAATCATCCTTCGGGTCTTCTTTCCGTCGTTTGTTGAATACAATAAAGGGCAGAAGTTCCCGGGGAATTTCTTTATATGGCCGCTGTGTAAGGGTATCGACATGATTCCAAATCAGTTCTTTAAGGGTGTCCAGTTCGTTCTGGATGATGATAAAGCGGCAGCCCTGGCTATTTTTGGCGGTAGCTGAATAACGTCCGGCCTGGATCAGCATATTAATCTTATCTGCTTCTACCGGATTTTGCTTATAACGGCGGACACTACGGCGGAACTTAATCACATGCAGTAAGGTATCCGGATTCAGATGAAAGGTTTTGGGGTCATATGCTTCAACATCGTCCATATCGTAGGCGGGGATGGAAATGGCCCCGGCAGGACAGACAGCAACACAGTGGCCGCACTGAAAACAATCCTGATCCATCACTGCTTTCTGATGAGCTATGTTAATATATCTGCCGATACAATCATCGGCGCATTTTCTGCAGCCGGTACAGGCGTCCTGATTAATCGTAATCATATAAATACCTCCTTTTTATTCCTGATAATATAAATTATACTCCAGCAAATAAAAATTAACAACTCATTTACTAATGGGACAGCATCTAGGGGCATATATTAAACTAATAATATTATTCTGGAGTTTTTATGAAAACGAATAGAAAGTATATCCTTATCGTGGGTATGGTAATAGCAGTGGCGGCAGGTTCGATCAAATATCTTTCACACCTGGCAACGGTCAGCAGTAATGTAAATGGACACGAACTTCCCATTTATTCCGTAGAGACAGAAGCTAAAGAGGTGGCGCTTACCTTTGATGCAGCATGGGGAAGTGAGGATATTTATGAAGTACTGGGAATTTTAAAACAATATGATATTCAGGCCACTTTTTTTATGACCGGTGACTGGGTGGAAAAGTACCCGGATGAGGTTAAGGCGATATATGTAGCCGGACATGACCTTGCGAATCATAGTGAAAACCATAAGAATATGACCCAACTGTCAATTGAAGAGCAGAAAAAGGAGATTATGGATGTACATAAGAAGGTAAAGAAATTGACCGGTGTTGAAATGGATTTATTCCGTGCCCCATATGGTGACTATGATGACCAGCTGATCTTAAATGCGAAAGATTGTAAATATTATGCGATCCAGTGGGATGTTGACAGTCTGGACTGGAAGGACTATGGTGTTGACAGTATCATTGATACTGTAATAAATCATAAAAACCTGAAAAACGGTTCCATTGTCCTGCTGCACAACGGAACGAAATATACTGTGGAGGCACTGGAGGCAGTAATTACCGGACTTGCGGACAAGGGATATGATATAGTTCCGGTTTCGGAACTCATATATAAAAAGAACTATCGCCTTGATGTCAATGGCCGGCAATTGAAAAATTAGCTGATGCCTTCATCATATTGGTATTGCCAATTTATCATTTCTCCGTTATGATTTAAGAGATGAAAATCAATTGGCTTGCTTGCGGTGTGTACTTCATTGTCAAGAGAGAATATCAATGTGAGGAGGAAATGTTATGATTTTATCGGACAAAACCATCAGCAGTATGCTGAAAGATAAGCGTCTGGTGATCTCGTCTCTGGAAGAAGGGCAGATTCAGCCGGCCAGTGTAGATATTCGCCTGGGCAGAACATTCTGTATTGTTGAGGACAGATCTGACGGTATCATAGATCTGGATAATGAGATTGATTATCGTACCATTGAAACGGACAAATACCTGCTGCTGCCGGGACAGTTTGTGCTGGCGACAACGATGGAGTATTTCAAACTTGGTGACGATATGACTGCCTTTGTTGAAGGCCGCAGTTCATTGGGGCGAATGGGGCTGTTTATCCAGAATGCCGGCTGGGTGGATCCCGGTTTTGAGGGTGAGATTACGCTGGAGCTTTTCAATGCCAACCGCTGTGCTATAGAACTTACTGCCGGCAGGCGGATCGGTCAGCTTGTCTTTGCTCAGTTAGATCAACCGGCCCTAAATCCTTACAGAGGAAAATACCAGGGCCAAAGGGGAGCAACCGGTTCGCGGGTGTTCATGGATATTGAGCGGAAAAAGGAGAGTAAAGGAGGCTGATAAAATGAAATTTACAAAAATGCAGGGATTGGGGAATGACTATGTTTATGTCAATGCCATGGAAGAAACCATTACCGATCCGGGACGGATAGCTGAGATTGTAAGCGACCGCCACTTTGGCATCGGGGCAGATGGACTGATCCTAATCGGCAGTTCCGAAAAAGCTGATTTTTTCATGGATATGTATAATGCCGACGGGTCCCGCGGGAATATGTGCGGAAATGGCATCCGGTGCGTGGCAAAATATATTTACGATAAGGGGCTGTCGGATAAGACCGAACTGGCCATTGAAACCCTCAGTGGTATCAAATATATCAAATTAACGGTAAAGAACGGCAGCACGGTACTGGCTGAAGTTGATATGGGTGAGCCGGTTTTCGAAAAAGCAAAAGAGGCGGTTGAAGTGAATGGTAGTAATTTTGAATTCAACCGTATTTCCATGGGCAATCCACATGCCGTTATTTTTGTTGATGATACCGAAAATTTTCCGTTAGAAGAGATTGGACCTCAGATTGAGAAACATGAACTGTTTCCGGACCGGGTCAATGCGGAGTTCTGTAAGGTGATTGACCGCAAGACGATTCAGATGCGGGTCTGGGAACGGGGCTCCGGCGAAACGCTGGCATGCGGCACCGGTGCATGTGCAACAGCAGTTGCCGGGGTATTGAATGGACTAACCGAAGCGGAAGCTACTATTAGATTATTAGGCGGAGATTTACTAGTCAGATGGGATCGGGATCAAAACCGGGTATTTATGACCGGACCGGCGGAATTCGTATTTGATGGTGAGATCAATATATAGCAAGGAGAAGAATGACATGTTTAAAATTAATGATAACTACTTGAAACTGCCGGGGAGCTATTTGTTTTCCAATATTGCCAAGAAAGTATCGGCTTATACTGCAGCAAATCCGGACAAGCCTATTATCCGTTTGGGGATTGGCGATGTTACCCAGCCGCTGGCGCCGGCGATCATAGAGTCACTGCACGGAGCTGTGGATGAGATGGGAAAAGCCGAAACCTTTCATGGTTATGCTCCTGACCTGGGATATGAATTTTTGCGCAGTGTGATGGCAGAGAATGATTACGCTGCACGGGGCTGTGATATAGCTGCTGATGAAATTTTTATATCGGACGGGGCAAAATGTGATTCAGGTAATATCCAGGAGATATTCAGCCAGGATAATAAAATTGCCGTATGTGATCCGGTTTATCCGGTCTATGTGGATACCAATGTGATGGCCGGCCGGACCGGAATTTATAATCCGTCATCAGAGATCTGGAGTGATGTAATCTATATGCCGTGTACGAAAGAAACCAACTTTGCACCGGAGCTGCCAAAAGAAACACCAGATTTAATCTATCTGTGTTTCCCCAATAATCCGACCGGTTCAACGATTACCAGAGATGATCTGCAGATATGGGTGGATTATGCCAATAAAGTCGGAGCGGTAATTATATACGATGCGGCTTATGAAGCATATATATCAGAGCAGGATGTGCCTCATACTATTTACGAATGCAAAGGAGCCAGAAGCTGTGCCATTGAATTGCGAAGCTTTTCCAAGAACGCTGGTTTTACCGGTGTCCGTCTGGGAGCTGCAGTGGTACCGAAGGATATTAAGAGCCGGGATACCATGCTGCACTCACTTTGGGCAAGACGCCATGGCACCAAGTACAACGGTGCACCTTATATCGTCCAGCGAGCTGGTGAGGCGGTGTATTCCGATGCTGGTCAGGCGCAGTTAAAAGAGCAGGTGGCATATTATATGAAGAATGCCAAAACTATATATGAAGGACTAAAAAGTGCCGGATATCAAGTCTCCGGCGGCGTCAATGCCCCTTACATCTGGCTGGAGACGCCGAATCATATGACTTCCTGGGAGTTCTTTGATTTTCTCCTGGAACATGCTCAGGTGGTGGGAACACCGGGATCGGGATTTGGTCCCAGCGGTGAAGGATATTTCCGCCTGACGGCATTTGGAACTTACGAAAATACACTGGCCGCGATCGAACGGATTAAAAATGCATCCTAAAATCAGGCGCGGTTATGTGAAATCCGATGAGCGGGATTTTGCTCCGGGTCAGGTCAGGCAGCTCCAGAAAGCACAAAAAGATATTCTTTATCTGATTGACGGGGGGTATGATCTTAAGCACTCAGTTACCTTTGTTGGTGACCGTTTTCAGTTCTCGGCCCGTCAGCGGACGGCTCTGACCAGGGCAACAGCCAAAACCGAGAATAAGCTGCGACGTGAAAAAAAGTGTCTTCAGTTGGTTCAAGGGCAGATGTTATATATTGATGGCTTCAATCTGATCATAGCATTAGAAGCAGCTTTATCACCGGACACTACGATTTTCCGCGGTATGGACGGTGCTATCCGGGATTTGTGCGGACTGCGTGGAACCTACCGGCTGATTGAAAGCACAACCAGGGCACTGCAAATGATCGGCGCTTTTCTGGCTGAAGCAAAGGTGAAGCAGGCAGTCTTTTACTTGGATGCTCCGGTTTCCAACTCCGGTCGTTTAAAAACTGAAATATATGAAATAATGACGCAATATGCAGTTTCAGCAGCGGTTGAAATGGTTCCCAATGCAGATGCAAAATTGTGGGACCGGGAATGTGTTGTATCCAGTGATGGTATAATTCTAGACCGGTGCATAAGCTGGATCAATCTGGCGGCGGCAATTATAGCCGAAACCCTTCCGGAGCGCCGCATTGTTGATTTATCTAATGCTTATTAAGAAAGACGCTGATAAAAAAATGGAGGAGAGAGATCATGATAAGAGAAGATAACGGACTTTTTATACTAGAGGGGAAAGCAACCAGTTATCTGTTTGCGGTGATGCCGACCGGACAGTTGGAACATCTGTATTATGGCCGTAAAATCAGTGTTTGCGGAGCGGCGCTGACGGCACTGCGGCATAAATGTGTGAATCTCAGCGGCTGCAGTATTGCATATCAAAAAGAGACTCCTGATGTCGGAATGGAGGAGATATGTCTGGAAATCTCCGGCACCGGTAAAGGAGATTTTCGCCAGCCGTTTGTGGAACTGGTGATGGCGGACGGAAGTACGACGACCGATTTCATCTATGAGAGCCATACCATTCAGGAGGGCAAGCCGGGACTTGCAACGCTGCCGGCGGCTTATGATGATACCGGCAGTGCCAGTACTCTGATCCTGAATCTGCGGGACCGGACACAGGCGTTAATTCTGGAACTCCGTTACAGTATATTCCCGGAGTGTGACTGCATCACCCGGAGTGCTGTATTAAAGAATGAAAGCGGTCAGACGGTCAGAATAAAGAGACTGATGAGCCTGCAGCTGGATCTTGCGGGAAGCAGCTATTGCTTCACCCGGTTTGGTGGGGAATGGACAAGGGAAATGAACCGTTTTGACAGCTGTGTTGACCAAGGCCGGATGGTTAATTCTGCGAATACGGGTACCTCTTCTAATCGTGCCAATCCCTTTGTAATGCTCAGCCACATGGATACGACTGAAGATTGCGGAATGTGCTATGCAGTCAACCTTGTTTATTCCGGCAATCATTACGAAGCGGTGGAGGTGAATGGACATGCCAAGACGAGACTGCTGGCAGGAATTAATCCGGAAGCATTTGAATGGCAACTGGCACCCGGAACCAGCTTTGAGACGCCGGAGGCAGTGATAACCTGTTCAGATGCCGGGTTTGCCGGAATGAGCTGGCAGATGCACGTGTTTGTGCGGGAGCATATTGTCCGCGGTGAGTGGAAATGGAAGGAACGGCCAGTCTTGCTGAATTCCTGGGAGGCAGCCTATTTTGATTTTAATGAAAGTAAATTGCTGAAACTTGCGAAAGCCGGCCGGGATGTGGGAATTGAACTCTTCGTCATGGATGACGGCTGGTTCGGCCAGCGGGATAATGATACCAGTTCACTGGGGGACTGGCAGGTATATGAAAAGAAACTGCCGGGTGGTATTGCCGGACTGGCAGAAAAGGTTAAAAATCTGGGAATGCAGTTCGGCATCTGGGTCGAACCGGAAATGGTGAATGTCGATTCTGAGTTATACCGCCAGCATCCTGACTGGGCTGTGCAGGTGCCGGGCAGAGACCATGCCGAAGGCCGCAATCAGATGATTCTGGACTTTACCAGAGAAGAGGTTCGGGAGAATATCATCAGCCAGATGCGGCAAGTGTTTTCAGCCGGTGATATTTCCTATGTAAAATGGGATATGAACCGCAATTTTTCGGATGTATTTTCTGCTGCCCTGCCGCCGGTACAACAGGGAGAATTCAGTCACCGCTATATTCTCGGGCTTTATCAGGTGATGCAGACTTTGACGGCCGAGTTCCCACATATTTTGTTTGAGGGCTGTGCTTCCGGCGGAAACCGTTTCGATCTCGGCATCCTATGTTATATGCCGCAGATATGGGCCAGTGATAATACCGATGCCATCAGCAGAACGGTGATCCAGAACGGCTACAGTTACGGCTATCCGCAGTCGGTTATCGGCGCTCATGTTTCCGGCTGCCCCAACCATCAGACCCTGCGGACGACACCCCTGGAAACCCGATTTAATGTGGCGTCTTTCGGTGTCTTGGGATACGAGTGTAATCTGTGTGAGATATCCAAAGAAGAGAAGCAGGAGATCAGTGAGCAGATCAAGATATACAAAAAGTGGCGGTATATTCTGCAATTTGGAACCTGGCAGAGGCTGGCCGGAGGCCGGCTTACCGGCAGCCGGAATTATGGCAGTGCCGGTACCTTCAGTAGTATGACCAGTGTGGATGAGAGTCTGCAGCTGGTTAAGTGGCTTGCAGTGGACGAGGAGCAGAAACAGGCGGTGGGAATTATGGTGCAGGAGCATGTGGTGCCAAATGCTTCTTATGCTCAATTTCAGACCAGAGGGTTGGCGGATGATAAGCAATACCGTTTTACCAACCGCAGCTTAAAACACAGCATTCATCGGTTTGGTGATCTGATCAATACTGTGTCTCCGGTTCATATCAAGAAAGATTCGCTGCTGCATAATACGGCAGCACATTTTATAAAGATGGATGGAGAGGACGAAGATGTAGCGATCAGCGGTTCATTGCTTAACTATGCCGGGATTAAGCTTTCGCAGGGCTTTGCCGGTGTTGGGTATGAACCGGGAACGAGATTATATCAGGATTATGATTCGCGGATGTATTTTATGACGGAAATAGAGTAATATATGCCATTTTATTACTATTTATTTCGTGGTTCTATCAGGCACAACAGATGCCCATAGCCCTTTTTTTCCATGTCTTCTTTCGCGATGAAGCGGAGGGCGGCGCTGTTGATGCAGTACCGCAGTCCGCCAAGTTCCGCCGGTCCATCGTCAAATACGTGGCCCAGGTGGGAATTGCTGTCCAAAGTCCGGATTTCCACCCGCTGTCTGCCATAAGAGAGATCTTCCAGTTCACGCAAGGTATCACGGGAAATGGGCCGGGAAAAGCTAGGCCAGCCGCAGCCTGATTCAAACTTATCGGAAGATACGAATAAGGGCTGTCCACTGGTTATGTCAACATAGATCCCGTCTTCAAAGTTATCATAATATTCATTGGCAAACGGCGACTCGGTTGCACCGTTCTGAGTTACTTCATACTGCAGCGGCGTCAGACGCTTGCGCAGTTCCGATTGATTCCGGCCATGGGCCGAGGGGGCACGGTCAACCGCCTGCCGGGCCTTCTCGAACATGCTTCCGTCAATATGGCAGTAGCCGCCGGGATTTTTATCCAGATATTTCTGGTGATATTCTTCGGCCGTATAGAAGTTAAGCAGGGGCAGTACTTCGACTGCAATGGGCCGGCTATAGCTTTCACCGAGTAAAATGATTGAGCCTTCAATAATTCCGTTATCTTCCTGATCGGTATAGTATATGCCGCTCCGGTATTGAGTACCGACATCATTTCCCTGTCGGTTTACACTGGTGGGATCAATAATATCGTAGAATAAATCAAGTAGAAAGGTCAGGCTGACCTGATCCGAATCGTAGGTTACACGAACCGTTTCGGCGTGTCCGGTATCATGGCGGCATACCTCTTCGTAGGTAGGATTCCCGGTCTTTCCATTGGCGTATCCTACTTCGGTTGCGGTAACCCCTGGAATCATTGACAAATATTTTTCGGCGCCCCAGAAGCAGCCGGCTGCAAGATAAATTTCTTTCATTCTTAGTTCTCCTTTAATCTTCCAGAATATAACTGCCGTTTTCTCCGCAGCGGATGGCAGTGGTGTAAAAGGTTTTAAGTGCTTTGATCAGATATCCGGTATCTTTTGCACCAGCGGTCTCATATGGTGAATGCATTGCAAGCTGAGCCAACCCAATGTCGACAGTGTTCATAGCCGTCTGGGTATTGGCGATATTGCCCAGAGTGGAACCGCCTGGCAGATCAGATCGGTTGACGAAACTTTGAACCGGAACTTCTGCTCGCTGACAAATCGCTTTGAAAATGCCGCTTGATACAGCGTCGGTGGTGTATTTCTGATTAGCGCTGTGCTTAATAGCGATGCCTTCGTTCATATAGACCCGGTTAGCAGAGTCACTCTTGTCCGGAGAGTTGGGATGAACAGCGTGGGCATTATCAGCAGAGACCATAAAACTGTCGGCCAGATAACGGTGATAATCTTCATCGCATCCGCCTGTACAGGTACAGATTCTTTTCAGCGTATCTTTAAGGAAGGTGGAAGCGGCACCCTGTTTGGTTCCACTGCCGATCTCTTCATTGTCAAATATACAGTATATGGCTGTATTTCCCGGCGTATCTGCAGCTAAAAAGCCTCTTAAAGCAGCGTAAGCACACTGCAGATCATCCAGGCGGGGAGCGGAGATGTATTCCTGATCGGCACCCCAGATACATCCCTTAGTGCGGTTGTATAGAAAAAGATCCTTCCCGATGATATCGGTTTCCGAGGCGCCGGCATTTTCCGCGACCAGTTTCATGAACTTATCTTTGACGGCAGCGCTGCCGGCCAATGGCAGCATATCTTTCTGAATGTTATAAGTATACCCGTCATTAACTTTACGATTCATATGAATCGCAAGATTGGGGATCAGCAGTAAATCCTGATCCAGATTAACCAGCTTTGTCTGAATTGAAGCCTGATCTTTCAGAACCACCCGTCCGGCCACCGACAGCGGCCGGTCCATCCACGGCGCACAAAGCATGCCGCCGTAACCTTCCACGTTGAGGCGGGTATATTTTTTGTCGCCCTCGATCTCCGGGACTTCTTTGATCTTAAAAGCCGGTGAGTCGCTGTGGCCGGCACAGATCTGAAAGCCGGTAAATGCAGCCTCCGGAATCCGAAAAGCGATCAGAGAAGAGTCGTTGCGGGTTATGTAGTAATTTAGACCGCGCTCCAGATGCCAGGACCGGTTTTCAGATAATTGGGTAAATCCAGAAGCATTAAGGACTTCTTTAATATTTGCAATAGCATGAAAAGCACTGGGGCTTTTAGCGAGAAATGTGATTAATTCATCATTGATGTTGTTCTGCATATAATCTCCTTTACTCTGCAGTTATCCGACGACTAACCCGCCGCTGAACAAGTCTCACTTTATATGTTGTGAATATCAGTATAGATAATTCGGAAAGAAATTTCAAGTCAAATAAGATTGGTTAACGAATTGGTTGTACATATGTAATAACTCAAGTATACTTTAACATGAATATCTTCAAAAATATGAATATAACAGCGGAGGGATATATGAAAAAGCGAGCATTTTTAATATTGTCACTTGCAGTAATTTTATTGTTCTTGGGAGTAAATATAAATAATGCTGTTACACTGGATGAGAATCCGGCCACAAACGAAATTCTAACTGGAAGTAACGATGTTAATGGAGAAAATATAAAATCAAAAGAAGCCGGGAGCATGATAAAGGCTTCCGAAGTTGATTTTAATAATCTATCTATGTATTTTCAGAGTTGTTCGATTCATATGAATGATAACGTATACAATCGTATCAACGAGAAATCGTATGCTGATAATCCGAATATACCACTTTCACAATTGAGATATATAAAAGTATTACATTACAACTATAACGGCGAAATCCAGGTTGGAGAGTTGATTGTTAATGCGGAAATTGCAGAAGATTGCAAAAATATATTTAAAGAGTTATTTCAATATAAATATCAGATAAACAGTATCAGGTTGATTGACGATTATTGGACTGAGAATGCTGAATCGGCAGACAACAACTCAATGTCAGCAAATAATTCGTCGGCGTTCTGTTACCGTGTAAAAACAGGGGAAAGCAGTCTATCGAATCATGCGTTAGGGTATGCGGTTGATATTAATCCGGTGCAAAATCCTTATGTTTCAGGAACGATGGTTTTGCCATCTGAGGGTGAAGCTTATGTGAATAGAGATACTGGTCATACACATATGATTGATCATGATGATATTTGCTATAAAATCTTTAAAAAATATGGATTCACCTGGGGAGGAGATTGGAATAAACCTAAAGATTATCAGCATTTTGAGAAAACGAAAGAGTAAAGGATTGGAGAAATAGAAGAATGAGGCCAACAGCGACTTTATACATGAAGAATGGAAGTAAAATTGTCATAGAGCTGCTTCCCGATGCGGCGCCGAATACGGTAAACAGTTTCATATATGCAGCCCGGAGGGGATTCTTTAATAATCATAGAATAGAGCGGGTGGTACCAGGTTCGTGGATTGATATGAGTTACCACGCTTTTGGCCGCCGGGAAGCCCAATTATTAAAATATCGGATATAATAATAAAGTCTAATTAGTTCTAAATGAATATTGGCTTAGGAGTGTAACATAAATGAATCAATGGAAGAAAATCTTTTTTACGATCTGGTCAGGTCAGGCGTTTTCCCAGTTTTCCAGTTCTGTTTTACAGTTTGCGATTGTATGGTATTTGACAGATAAAACGGGGTCTGCTTTAGTGTTATCCGCATCAATGCTGGTGGGTTTTTTACCACAGGGAATTTTAGGAGCGTTTATTGGTGTCTTTATCGATCGGTATAGCCGGAAAAAAATAATGATAATATCTGACTTATTGATCTCATTAGCCAGTTTTTTAATGGTTATTGCAGGATGGGGCGGCTTTCTCACAACAGAGTTAATCTTAGCAGTATTGTTGCTGCGCTCCATTGGATCAGCATTTCACACTCCATGTCTACAGGCTGTTACCCCTCAAATAGTTCCAAAAGAAGAGTTGACCCGGTGTGCAGGCTATTCTCAATCGCTGGAATCGATCTCACAGATACTAAGTCCGGCTCTTGCGGCGATTTTGTATCAGGCGTGGAGCTTAAGCGGAATCATATTATTAGATGTAATTGGAGCATTGATAGCAGTTTTTACCATAGTGATCAGTAAGATTCCAGAGCTTGATCAAAGTACTCATACAGAGAAAATACATGTTCTGCGTGAGGCGAAAGAAGGGTTTCAGATTCTGCAGACAAATAGAGGGATATTAGGATTAGTATTGGTCAGTGCGCTATATACTTTAGCATTGATGCCGACTAGTGCTTTATTTCCATTAATGAGTATGTCCTACTTTGGCGGTACCAGTACCTATGCCAGTATTGTAGAAGTGGTGTTCTCAGTTGGCTTACTGATAGGTTCATTGATATTGGGAAAATGGGGAGGAACAAAAAACAGGGTCTATACGATTATCGGTTCTTACCTGTTGATGTGTTTATGCCTGTTTATTTCCGGTATGCTTCCCCGTAATGGGTTTATCATCTTTGCGGTATGTTCGTGTCTCATGGGAATTTCAGGACCGTTTTACTGGGGGGTGTATACACCAATATTGCAGAGTAATTTTGAAGCAAAGTATCTGGGGAGAATCATGTCGCTGACTACAAGTATGCGAGTGATCTGCTCACCGATAGGGTTGTCCTTTTCAGGTGTATTTGCAGAAACATTTGGTGTTGAGAAGTGGTTTTTGGTAGCAGGCGTAATATTATTGATTGCAATTATTTTGTGTATGGGTATACCGGCTATTCGTAACTGTGATAAAAAACATGAAAGTACATATTGACAATTGTCGACGTGATAGGTATTTGTCCCTATTGCATTTCCAATGCCGTCAACTTAAGAAAAAATCAAAAATAATAGAAAAAACACTTGACAGAGTAGTCAAAAAATGTTGCCTCGCAATTGATTATAAACTAATTGATTGTGAGGTGTTTTTATGATTACT
>Ga0153940_1000140_pt1 | contig 44066 bp, 41 predicted proteins | sample TSNJ024MetaG_FD_104736 | JGI IMG/M metagenome (GOLD analysis project Ga0153940, IMG submission 104736) | Attine ant fungus gardens microbial communities from New Jersey, USA - TSNJ024 MetaG | ecosystem: Host-associated > Fungi > Mycelium > Unclassified | place: USA: New Jersey, Brendan T. Byrne... | reverse complement strand
GATATGAGTGTCATTATCTCTGATTTTTGATTTTGATCATTCATTAGACGATTGATTTAAAGGTTAATAAACACAAAGATAAGTCTTTTATTGATGATGATGCAATTTGTCATGCACCCCCGGAGACTTTCAGTTCCCACAATCCGCTTTCACTCTTGCGGAGATAATTATCACCCCACTGACGGTAATCAGGTTCTTCTGTCAGTTTGTAGCGGGGGACTTCTTCCTCTATTTCTGGTACACACATATCCGCTGAAAAATACATGTAGGCGATAATTCCTCCAAAAGCGAGAATGAATATCAGCAGCACATATAATCCGGTCTTCAGGCCTTTTTTCAGCAATTTATGCATTTCCTACTTTTTTAGCTAAATATTCCTGACCTACAAAGTCGGCGCAAGTGAACATGGATGTGAGCGTTACCCCCAGAGCACCATGTACATTCATATTCTGGCCTGTAAAGTAAAGGTTTTTCAGTTTCGTTTTTGTCGAAATAAAACCTAATTCGGGAAACTTACAATCTTTTACTATACCGTATGCCGAGCCATAAGGCGTTCCCGTATAGTCACGGTAACTTAACGGTGTGGTGCTATATATACTTTCTATCTTACCGGAGAAATCGAATCCTTTGCCTTTCAGAAACTCAAGTACTTTGTTTGAATAGGCTTTCTTGAAAGCGATGTAATCATCCCCCCGCTTGCCCACAGTGGTATTTTCCCATTCTTTCAGTTCCGACATATACATTGGCGTCAATACAGAGATTATATCCGTATAGTCACTATTGCTGTTGCATTGAAAGCAGAGCAGGGCGTTGTTGATCTTATCTCTGGACGAATCGTCATTATACCATACATTATCAGTCCCATGCACATAATAATTGCTGTTGATATAGGGTTGAGAATCCGGCTTCATCACCAGATACGTAGTGAAGACTCCGAATGAATTAGGCAAAGCATTGATGCGGGATATATAAGCGTTTTTTATATAGCGGCTCTTTTCCAGTATCTCCAGTGTGCGTTTGGGGTGGATATTGGAGATAAAATGATCGGCCTCGAATATTTCTTCATTGTTTACTTCTGCGGCCGTTACCTGATTGTCCGTTACTATCAGGCGGGTAACTTCCTTATTGTTCAATACGGTACCTCCATTCGCCCGGATAACGTCTATCAGCCGTTCGGCTATCTGCATGGTTCCGTCTACAAAACGGTACGGACTTTCGATATACGAGTTATTGGTCATCGCATGATGATAGAAAGTTGAACTGTTCTTTATCCCTCCATACAGCATGGATGTAGCGGCTAAAACGCTTCTCAGTGTTTCATCCTTGACCGTATCAGCTATCATCTGAGTAGCCGAAGTATAAAAATATTTCATGCCGTTTTGTGCTATATTTCCTTTTTTCAGGTTATCCACATCTATGAGCCTGCTCACATCTTTAAGGATAGAGGTATATGTTTTCAGGTTTTCCCGTTCATGGGGAAAAGATTGGGCCAGCGTATCTGCAAAATGGTCGTGGCCAACAGCGTAATTATATATTTTGTCTTTATAGAATATGGTATCGAAAGAGTCGGTGTCGAGACGTTTTATGTTCAGCTTATCCATTATACCGAAGTATTTGAAATACTGGTTCATTATCTGTCCCTCATCCAGACTACCGATATAATGAATCCCTGTATCGAATTGATGTCCTTTCCGGATGTATGTTTGCAGGCATCCACCGAATAGCACGTTCTTTTCAAGCACGCATACATTGTATCCCTCTTTGCTCAGAATGGCAGCGCATTCGAGACCGCCCAATCCGCTTCCGGCTATAATGATATCGTATTTACCCATTTGTTTTCTCTTCTTTCTTCTTAAATATAAAAATAGTATTAGACGTATATTTATCGTTTTTGAAGCTCTCTATTGCCATATTACAGCTTTCTGCTATTTCATACAGCTTTTCAGCCGAAGTAAAACAAAGTTCTTCTTTTGTTTTATTAAAACCAAATATACGGGTAGAGAATATCTCCGATAACTTTGTCAGTTTTTGTTTTTGCTTATCCCGGCTATCTCCGTCACGAACGATAATCAATCCGTCATCACGAAGATTCCGTATGCACTTTTTTAATAACGATTCCTGTTTCTGGTTATCCATATAGTGCAACATGTCATTCAATACAAACACATCGCTTTCGGGTAGCGGATATTCCAATGCATCCGCATATACAAATACGGTATTCTCTTTATGTAAATATCCGTATCGGGCGACTCCGGCTTTATCTTCATCATAATCTATGCCTAATACCTGCCTGTCAGGTGATAGCATGGCAAGCATATATCCTAAAGTGCCATATCCGCAACCGATGTCTGTGATTTGCCCCCTCTCAGGTATCAGTTCATCGAATATTTTATAGCTTTTTTCCATTTTCACCTTTATGCGTACATACCATTCCATCACCGGCCCCTTATAGATGTAATTCTTTACCAGCATATGATAGAAATACGGGTTGATAGCTGTATTATATTCTGTGCAAACTCTTATATATTCGGATGCGAAATAAGCCGCCGTGTTTTTTGTCCTTTCTTTATAAGTGCTTCCGAACGAGCGGTCTCCATAAGTAACGCGGGGCAGGATTTTAGTCGCTATTATTCCCCGTTTCAGATAGAATGGCTGTGATTTTGAAATAACCATCCCCGTGCCATATAATATGATGGGGATTATATCCAGTTTCAGTGCCTCAGATAGATAGAACGCACCTTTGTGAAAGCGCTTCAATCTTCCATCGTATGAACGTGTGCCTTCAGGGAATATGACAACGGAGTATCCTTCATCGATACGTTCTTTGATATGCGATACCGAATTTTCATATCCTTCGCCTGTATAAAAATAGCCTGCATACCTGATTACTGCGCCGAAGAACGGAGATCTCCATACCCATTCGTTTGTAACCATTACCATTTTAGGATGGAGCGTAAGCAACAGGAGTATATCGAGGAAAGACTGATGGTTGGCTATGATAATGGCGGGTTTCTTAAATGTTTCGCCACCGGTATTTACTTTCTTTTTCTTCAGTATAAATCCTGCAAAGCAGATGAACCGGCAGTTGAGCATTATCAGGTAGCAAATGAATTGCCGCTTTTTACTTCTCTTTACAGGAACTAGATACAATAACAAAATCGTTATGCGGAGAAATAGACATCCGGCAAGGAATAGCCCGTATATAAAGGCGGTTATCAAAATAGAGGCCAGTGTATATGGCGGCAGCCCTTTTGTTGTCTGTGAAGACATAAAGATGCGGAAGATGACAGGAGGAATAGTATATGAAACCAGAACCACAACTATCATTCCGAGGATAGACATCAATGAAATAGATTGCAAAGCGGGGTGCTGTGCGAAAATCAAGGCTCCCATTCCTACAATAATGGTGAAAGCCGAAAAGAAGATGGCTGTTTTATGTCCGTTCAGCGCAGGCTTATTTGTCCGGTATTTATTCTGTAAACCGTCCATAATAAATATACTGAAATCGTCCCCGATACCAAATATGAAAGTGGACAGGATGATATTGATGATATTGAATTCCATCCCGGATATTCCCATGATACCGATAATGATAATCCAGCTGATAAACATTGGGGAGAAACTAATCAGTGTTAATTCGATACGTCCGTAAGATATAAGTAAAGTGATGAAAATGAGGAATGATGAAATGAATAATATCAGATAAAAATCATCATTGATAGCAGATACCCACTTCTTTGTAAAGAAGGAACGGTCTAAAATCACAACTTCATTGCCATTATTGAAGTGTTGATATACTTCTTCCTTATTTTTATCATCGAGCTGCACTTGTGAAATGAGCAGGGTAAGGCCCGGCACATTAGTTTGCCAGTCGTTTAATATTCGGTTTGTCTCTGTAATATCTTTATGCAGGGTAAAGTCAGAATCTATCCATTTGTAGAATGGGGCAAAAGCGTCCTGACGAAAATTAAATGTTGCAGACTCGCTTTTCAGCGTTGTTTTCAAAAATTCTTTCTTCCCGGCAGTCCAGTAATTATTCCATTTTTGTAAACGTTCTTGACGGATATCTTCGGGGATAAGGAAGTAATCGGCGGAAGCGAAGTTGTTAATCAGGCCTTGTCCTTTTAGTACTGATAATTTTTTATTGGTCGCATTATAGTTTTGTATTGCTTCATCTGTATTTTTACCTACACTTACAAACAGGATATTTTTCTTATCGTTATCTACGATTTCAGCCAATTTCTGTTCAGCTTTTTTCAAATGTTCCGGTTCATAATTCATATGCATCATATCGGCATCGAAACCCACATTGCGTGACGTAAATACACAAATGACCGTTAATATTAAGATACCGCCTACAAGCCATTTATTTTTATCGAAGCGGTAAGCATTGAAGCGCTCTATAAAGCGGAGCAATACGCTTCTTTTCTGATGAACCCTCCCGTCGAGGAAGTGAGGCAGGTATATGAGGCAGAAGATAATTGTACCTATCAGCGTCATGGATGCGAAAAGCCCAAAGTCTCGTAATAATTCCGAACTGGTGAAAAGTAATCCTAAGAATGCGCCGATTGTTGTAAAACTGCCGACAGTAAGAGGATAGGTGAGTTCCTTTATCAGTTGCGTCACAGACGCGACATGGCTCTGGTGTACGACCATGTGTATGGAATAACTCAGCGCGACGCCCATGATTATGGAGCCGGAACCGACGGCGATAGACGAAATACTACCTTTCAAGAGTGAAATCATAAAGAGGGCAAACAATCCCCCGAAGATAGTCGGTGTGATGATCTGAAAGATCGTTCTCTTTTGTCTGAAGGCCAGCAGGATGAAAACAATGATTATAACCAGTGCCAGAGTGATTGTCAGTATGGAGTCTTCTTTTATCTGACGGGCATTATATACACCGACAGAAGGACCTCCATAGTATTCGGCTTTTACAGAAGGGTAGTCTTTGTTAATAGCGGCTATTTCCTTTTCGATGGCCGAAATAAGGTTGTCGTTTTGTCCCGTACTTCCCATACTGTATGTAGGAGTAATGAACAACAGCAACATGGAGCCGTCTTTGGAGAAGATGTATCCGTCTTGTTGCTCGAAATTATTATCCAGTTGGAAGTCCTGTAGGCGTTTTAGTGCATTTCCTCCAAGACTGAGAGGGTCTCTCATAATGTATTCTTTGAGAAAGCCTCCGGCCGGAGACAACAGATTGGAATAGTTCCGTTGCATAACCGATGCGACTTTTTCTTTCGAAAACAAGGAATCTATACGCTGATAATCGCTGTCGCTGAGTAAGATCGGAAGATTGTCATAGACGAAATTCTGCATCTCGGTTTTCAGACTGTCGTCTATACGGAGGAGTATATTGTTTACATATGTTCCTTGTGTCCGGGCCAACAGGCTATCTGCGAATAAGGTCGCGCTTTCTGTCAATACTGCGGTATCGTTGTCCTGTTCCTTATCTGATGACGAGAACGAGAACATGACAATAATCTTGTCCTTGATACGCAGGTTGTCGAAAACAGTATTCAGGTTTTGTTCGTTTTTGGTATCAGGAAAGAACTGGGTGATATTTTCCTCGAATTTGAGTTGCAGGGCAAAATAACCCATAATGGCTATACTTGCAACCAGCGATAAATAGAGGATTATCTTATGCCGTGCGAAATAATTATATAGGTTGACGAAAAAGTTACTCATTTATACTCTATGTTAAGTATTGTACATTTATTGATACGTTTGAACGTTCTATTATTTGATGTAATTTTTACTACGCACAATCAGAGATTGCTTGTGTTCCTTTTGGCCAAAGCCCCAAAAGGAACCAAAAACTCTTTAGCGCCCGCTTCAAAGGCCGACCCGTAACGGACTAAAAGACGAAACGGAAAAACTCGCTCTAAAGATTGTATAATCCGAATAAGCGATTAAGCTCAAACACGTTTCCGTTTTTTTCGTCTTTTCATCCTACGGGTACCCCGTCCATGAAGCTAACGGCGCAGGCTGACGCACGATAAGGCAAGCCCGGGAGGGCGCGGCAGTAATGAGCTAAAGCCTCCAATTTTAAATTAGAATAGTAACTATACATCAAATAATAGAACGTTTAAATATGTCATTAATTTGTTTGATTACTTAAATATCTACTGCCTGTTTCCTTTTTCTGAATATCAGCAGTAAACTTGCCGATATAATACCTGCCAGCATGCTGCAAACCAAAGCGAAAACTATACTGCCGGTCAGATACTGGAACAAGACCGTTTTCATCCTTTCCAATGAAACATCGGTGACATCGAACGATACAGGGCTATTTGTAAGAAAGCAGCCTGTAGCATAGCTCCCATATAAAAGAAACGGCATTATCGGGGGAATACTGATATTGGACGCAACCAGCGAAATTACTTTGTTCAGTTTCAGAAAATGGGCAAGGAAAACCGTCACAATCATCTGATAACCCCATATGGGAACAATCCCCATGAAAATCCCCAACATAATGGATAGTGTCATGGTTCGGTTCGAATCTTTCGACTTTAGTATTTCCTTATCTATAAAAGCGCGGATATTTGTCCATGTCAGTTTCCTGAAAAATTTCAAGGGTAATATCCACAAGAAGGTGACTATAACAAGTATTGTATTCAGTATGCTGATACGTGTAAAATCCCTTAACGGTCGGAAGTGCGATACCCGTTCGCCTTGTGGCGGGTAATATACATTTACAGGGATATTTTTTACATTCACACCTTTCCATGCCAGAAATACGATCATTTCCAGTTCGAATTCGTATTTGGCTGTGCAATACTTCATTTTTCCTATATGATGGAGCGGATAAAGGCGATAGCCGGATTGTGTGTCTTCCAGTTTTATACCTGTTTCCAGCTGAAACCAGAAGTTCGAGAATTTATTGGCAAATGTATTTTTACCCGGCATATTATTGGCTGTCAGATTTCTTGCCCCCACAAGCATAGAATCAGGATGCATTTCTATTTCATTTGCGAAAGCAGGTATATCGGCAGGGTAGTGCTGTCCGTCGGAGTCTATCGTTATGGCATATCTGAATCCCTGTTCTTTAGCTGCTGATAATCCATTTTTGAGAGCATAGCCTTTTCCTTTATTTTTTGTGTGGGTAATGATCTGAATGCCGGGGATGGATTTCAGTATTCCGGATGTTGTGTCAGTAGAGCCATCGTTGACCACTATAATATGTTTGCTGTATTGTTTTACCCCTTCGATAACGGATAGGAGAGTCCTGTCGTTATTGTATGTAGGGATAATAACAACGATACCGAGATTATTTAATTTCTCCTGCCATATTATAGTATCTACGGATTCATTCATTTTCAATCTCTTTCAAAGTTGCTTTTACTTTGATGAATACGGTATCTGTGTTTTGATATTTTCCTTCTGCGGACAGGGAGATACGGTTATCGTCTGTATCTTTTAACGAAATATTAAACTCTATCAGGCCGTTAACCATGGGGTCGACCAATGACAGGAACTTTGAGGAGGATATGTATGCGTACATATACTCTTTACCGGATAGTTTTTCGGCGCAGTCTTTTATGATTTGTAATGTGCATACTCCCGGAACTATCGGTTGTCCCGCGAAATGTCCTTCATATATGCGATGCGAAGGATTCAGCTTCACTCTTAAACGATGAGCGGGCTCACCTTTCATTACATCGGTTATTTCGTAAAAATCATTCAATAACATTGTTTTCTCCCATTTTCTCCAGTCCGATAGTTAATCGTAGCCAGGAGTGCTTTATTTGTATTTTCTCAGAATCGTTTTCCGTCTCAGGTGTGGCATAAATCACCCCCTTGGAGATACCTCCTCCTGTTACAAATTTAGTATATTCTTTTGTTTTTTCTATTTTTTTAACGTTCCTGCCGGATAAAAATAACAGTTTGAAGTCAGTTTCAAAGATTTTCAGTACACGGTCTTTCCGCATAGGCTCTATACAACTGTAAACATTCCAGTTTTCACCTTTCATTCCGAAATCGAACAGACTAAGCCCGAACATGGTAGATGCGACAATGCGTATTTCACCATCTTCCATTGTTTTTGCGATAAGCATACCGTTAAAATGTTTGCCTCCGAAATCCAGCGTCATATTATACTTCTGCGCTTTATTCCCAACGGATATAATAGGAGCAGGCCCTGTTTTCAGCGGATATGTATTCTTAGAACAGGAGACGAAAGTAAGGCATACCAACAAGAGACTAATTAACTGAAAACTTCTTGTCATCTGTCAGTGTATTAAACTTTTTGTTCTGAAACAGGTAATCGGTATAATCGGTGGCATTCTCCGATATACGCAATTTGGATACCGACATATCTTTTTTGTCCATATAAATGTCGAAGCCTGAGATATATGCCTGTACGGATTTATTGGTTGGCTTTATTTTTATCAGGTAGGAGTTCGTATCTTCAAAGTATTCCATGTTATAACCTGATATCTGCGAAATATTACCCGACATACACGCGGCGAGCATACTTCTCATTTCGCTCATGACTTTATTCGATTTCAGGTTCACAACATTTTTTTTACCATCCGAAACTATCTTTAGTTTATCAGCATTTATAACAATCAGGTATTTTGTAGGGGAACTATAATCGAGACTTATTTTATCATTGTGCCTGTAATAGAATTTACCTTTCGAAGTTATATCTTCATTAAACAGGTCGAGATGCTTTATTTGAGTAAAATCACTTTCTATACTTTTTACAGATACAGCCTCCCGGAGAACCCGTTCATTAAAGGCTTTCACATCTTTCATCTTTTTCATCTGCGCGTTTATCTGCGGTATACAAATGAAAATAAGTAAATAACAAATATATATGCGTTTCATTTCGTTGTTTTAGGTATATCAAATAATTTATCTATCCTCTCTATGGTGTAATCGTTTTCTTTCAGAAGATCGAGCACTTTTCGTAACAGGCTGTCACTCTGCGGCAAGGGATCGTGTAAGAGAATGACTGCTCCCGGCTTTAGTCCTCGCTTTATTCGCTTCAATACCGTGTTTTCTTTCTTACATGTATCTAAAGAGCGGATACTCCAGCCAATAGTCAGATAACCCGTTGTCCTGACCACCTTTGCTATGGTCGGATTGGTGATTCCGAAAGGTGGACGAAACAATATCGTTCTTTCTCCTGTTACCTCCTCAATAGCTTTTTCGCAATCGCTTAGCTCCCTTCCCATCCGTTGGGATGTATACAAAGGAAACGAAAAAAAGTGATTAAAAGTATGATTACCGATTAAATGGCCTTCCTCTTTCATCCTTAACAGGATACTCTCATTGCCTTTAATCTTGCTGCCGATGTAAAAAAAAGTAGTTTTGATATCGTATTCTTTCAGAATATCAAGCACTTTGGGCGTCTGCTCTTTGTCGGGCCCGTCGTCAAATGTGAGTGCTACGACTTTTCCTTTCTTTTCATTCCGGCATAATGCTTTTAAGTATATTCCCGACCGGATGCTGTAAGAGGCATAGATGAGGAATATAAGCAGTATAGCGGCTATGGATGAAATGAAAATCAGCATTTTTTCAATAATATCAATGAATGATTTATAGTGTAATAATGGTTGTAGATAAGCAGGTATTGTATATCACCGGATTCTTCCAACCGACTTAATCCTTTCCACATACCGAAAGCCGAAGCGGTCGGGTATTCCCCGCAAATATCTTTGAATGTCGAGTATGAGGTGGATGGGAATAATTGCTCCACAACATTATATACCAGGTCATCGGTTGTATTTCCATTTTTACCTATGATAAGATGTTGTATATCAATCGATTTTAGATTGTTTTCTGTCAGGAATATCTTTATCCTGTGCAGCATCTCCTCCGAAGACAGCTTTCCTGTAAATGTCCTGACAGCTGCCAGTTCTGCAACAGTATATAATTCTTTTTCAGCCGCTAATGTAAAAAACTGGGAGCCTTCGCCCAATATAATATTATCGAGCATACCCAGCCTTTTCAAGATAGTATGCCCGGCGGGTAACACTTCATCGGCAGCACCGATCAGGACCTGATTGTCACCTTCCCATATCCTCATCATGCCGTCGATCAGGGCGCTTTCGAAGCTGAGGCCGCGGTGCACATAGGTATTGTTATAAGAATGGCTGCCTGTAATCAGGGCGATCTGAGCGCCTATGACATTGAATGTAGATTGTATAAAAGCCGAAGGATTCAGCAATTGCTCCTCATTTTCTATGAGATTATCCAGAAATTTTTCTGTATCGGTCAGGCATCCAAGTCCGGTGGCTGTAATAATGGCATCTATATTTTTGTTTCCACTTTGTTCCAGACAAATCAATCCGCACGCAACACCCATCCTTACAATGTGGCTCATACGGCGGCGCATATTCGCGTTGGTTATGATGTGCTTGTAATCAGGCTCCACCGCATGCAGCATCCCGCTTTCTCCGGTAATACCATCGGGGTGGATAGATGCGAATGAGTTTATATAACAAGGTCTTTTCATAACTAAGAGTCTATTCTATTGCCGAAAAAAGTAAAGAAGAATCATTCCCTCCGAATCCGAAAGAGTTGGATAAGACATGTTTGATCGGTAAGCCTTCGTCACATTCTGTAACAGGAATAAGATTCGTATCTTCTATCGGTTTTTTAAAGTTGAGGTTCGGATAAACGATTCCTTCAGATATGGATAATACGGATAAGGCCGCCTCTATCCCTTCCGAAGCTCCTAATGTATGCCCTATAAACGGTTTCAATGAACTGAATTTAGGTGTACCCTCACCGAAAAGATGTATGATCGCTTTCCCTTCCGACAGGTCGTTGTTAGGCGTTCCCGTACCATGCACGTTGATATAGTCCACATCACGGGGAAGTATATTTGCCATTTCAAGGGCTTCTTTCATACACAGGTACGGTCCGTCCCCATCGGGAGAAGTGGCTGTCTGGTGATAAGCATCATTTGCATTGGAATAGCCGGAGAGGATACAATATGGTTTTCTTTTTAATGTATTTTCTGCTTGCAGGACAATATAGCCCGCGCCTTCGCCCAGATTCAGGCCTTCACGGGATTTGTCAAATGGTTTACATAGTTCTTTATCCAGAATCATCAGCGAGTTAAAGCCATTCAGGGTAAACTTACATAAAGCATCGGTTCCTCCGACGATAACAGCATCCAGCAATCCGTTTTTAATCATCCTTGCCCCCAGCATTATCGCGTTTCCTGCGGAAGAACAGGCTGTACTTATTGTTGTTACATAATCGGTTATACCCAGATAGGACGCAATTTTTTGAGTGCTGTCGCCGCAATCGTGCGAAACAATATCCCTTAAACGGCCCTTTTCCTCATCCTTCCGGAAGTCAGCGTAAAAGCTTTCACTTAAATCCATACCGCCCACCGAGGTGGAAGATATAAGTCCGGTACGTTGAGCCTTTACGTCTATATTTGAATCCGATAAGGCCTCCTTCGCCGCCAGTATTCCAAGCAAAGCAGTTCGGGAGTATGTTTTACCGGAAGGTAGAGCTAATAACTCTTTAAGCTGCTCATTTGTATATTTCACCTCACTTACAGGAACATCGAGGCTGGTAGGGAAAAGAGTGACTTTGCCCATACCATGACTTTTGTGCCGGATAGCATACAGGTTTTCTTCTGTATTTATGCCTATACCCGATACAATACCTGTTCCTGTAATGTAAATCTTCATTATTTCTGATGTGTAGAAATAAATTCGGCTAATGATCTTACCGACCTGAATATTTCGCGTCCTTCGCCTTCTCCAGGCTTTTTGATTTTGATACCGTAATTACGTTCGAGGATAAGGATAATTTCGAGAGCGTCGATGGAATCCAGACCCAAGCCGTCTCCGAATAACGGGGCATCGGCATCTATATCTTCGGGAGTCATTTCTTCAAGATTTAATTCCTGTATCAGTTCTTTTTTCAGTTTTTCTATCAATTCTTCCATATTTTATCTTTCTTTATGAGTCTAAATTCAGCTTTGTATTTATTTGCAAAATATTCGCACCGACCGGTGATGCAAAATTGTAATTTACTCCTGTTCATGGCGAGTTTTACATATTTTTCCTGTCTTTCCGAACTATCGGGATATTCGATAAAGAAGGTATTTTCACCTTGTATTTTATGACGGATACATATTTCACCGGCAACAATGTTGGGCAGTGTATAAACGAATACAGCCGGACTGGCAGCATCGTCTCCACCTTCATCTATTATCCGCTGATGCTTTAGATCCGTATCTGATGACGAAGAGTAATTGGATAAGATAACTCCCATTTCATCGGAATTAAAAGTGATTCCATCGAGTAAATGCAGCGCTGCTATATATCCCAGTTTGCAGAGGTCATCCATCTTATAGAACTTCTGGTTGCTGTCGCCTGCATTTTTGTATGCTTCGCGGATAAAAACGGCAAAATCACCGGATGTGGAGTTAAATATGACTTCATCATTTACTTTTATAGAACTATTCTCTATAATACAGCTCTTTATTTCGTTGAATAAAAATGTTCCCTGCTCGATTGACTTATGCGAAGGTATTTTGGATAATATAATAGCAGCATTACAACCGCCAAAGCCGGAAGCCGTTTTAAAACAGGTGTTTATCATCTTTTCACAGATGTGATTATTACTTACATTCAGGGATTGTGAAACACCGTTTGTCTGATAACCTGATGTGCCGTATATGACGTCCTCTTTTAATTGGTGTGCGCAAATGATTGTTTCAATGATTCCCGATGCACCTAATGTATGCCCGAAATACGGCTTTAAGCTATTGACTGGAACTTTTTCCAATTGAGCCAGATGAACAGCTTTTGCTTCCATTTCATCGTTGAAAACGGTTGCAGTGCCATGCAGGTTTATGCAGTCGATGTCATTGGCTGTTACTCCGGCTTCATCCATCGCGTCCCTCATTGCATAGTACAGGCCGTCACCTGTGCGTGAAGGGCCTGATATATGATTGGCGTCGTTGCTTATTGCCCCGCCTCTGATAATTATATTGTTCGTTCCGGATTCTGCGGACAAAAGGATGCTTCCACAGGCTTCTCCCAGATTTAACCCGTCCCGTTCACTGTCGTAAGGCCTGCAAAGGTTTTCACTCAGGGAACGGAACGACCGGAAACCACTGGTAATGAAATGAGAAAGGATATCTATCCCCGTAACGATTATATGCTTATAGTCACCATTCAGGAGTAAGCGACGGGCGATAATAAGAGCCGATACTCCCGATATGCAGGCATTGGATACAACCATTGCCTTATCGTTCATTCCGAAATAATCTGTAATCTTAGATGCGCTTTCCCTGAGAAAAACGTTCCTGTCAATGTTTTCTGTATGATGTTGGAGTAAGTCTACATTTCCCTTTGTCGAGGAAAGAATGAAACCGCACTCTTTCAGGCTTATTTCTCTTTGCGATAATAAGTCCCTGATCGATAATATGGCGAGTTGTTCGGCCTTGCTGAATTTTTGCAGGCTGTACTTTTCTGTCAGTCCGTTCAGGATACCGGAATTAATTAACCCGGCAAGAATTGGTGTGTCGGAGATTTTTCCTGCTTCGACAGAGGCAATCCCAGATTTATTCAGGCTGATGGCACGGACATTTTCTTTAGTTGTAAATCCTAAAGAACTGATAATGTTATCGGCGGTGATGTATATGTCATTCAGATATTCCATTTCTTCTTCCACTCCTGATAAAAATCGGGATTTGTCCACTCCAGTTCATTATTCGAATTTAAGAATACCTGAACCGTACTGCCTGTAGCGACAACTGTCTCACCGTCACTTTTATAAACAGTATATTCAAATATTATTTTCGCCGCGTCCGAAGCTATATAGTTTGTTTCCACAATGGCTTCTTCCCCGAATGATAAGGATTGCTTATACTGGCAGGTGAGGTCGACAATGGGCGCGGTATATCCGTTCTCGTAAATGTCGCAATAACCGATTCCATATCGTTTGCCAAAGGTTTCCCGGCCATCCTCAAAATACTTGATATATTGGCCATGCCATACAATACGCATGGAATCTACTTCGCTGAAACGGACTTTTATAGTGGTTCTGTCTGTTAGCGCGGGTTCTTTAGCTCTGTATTTATGTTTTTTCATTCCTTTTTCAAAAATATTTTCATACGGCATTCGGCGACAAGGTTATCTCCGGTTTTTACTGTCGCACCTATCAGGGTGATTTCGGCGACTTCCTGTATTATTTTTATCTCGGTATGCAGTTCATTACCTACCTTTGGTAAGATGTGAATTGTCATCTTGTCTACAGATCCGATAAAGCCGAGTGGTACGGCGACATTATTTTGCCTACAGATATATCCGACACGTGCTGCGGCCGATTGCGCGATATGTTCTATAATACCGGGTTCCTTGAAATAATTGTTTTCAATGAAAATATTACCGGGGCTGATTGTCAGTCCCGTATATGAACAGTCACCTTCAATTCCGTAAAACTTATCGACCATCACTATTGGCGGACGTTGCGGAATTAAGTCCAATATACCTCCTTCTTCTGTTATTACCAGCTTACTCATATTCGTTTACAAACCATAATGCTATGCCCCAATCCCAATCCGTCGTGTATTTCGTTAACTTCCAGTCCGGCTGCTTTTACACAGCGTATCATATCATCCGAATGATACATCTTGCTGTTGCCGTTTGCCAGTGCCGTAAAATACAGGCTGGTCAGGGTGAGGCAATAAGCTGCTGTTTCAAATTTCTGACGATCCCAAAATGTTTCCATAATGTAAAGGAACGAAGATTTTTCCATAGATGCTGCGGCACGGGACAAAATACTTGTAGCTTCTTCTTCCGAAAAACAATCGAGGAACTGACTCATCCATATAGCATCGAAGCCTTTTGGAAAGGGCACTTCTTTATCCAGCAGATTACAGCCATGCCCGTGTATGCGGTCGGAGCCTGTCCGGCCGGAAGTTTGTTCCTTCATCAGTTCTAGTTGCTGGGGTAAATCCATGATAGTAACATCTACTCCGGTGTCGAATTCAACACACTTCATGGCCCAGCGGCCTGTATTACCTCCCACATCGAGCAATGTACGGGGACTGTTTGCAAAGACGATTTCCAATGCTTGTGAAAAGGAATTATCGGAATAGAAATGGTCGAAATCGAACCAGCTTTTTTGTACATTCTCAGGCAACTTTGACAGGCCTTCATATATTGTCGGCCATTCGCCAAAAACTTTCAGTCCTTCAGGTTTTCCATTCAGAAGTGCTTCTTCCAGATTGAATAGCCCTGAATAGTTTACATCATGATTAAAGTTCATATTGATACGTGCCATTTCATCGTTCAATAAGAACCACCCGACCTTAGACAGAGTATATTTATCATCCTTTATCAATACAGTACCAATCGAAAGCGAAGCCTCCAGCAATACTTGTGCTGCATAACGGGATAGCTTTTTATGTTCCGAAATTTCATTCAGCGTTAGCCCCTCCCGGCTCTCTGATAATAATTCGAAAATACCGAACTTGAGCATAAGCCGTGATACCTGAAAAACAATAGGGCCAAAGGCTATTTCCTGCGCCATCCGTTGTGCTTCGGCCGCTGAAAATTGCTCTTCGGAATATCTTTTTTGTAAGGAAGGAAACAAGTTCATGATTGATTATATGTTAGTCGGATTGTTATGCTTTACTTTTCGTTCCAGAAATTGTAGTAGTTGAACCACTGTTCCGGATATTTTTTCAGAATATTTTCCAGTGCCGGAACGTATTGGTCAAGTAATTGTTGTTCAGGCTTTGCTTTTTCATTTTTTAAAACAGGTGCAGCCACGATGAAATGGAACCGGTACGATTTCTTAGGTTCGCGCATGGCAAAATAAAATACTACGGGGACTTTCATTTTTGCCGCTAATAGAAAAGGTCCGGATGGAAAGCTGGTTTCTTTTCCCATGAATATACCCTTCAGGCGTCTCTCTTCATTGATATACCGGTCGCCCTGAAAACAGATATACTCTTTATTATCCAAAGCTTCCTTTATAGCAAATACATGGTTCAGATCAGTATCATTTACAGGAATTACTTTAAAACCGGCCGGAACGGAATTTTTTTGAAGTAATTCTTTTATCCTCTTATATTCAGCGTCATATAAAAGGATGTTGATTTTTTTACCATATTCCTCAAAGAACGGTGTACCCATTTCCCAATTGCCGGTGTGAGCCCCGATTATAATTGCTCCCGTGTCGGCATTCAGTATATCAAGGAAACTTTCATAATTTTCGAAACGGAAAGTATATTTATCTTTCATTCCGTTGCCGATAGCAACTTTATCTATCAGCGTTTGCCCAAACCTGTAATAGCTACAAAAGAGCATTCCGATAGAGGAAAATATGCTTTTGTTCAGTACCTTACGGGAATAATACCAGATACTTCCGGTAGCTTTTGGCGCAAAGGGGATAAAGTATAAGACGATAGTGCTTAAAAATATATAAGCCGCAGTAATTCCGATTTTCTTTATCAGGAAGATAAAGAAAAGGTATCCGAATACTCCTCCTCTGGTTTTACCCTTCCATTCCGTCATTTGGCTTGTCGAGATGTTCTATGATAAAATCATAGAAATCCTGAAAAGTTTTTATATTTACAAAGTCATTACCATTTACGGTGAATCCGAAATTCTGTTCTATCAGTACGACCATATCTACAAAGTCGAGGCTATCCATTTCCAATGTCTCGATCAAAGGCGCATCCGGTTGGATAGTTTCTACATCTACTTCGAATTCTTCGGCTAAAGTAGTTCTTATTTTCTCTATTATCTCCTCGTTCGTCATTTCCATAAAAGACTAGTTACTCTTTGAATTTTTTAATTATCAGGGTTGAATTTGTCCCTCCAAAACCGAATGAGTTGGAAAGGAACATGTCAAATGAAGTGTCAATACGTTTATTAGGTATATTAAGCAAAGCCGAGGCTTCGTCTGCTTCTTCAAAATTAAGATTCGGGGCGATGAAATTATTATTCATCATCAATATCGAATAGATTGCTTCGCTGGCTCCTGCCATCCACATTTCGTGTCCTGTCATCGATTTTGTGGATGTTACAAAAGGTCTATGCTCCCCGAGCACCGTGCTGATCGCTTTAGCCTCATTCATGTCCCCGATAGGGGTAGATGTGGCATGCGCGTTTATATATCCGATTTCCTCCGGTTTTACATTCGCGTCTTTCAGGCACATTTCCAAAGAACGGACAGGCCCGTCTATATTCGGAGTAGATATATGGTCCCCGTTCGAAGAGAATCCATATCCGATTACTTCTGCCAGAATATTAGCTCCGCGTCTCACCGCAGATTCGTAGCTTTCCACTACCAGACTGGCGGCACCGCCGCTGGGAATAAGCCCGTCCCTGTTCTTGTCGAATGGGCGGGATGCTCTGGCAGGTTCATCTGTCAATTTGGAAAATGTTCCCAATCCATCGAAGCTACCTACCGAATATGGGTTTACTTCTTGTGCGCCTCCGCAAAGGATACAATCCTGTAAACCGTTTTTGATGAGGAAGTATGCTAATCCGATAGCATGTGAACCACTGGCACATGCGCCTGAAACAGTGAGATTGATTCCTCTCAGCTTGAAAATAACCGAGAGATTCATTGTTACGGTCGAGTTCATCGACTGGAAGATTGATCCTGAGCCAACGAGCACCGTATTCTTCTTGTTACGGATAATATCGGCAGCTTCTATGACAGGGAGCGCGCTGCTATCATTTCCATAGAGTACACCTACTTCATTCGCCTCGAGGAATGCATCGTCTATTCCTGCATTCCGGAAAGCTTCGAGAGTAGCAACATATGCATATTCGCCTTGTTCGGCTAAGAAGTTACGCTTTTTACGATCGAGAAGTTTTTTCATGTCAGGCCTTTCTATTATGCCTGTCAGCGGGGAAAGGAAACCGAAGTCCAGCCTTTCGGGGTCGATGCCTATACCCGATTTGCCATGATATAGCGAGTCTTTTACCTCATCAAGATTTTTTCCGATGCAGGAATAAATTCCCATGCCTGTTATAACAACTCTCCTCATTTATGTATTTATAGTATCATCAGGTATATATACCGCCATTAATGGAAATCACTTCGCCTGTAATGTAAGACGCTTCTTTCGAAGCCAGGAAACCGACTAACGACGCTACTTCTTCCGCTGTGCCGAAACGCCCTGCGGGTATCAGCTTTTTCAACTCTTCTTCCGGCAGGTCTTTTACCATATCCGTTTGTATGAATCCCGAAGCTACGGCATTTACGGTCACGTTTCTGGGGCCGACTTCAGATGCAAGCGCTTTGGTTGCCGCTATAAGGCCGCCTTTGGCTGCCGAATAGTTCGCCTGTCCCTTCATTCCTTTAATGCCGGACAAAGATACAATATTTATAATTCGGCCGAATCTCTTTACCAGCATATTTTTCAACATATACTGGGTCACATGGAAGAATCCGTTGAGGCTGACGTTTAATACACTTGTCCAGTCTTCTTCGGGCATCCATATCATCAGGTTATCTTTTCTGATACCTGCGTTATTTACCAGAACTTCTATATATTCGTTTTTATGTTGCGCTGTCCAGGTATCGAGTACCGACTTTGTTTCGGCAGCATCCGATACATCAAATTTCAACAGTTCCCCGTCAGAGCCTTTTTCCTTAACCAACTCTAATGTCTTTTCTGCGTCTTCACGGCTCGAATTATAGTTGATAAGGATAAAATATCCCATTTCGGCAAGTTTGAGGCTCGTTGCTCTGCCGATTCCTTTGCTGGCTCCTGTTACTAAAGCATATTTCATAATGAAATTTTTTCTATCTCTTTATTCGTTAGGTAATTCGTCAGCTTACCGATCTCTTTGTATTTCGGTGCATCTTCTACAAATTTAGGGAAGATATCCCTTATTTCATCATAGATTACTTTTGTATTCTTTGATAAATCATTTTGTATAGCCAGGCAGTCTATCGCCTGTGTTATCGCCATAAACAAAACAGACATAACCTGATATCCGTTGTCTATAACCGTTTTGGCAAGTAGGGCTGAATTTGTTCCCATACTTACAATGTCCTGATTATCATTGTTGTTCGGTATGCTGTGTACATACATAGGGTAGGAGAGTGTCTGGCACTCTGCCGTGGTAGAGGTTGCTGTAAATTGCGCAGCCTGTAACCCGTAGTTCAATCCCAGTACACCCATATTTACAAAGGGAGGAAGTATATCGTTTATCCGGTCGTGAAACAGGTAATTGAGCTGCCTTTCGGAGAGCATAACCATTTTTGTCACAGCGATTTTCAGTTTATCCATTTCAAAGGATACATAATCGCCGTGGAAATTTCCGCCATGATATACATTTTCGCTTTCTTTGTCTACAATTGGGTTATCGCAGGCTGAATTGGTTTCGTTAACCAATACCTCCTCGGTATTTACCAAAGTATCGTGTACAGGGCCTAATATCTGAGGAACACAGCGTAATGAATAATATGGCTGGACTTTATGTTTAAGTATTTTTTCTTTATTCTCTTTGTTATACAGGTAATTCTCACGCTTGCGTAAACTGGCGCTTCCGTTGCTCCATTTACGCATCATTCCGGCTATCTCTTTCTGACCTTTATGGTGTTTTGTTGCATTCAGTTCTTCGGACATGAAGTCATCATACGAAGAGGCTATCTCATTTATCATCACTGATGCCGCAACAGCCCAGTGTAGCAATCTCTTTGCATATATGAGGTTTACAATGCCGATTCCTGTCATAACTGAAGTTCCGTTGGTAACCGAAAGTCCCTCACGTATATGCATGGAGATTGGCTTCAATCCGTTTTCTTTCAATACCCCGGCCGTATCTCTCAATTCATCCTTGTAAAACACTTCACCTTCACCTATTAAAGCTAGCGCGATATGAGCCAATTGTACAAGGTCGCCACTTGCTCCTACGCTGCCATGCTCGGGTACAAACGGGCAGATACCGCGGTTGATAAATTCCGCTAATAAATGAATTAATTCGGGATGAATCCCTGATTTTCCCTGCAACAAGTTATTCAGGCGTACTATCATCGCCGATTTCACATAGAGGGCGTCCAGAGGTTTGCCCGCTCCTGTGGAATGGCTGCGGATAATATTGTATTGAAGATTGTTCAGGAAGTCATCATCGACACGGTATTGGGCCATAGGGCCAAATCCGGTATTGATGCCATATATGATTTTATCCTCCGAAAATTTTTTCAGAAAGTCGTAGCTTTGTTGTACTTGGTCAATGTTATCTTTATCAACAACCAGTTTCTTTTCCTTAAATAAAAGTGTGTATATAGAATCAATGTCAAGGGCTTTTCCCATTTTTCTTTATAATCAGATTAAAGATTTGCAAAAGTATTACTTTTTGACATCTCCTGCAATGCGCTAAAGAAAAAAAAGTTAATATATAAATATAAAAGACTGAGATTAAAATCAGGAGATTTTATTTGATAAAGCTAAAAAAAGGTTGTATCAACACAAGTATTTCATCATGTATCACAGTATCGTTTGATGCTACAATATGGTGGTTATTGAAAAGGAGTTCCTTTCCTTCAAAGTTTGTAATCCGTCCGCCGGCTTCTTCTACTATAAGTGCGCCTGCCATAAAGTCCCAGGGTTTGATGAAGGCTTCACACCAGATATCGAACCGTCCGGCAGCTACATAGCATAACGACATGGCAGCGGAACCATTGACGCGGATACTGGATGCTTTGCCGTATAACTGATCCATAAAGCGGTTCATCAGGGGTTTGTATTCTTTGTCGTTATATGGTAAATCAAGTCCCACCAGAGCTTTGTTTATATCGTTTGTGGCAGATACCGATATCTGTTTTCCATTCAGGTACGCGTTACCGCCTTTCCATGCATAAAAGCATTCATCACGGCATACTTCATATATAACGCCTGCTAATGGCTTCGATTTGTAGGTAAGGGCTATGCTTACGCAGTATGGAGCGTTGTCGTGAATAAAGTTGGTTGTTCCGTCGAGTGGATCGATAACCCAGCAATAGTCTTTTTCTTCGGTTTTTATAGTTTCTTCTTCGGTGACAAATCCGGCTTCCGGTAACAAGGCCGATAATTTTTTTACCAGAAGTTTTTCGGTTTCCTTGTCTACATAGGATACATAGTCGTGTGTGTTCTTTTCTTCTACTCTGTTTCTTTGAAAAACTTTTCTCTCCTTTGCGAGAAAGTGCCCGCCTTCGGTAGCTATTTTGCAGACTTCGGATGTGATATGCTCTAAATTCATAAGTGTATATTAAAAACGATTCAAATTTAATGAAATAAAAAAGAGTTGTAACTTTATATCGCTATTATTGTTTAATATTACCTGTTAAAGTATCCGTTGTTCACTATTCTGTGATTACATGGTATACTTTTTGCAGGTTTATAATATATAGATAAATTTATGGAAGTATTATACATAAAAAATATGGTTTGCAACCGTTGCATTATGGTTGTGGAAGCGGAACTCGAAAAACTGGATATACAGACGCTTTCAGTTGAGTTGGGAGAAGTCCGTCTCGATAAAAAATTAACCACAGAGCAAAAAAATAAGTTGAACGGGAGACTCGAATCTCTGGGCTTTTCATTGATAGACGATAAAAAAGGCCGTTTGATAGAACAGGTCAAGAACCTTATTATAGAGTTGGTACATTATAATAACAATAATCTGAAAATCAATCTGTCCGATTATATCAGTGAGAAGCTTCATCACGATTATAATTATATCAGCAATTTGTTTTCGGAAGTAGAGGGCACTACGATAGAAAAGTATTTTATCGCCTAGAAAATAGAAAAGGTAAAGGAATTGCTGGTATATGATGAGTTAACGCTGAATGAAATAGCTTTCAACCTGAATTATTCCAGTGTAGCTCACCTTAGCGCCCAGTTTAAGAAAGTAACGGGCCTCACTCCGAGCCATTTCAGGCAAATAAGAACTAACAAGCGAAAACCATTGGATGAGGTGTAAATCTCATAAACTTTCCAAAGAATAGTATAACAACTTCCGGCTATTTTGTTGCCATCTTTGTATAATCAAAAGATGAAGATTATGAAAGCAACAGATAATACAGTAAAGAAGACGTTTCCCGTACTCCAGATGTCATGCGCGTCGTGTGCTATAAGCGCGGAGAGTATCGTTAAGGGACTGAAAGGAGTGGTAAATGCATCAGTTAACTTTGCTACTGCAACATTGGCTGTAGAATATTTGCCGAATGATATATCGCCCGAGGATATGCGTGATGCAATTCAGGACGGGGGATATGACCTGCTTATTGAAGAAGACGAGAATACAACCGCTGAAACTTTGGAAGAAATTCACCGGAAGAAATTCGGTGATCTGAAACGGAAAACGATATTAGCCATCGTCCTTTCTATACCGGTAGTTGCAATAGGGATGTTCTTTATGCATATGCCTTATGCCAACGAAATAATGTGGGCGCTTTCCACTCCTGTTATTTTTTGGTTGGGTAAAGGTTTCTTTATCAATGCATGGAAGCAGGCAAAACACAAATCTGCCAATATGGATACGCTTGTGGCATTGAGTACAAGTGTAGCTTATTTGTTCAGTGTGTTCAATACGCTGTTTCCTGATTTCTGGATAGCAAGAGGAGTAGAACCCCATGTCTATTTCGAGGCTGCCAGCGTTATCATTGCATTTATTCTATTAGGACGGTTGCTGGAGGAAAAGGCAAAAGGAAATACTTCGTCTGCCATAAAAAAGCTGATGGGCTTGCAACCGAAGACAGTTACGATTATACAAGAAAATGGTAGTCAAAATCAAATACCAATTGAAAATGTAAGCATAGGCGACCTGATTCTGGTTAAGCCCGGAGAAAAGATTGCAGTCGACGGACGGGTTACAGAGGGTACATCATATGTGGACGAAAGTATGTTGAGCGGAGAGCCTGTCCCCGTATTGAAAGAAGCAGATGAAAAAGTATTTGCCGGAACAATAAACCAGAAAGGAAGTTTCCGCTTCAAGGCTGAGAAAGTAGGCTCCGAAACTATGCTTGCTCAAATTATAAAGATGGTGCAGGAAGCGCAGGGCAGCAAAGCTCCAGTGCAAAAACTGGTTGATAAAATAGCCGGAATCTTTGTCCCCGTGGTAATAAGCATTGCTATTGTGTCTTTCATTGTCTGGCTCATACTAGGTGGTAGCGGAGGTTTTACACATGGCTTACTGGCATTGGTAACGGTGCTGATTATTGCCTGTCCTTGTGCTTTGGGACTTGCAACGCCTACAGCGATAATGGTCGGGGTAGGGAAAGGCGCTGAAAAAGGCATCCTGATAAAAGATGCCGAAAGCCTCGAACTGGCGAAGAAGATAAACGCAGTTGTGCTGGACAAGACCGGAACCATAACAGAAGGTAAACCTCAGGTAACCGATATTCTCTGGTTGGATAATGATGACAGCCGCAAAGCCGCTTTACTAAGTCTGGAGAAGCAGTCGGAGCATCCGCTGGCAGAGGCTGTGGTACGATATTTCGATGCAGAGGCGTCTATTCCTGTTTCCGGTTTCGAAAGTATTACGGGAAAAGGAGCTAAAGGCTTTGTTGGCGGGCAGTTATACTTTGCTGGAAATTATAAATTGCTGAATGAGAACAATATTACTATAAATGAAGTATTAAACAATAAGGCAAAAGAACTTAGCTCCCAGTCTAAAACCGTAATCTGGTTTACCGATGATAAACAGGCGATTGCAGTCGTTGCCATTGCCGATGAGATAAAGACGACTTCACAAACCGCTGTCCGGCAATTGCAATCATCCGGAATAGAGGTGTATATGCTCACCGGAGACAATGACTCCACAGCAAAGGAGATAGCTGCACGAGCCGGTATAAAACACTATAAAGCCGAAGTATTGCCTCAACAAAAGGCTGAATTTATAAAGCAATTGCAAGCAGAAGGTAAAATAGTCGCAATGGTCGGAGACGGGATTAATGACAGTACGGCGCTGGCTCAGTCCGATTTGAGCATAGCGATGGGTAAAGGCAGTGATATAGCTATGGATGTGGCAAAGATGACAATTATATCGTCGGACCTCACCAAGATACCCGAAGCTATTAAGCTGTCGCGGCAAACTGTGACTACTATACGGCAAAACCTGTTCTGGGCATTTATATATAACCTGATAGGAATCCCTATTGCCGCGGGCATCCTTTTCCCAATCAACGGCTTTTTACTTAATCCGATGATAGCAGGCGCGGCCATGGCGTTGAGTAGTGTCAGTGTGGTTAGCAATAGCTTACACTTGAAATGGAAGAAATAAAGATTTATAACCCTCATAACTGCCCGTAGGGCAAAGTAACTCATAATTCATAACTTATAACTCATTAAACATATGGAAACAAAGATATTCACATTTAAGACCAATATCAATTGTGGCGGATGTATCGCCAAAGTTACCCCGTTCCTCGATGAAGTAAAAGGTATTTCAAACTGGAATGTTGATACCGCCAATAAGAATAAAATACTTACAGTAGTATCGGACGGCATCAGCGAAAGCGAAGTAATAGATACTGTGCAAAAAGCCGGATTTAAAATAGAAATGATATAGAGTATTATTTAACGGGCGGCTGTCTCATAAATAAATTTTGGTATCTTTTTGTCATGTTGAACGGAGTGAAACATTTCGTTTCTCAATATCGAGATTCTTCGTTGCACTCAGAATGACAAAGAGGGTAACACTTTGAAAATACAACTTTATTTATGGGACAGCCCCTGTTTTTTTGAGTGAATTAATCTCTGTTGTTAAATATCTAAATACTTTTTATTATTTATATCTCTGATTATATTAAAGTTTTATAAACATTTCAAAGAACGATTGTTTTTTTACATATAGATAAAGTTTCTCTGAAAATATTCAGATAGTTACTATGATTTTCATCCGTGCAATATTGGCGCATTCGTTTTTATTGTCTTACCTTTGTCGCAGCATTTCTAACGTTGTGTAATGTCATGGATTGGTTAATGGAGACCATTTTTGAACCCTCGTCGGTTCAATCTATTATAATTATTTCGGTCGTTTCGGCCATTGGGTTGCAACTGGGTAAGTTACAGCTGTTTAATATTTCACTGGGTATCACCTTTGTTTTCTTTGTCGGCATTATTCTGGGACATTTCAATCTTGACCTGAATAAAGATATGCTTAATTTTGCTCAAAATTTTGGGCTTATACTCTTTATCTATGCTTTAGGATTGCAGGTGGGTCCCGGCTTCTTTTCATCTCTGCGGAAAGGTGGCCTCCGTTTAAATCTGCTGGCTTTGGGCGTCGTATTCCTCGGATTGGCAATGGCGCTTATATTCAGTATTGTCAGCGATATTTCTTTACCTAATATGGTCGGTATCCTTTGTGGAGCCACAACGAATACCCCGGCTCTGGGGGCGGCACAACAAGCATTGAAGCAAATAACCGGCGGAGATGTGAAAGCCATAGCCGATATGGCATTGGCTACAGCCGTTGCATATCCGTTGGGAGTAGTAGGTGTAATACTGGCTATCATATTCCTGAAGAAAGTACTCGTGGCCAAAGGGGCTTATGCCGTTCCCAGCGAGAAGAAAGACCATAATACATATGTAGGGGAGTTTCACGTGACCAATCCTGCCATAGAAGGAAAGACGATCCGTGATATCATGAAACTGTCCTCAAAGCGTTTTGTGATATCACGCATCTGGCGCGACGGCAAAGTGACCATACCTACTTCCGAGAGTGTGATGCAACATGACGACCATCTGCTGATTATCTCCATCAAGTCGGATGTGGAACATATCAAGGTTTTGTTCGGTGAGCAGGAAAACGTAGACTGGAACAAGGAAGATATAGACTGGAACCATATAGATAACAGCCAACTCGTATCGCGCCGTATTATCGTAACCCGCAGCAAGGTTAATGGTGTGAAGTTAGGTACATTGAGGCTCAGAAACAATTACGGGATCAATATTACCCGTATCAATCGCGCGGGTATAGACCTGCTTGCTTCACCGGACTTGTCGTTACAGATAGGCGATAAGCTCACAGTTGTAGGAGAGAAGGCGTCGATAGACAATGTTGCTAAAATACTCGGTGACGAAGAGAAACGTCTCGACCGTCCCAATCTCATTGCTATCTTTGCCGGTATTGCATTAGGTCTTATACTGGGAGCATTACCCCTGCCTTTCCCGGGTATGACATTCCCTGTGAAGCTGGGTATAGCCGGAGGACCTATCATTGTAGGGATACTGATGGGCGCATTTGGCCCGCGCTTTCGCTTTACCACATATACAACTCAAAGTGCAAACTTACTGATGCGCCAGTTCGGGCTCACGGTTTATCTGGCATGCTTAGGAATCAGCGCCGGAGAGCATTTCTTCGAGACGGTATTCCAGACAGAGGGGCTTTTATGGATAGGCTTCGGTTTTATACTAACTGTTGTCCCTGTCATTATTGTAGCCCTGTTTGCCATGAAGATGTTCAGACTCAACTATGCCAAATGTGTCGGAATGCTATGCGGCAGTATGGCGAATCCAATGGCGCTCAACTATGTAAACTCGATAATAGAAGACGATGAACCATCAGTAGCATATGCTACTGTTTATCCCGTATCCATGTTTGCCCGGATAATCTTTACGCAACTATTGCTGATGTTCTTTATTTAGTTACGGGTTGTTGAAAGTGAAGAACAAAAAACGAAAAATATTTTTCACTCTTCATTTTTAGTTTTTCACTTATTGTTCATTCTTCTTCCGGCTTGGCACCATTATAGCAATATGTACAAACGCATTCTTTAGGCAGTCCGATTGATGCGATCAGATCCTCTACCGTAATAAACTTCAGTGTTGTTATATTCAGTTTTTTACGGATGCAGTCTATCATATTCTTATATTGCTGCGAATCGGTAGTAGCGTACTTATCCAGATCTTTTGCGTGATCTCCTTCCAGTTCCTCCACCGTACGGCGGGCAATCAGTTCCAATGGTGAACGTGATGCCGAAAAACCCAGGTAAGGGCATGAAAACAAAATCGGCGGGCTACCTAAACGGATATGTACTTCTTTTGCTCCGTATCCGTAGAGTATATTCACGTTGTCGTTGAGTTGCGTGCCCCGCACAATGGAATCGTCACAGAATATTACGCGCTTGTCTCTTAACAGTTCCCGGTTGGGGATTAGTTTCATCTTAGCTACCAGGTCACGCACTTTCTGATTGGCCGGCGTAAAACTTCGCGGCCACGTAGGGGTATATTTGATAATGGCGCGGCGATAAGGGATTCCTTTTCCTTCGGCATATCCCAAGCCCATACCGATACCCGAGTCGGGGATAGCGGCAACATAATCAGCTTCCGTATCGTCTCTCTTAGCCATGGCCTGCCCACTGGCATAGCGCACAGCATCGACATTTATTCCTTCATAGTCGGATACCGGATAACCATAGTACACCCAGAGAAAAGAGCAGGCCTGCATCTTTTTGTTTGGTTTGCGCAGTTGAGTCATACTGTCGGCAGTAAGCATAACTACTTCTCCGGGACCGACATTATATTCCAATTCGTACTCCAGATTAGGAAAACTGCAAGGTTCGCTTGTTGCTGCGTATGCTCCGTCTTTCTTTCCTATAAGGACAGGAGTACGCCCCCATTTATCACGTGCCGCGATAATCCCTTCTTCGGTAAGGATAAGCATGGAACAAGAGCCTTTTATCTTTTCCTGAACAAGCTCTATTCCTTCTACAAAGGTATTGGCCTGTGATATAAGGAGAGCGATCAGTTCCGTTTGATTAATTTGTCCTGCATTAAATTCCGAAAAATGACATCCTTTATCGAGCAATTCCTTTTCCAGTTCATCTATATTATTCACTTTGGCGACCGTTACCACGGCATATTTGCCCAGATGGGAACTGATAAATATAGGCTGAGGGTCGGTATCGCTGATAATACCGATACCCGAGTTACCCTGAAATTTGTCCAGGTCGGCTTCGAAGCGTAGGCGAAAATATGAATTCTCAAGATTATGAATTGCCCGTTTAAAGATTCCGTCATGGAGTGTAACCATCCCTCCTCTGCGGGTTCCCAGATGCGAGTTGTAATCCGTTCCGTAAAAAAGGTCTGTAGCACAGGCTGTTTTAGATATTGTTCCAAAGAAACCACCCATTTTCTATTGTGTTTTTAATTAGTTGCAAAAAGTAATTTTATACCGTGTCTTAAAGTCATAACAGCCAATCATTGTTATACTTATATGGATAACATAAGGTGTGATGCCTTATTTTTTAGATTGGGATATAAAAGTACAGATTTCGGGGAATAACCGCCTTATAAGTAACAGATTAATTTTAAATTAATACACATGTTTCAGTTTTCAGTTAATAATACTCTTGCAAAGACGCCAAGGCGCAAAAGGTAACAAAAGTAACACATATACCAGTTATCAGTTAACAGTCATCAATTAACAACTTGTATCTCGTGTCTTGTCTACTCGTATCTCATATAACTTTCAACTTACGACTTGCTAAAAGGTAACAAAAGTAACAGTTTTTTAGCTTTCTTATCTTTTTATATTTTCTAATAAATTCAGTTTTCCAAAGAACGATATTCCAGTGAATACTATATAGATAAACTCTTAAAAAAATCATACATATCTGAAGATCAAGATTCAATTTTTATAAAGATAAAAGCATGGAAAATATCCCATGCTTTTATCTTTTGACTATAAATAATATTGTTTTCTATTTTTTCAATGTAAAGAAGAATTCCAATCCTCCTCCGGCGCGGTTTTTAACCTCTATCTCTCCTTTGTGGAACAGAACGGCATTCTTTACAATGGATAGACCTAAGCCAGAACCGCCCGTATCACGAGTACGCCCTTCGTTAACACGGTAGAAACGTTCGAAAAGCCTAGCCAGATATTGTTCGTCAACACCCCGGCCCGTATCGCAGAAACTAAAATACAGATATTCATTATCCTCCATATAGTTTTTGATATTGATTTCTATATGTTGTCCTGCATAACTGATTGAATTATCTATCAGGTTTCGGAAGATAGAATAGAGTAGGGTATAATTCCCGTCTATAGTCAGGTCATCTTTGATGGATACATTTAGTTTTATATCATTAGCTGCCAGTCCGTCGGTTAAATCTATCCTGACTTCATCCACGAGCTGTGCCAGATTCACTTTCTCCAGTTTAAACTGGGCAGGAGCTTCTTCTATTTTACTTATGAGGCTTACATCATCTATCAGGTTCGACAGGCGGATGGTCTGTTGGTGAGCCCTGTGAATAAACTGTGCTTGTTTATAGGCTTCGAGTTTTTGAGAATCCAGCGTCTCAAGATATCCACGCAGGCTTGTAACAGGAGTTCTCAGTTCATGGGCGATATTGTTTGTCATCTCCTGTTTCAGCAGACGTGTTTTCTCAGTACGTGTAATGTCTTTTATTGTAATCTCGAAGCTGTCGTCTTCGAAAACAATTGTCTGAATAGAGAAGGTCTTTCCGTTCTTTTTCAGTTGGAATGTATGGAAGTTCTCATCCTTTGTCCGTTTACTGATAAACGCTATAGCAGGATCGAATACTTCTTCTTTGATAATGGCTTCCAGATTGAAAACAGGCTGGTCTACAATAAAATTGAAATACTGGAAAAAATGTGTGTTGGCATATATTTTCTTAAACTCTTTGTCGAAGATACAAATGCCTTCATGTGAAAACTGGAAGTGTTGTATCAGTTTTTCCCGCTCCACTTCTATTTCGCGCTTACTGTTTTCTTTCTGTTTGAGTATGGTTACCAACTGCCTGCCGATTTCGCCCAACTCATCGTCAGGGAATTCTATCCTTTCGGTCAACGGCTTGTCATCTTTTATTTTAGTCGTCAGTGTTTTTAGCTGCGAGATAGACTTTCCGAATCTGCCTGCTGCATAATTCAGAAGAATCAGTACTATAACAAATATCCCGATGACAATATATATAAAGAAATTATCTGCTTTAAGCATACCTTTTGTCTCGATGGTATATGGCAGGGCTACCCGTACATAGTATCTTTTATAGTGCTTGGCATAATATAAATATTCGTGTTTGGTAGATGCTGACATCCGGATATTGGAACCTGTATTCTGATACAAAGCATTGCGTATTTCCGGACGGTCGAGGTGATTATCCAGTGTACTTATATCCTTAACATCTTTGTCGAAAGTAACCTTTCCTTCCGTATTTATAATGCTGATACGGATATCTTCGGGTAATATATAGGCAAGTGTATCTACATGTACCATGTCGCTATCCGTAAGCTGACGCATTTCTATATATGTATGTATCATCTCGGCATAGCTGTCGAGCCTGTCTTCCAATGCTCTTGTCCGTTGTGCCTTTTCCTCCTTCTGTTCGAATATAATAATAGACACCGTAAAAAGTGCAAATATGATAAAGAAGTAGGAAAATATTCGTTGCTTGTAAGTTAATTTCATAATCTTTTCAGTTACAAGTTACAAGTTACGAGTTACAAGAACAGAAACTCGTAACTTGTAACTACTTATTTTGTAAATTGAATGTATATCCATAACCTGTACGGTTTACGATATAATCGCCATATGTACCAATCTTTTTTCTGAGACGCGCGATGTGTACGTCCACAGTTCTTTCCAGAACAATTCCGTCATCTTTCCAAGCCTTATCCAGTATGTCGGTGCGTGAAAATATGCGGCCGGTGTTCTGTACAAGCAATACCAATATATTGAATTCGGTTTTGGTAAGCTCTACAACTTCTTTATCTACGGTAACGGTTTTTGTATCGAAATCTATCTCCAGATTGTTCACTGTCAGCAGATTCTTATGTGCCGCGTTACTTTGGTTTTCCGCCCTTTTCAACACGCTTCTTACACGGGCTACTACTTCCTTTATAGAGAAAGGCTTGGATATATAATCGTCTCCTCCAATGGAGAAGCCTGTCAGCATATCATTTTCGGTATCCTTTGCCGTAAGAAAAATGATAGGAATATTGTTTCCGTCTTTTCTTAACTGGTCGGCGAATTTGAATCCTGAAATCCCTCCCATCATCACATCCAGTAATATCAACCGATGCTTGGGTGTCAGCATTTTCGCAGCCTGTTCGGACGATTCGGCGAGGTCTATATCATAACCCTCATTTTGCAGGTTGAATTGCAGAATTTCGCGGATATCCGGCTCATCGTCTACTATCAAAATGGATATATTCTTATTGTTTGTTTCCATGTCTGATGTCTTTTCCTTCTGTTAAATAAATAGTGGCTTCAGCGATATTGGTAGCGCTGTCGCCGATGCGTTCCAGATTGTGAGATATGGAGTTTACATTTATCATATTCTGTATTTCTTTTTTGCTCAACTTCTTATCGGCAAAAGTCTCTTGTAAAGATAAGCCTATTTGATGATATAATTCATCAACTTTGTCATCATCTTCTATTACCTGATAAGCAATATGGCTATCTTCATTGGAGAAAGAGAAAATTGCGTTCCGGAGCATTTCGCTGGTATACTGTACCATCTTGCTGATAATCTTTTTTATATCTTCGAAATATGGAGTGGATAGGTCCACTTTTTTCAAGAAATGGATGATGTTCAGCAGCATATCGCCAATGCGTTCCAGATTTGTGGTTAAATCCTGATAAGTTATTATCTTACGCAGGTCGGCGGCAATAGGGTTGAACTGGAAAATGGTAAATACCACCTCTTCACGTACTTTTATTTCCAGCCTGTCCATGATTATTTCGTTCGATTCGGCTTCTTCATAAAGCGATTCGATTGTATTGTCATTGAGCAGTTTTGTGGTTATCTGCATCTGTATCATGGCTGTCCGTGACAATAGTTCGAAGTCGTGGAGAAGAAGTTCGAGTTGCTTAGCTTTTATATTTGTTGTCATGTCTTTTAGCTTTTAGCCATTAGCTTTTAGCCAATAGCTTTTTGTTTTACATTATAATATTTTAGGCTAACAGCTAACAGCTATCAGCTAAAGGCTATATTAACTAAATACCCCTGTCAGGTAATCCTCCGTACGCTTGTCTTTCGGCTTGGTAAACATCTGTTTGGTAGTACCATATTCTACCAGTTCGCCCAGATACATAAACATCGAATTGTCTGATAAACGGGCTGCCTGTGACATATTGTGCGTAACGATTACTATTGTATATTCCTTTTTCAGTTCAAATATCAACTCCTCTACTCTGTTGGTCGATATAGGGTCGAGGGCCGAGGTTGGCTCATCCATCAATAGTAATTCGGGTTTCAGAGCCAGTGCGCGTGCTATGCACAAACGTTGTTGCTGTCCTCCCGAAAGGAATGTGCCTTTCTTATTCATAGAGTCCTTTACTTCGTCCCAGAGGGCGACACTGCGTAAACTGCTTTCCACAACTTCGTCCCGTTCCGTTTTACTTAGCTTAATATTATTCAGTTTATACCCTGCAATGACATTATCATAAATACTCATTGTAGGGAACGGATTAGGCCGCTGAAATACCATGCCTGCAAGGCGGCGAACCTTCATTGGGTTCATATCAAAGATATTTTTCCCTTTTAGCAGGATTTCTCCTGTTGTTTCAATCTCAGGATACAATTCATGCATGCGGTTTATAGCGCGCAGAAGTGTACTCTTACCACAACCCGATGGTCCCATGATGGCTGTAACCGTATTCTCCCTGATATTGGCATTCACCATATTCACAGCATTCTTGCCGGGAGTATATGAAACAGATACATCCTTGAGTTCCAGTATATATTGTTCGTTCAAATTTACTGTATTTTCCATTTTTTTGCTATACTTTTTGCGAAAAGATTTATACCCAATACAAACAAGAGAAGCAGCAGGGAAGAAGACCATACCAGATTCGCCAGATTGGGATCGTTATAAAATTCCCATATCAGTAAGGATATGGCGCTTGTTGGGTTGGTTGCATCCCAGTTTACAGTAGATGCACCCAATGCTGTAACCAACAGAGGGGCAGTTTCGCCCATCACTCGGGATATGGCCAGTAGCGATCCGGTAAACAATCCGCTGAATGCCGAAGGTAATAATACCCGCAATACAACGGTTGTGTATGAACCGCCCAGTGCCAGTCCGGCTTCCTTAAGGGATGTCGGCAGCATCTTTATACTTTCTTCGGTGGAACGTATTATCATCGGCAGCATCATTATGGCGAGAGCAATACTACCTGCCAGAGCCGAATAGCCCGACATGGGGATAACGATCCATATGTAAACTACCACCCCGATGACTATCGACGGTATTCCCTGTAAGAGGTCACTAAGGCTGCGTACAAAACCCGCCATACGTTTTTTGGGGTTTTCGGCAAGGTAAACGCCCACCATTATCCCGACAGGGATAGCTATTATTATAGCAATGGCGAGGATAAGCAATGTACCGGTGATACCATTCAGTATCCCCCCCGGTATAGGGCTGTCGCTGATACGGGCGAGCATGGCTTCCATAGAGGTAGGCGCTACTTCCGTAAACAAGTTTAGATTGAATTGTTTGTATCCTTTTTTTACTAGTTCCCAAAGGATAAGAAAAAGAGGAACCATAGTGATAGCCGACAAGGTGCAAACAGCGAAGAAGAATATTTTACTCTTCGTCAGCCTGTATTTGGCTGTGGATGTCAGTCTCTTTTTCTTTTTCATTTATTTACCATTTTCATGATGTACTTGGCTACAAAATTGATACATGCCGTTATCAGGAACAGTAATAATCCGATGGCCATTAATGAACTTAGTTTTACTCCGCTGGCTTCTCCAAACTGGTTGGCAATAATACTTGCCATTGAATTTCCTGTATCTGATATACTGGTAGGTATGTTATTGGTGTTTCCTATCAGCATGGTCACGGCCATTGTTTCTCCCAGGGCACGCCCGAATGCCAATACATAGGATGCGAATATACCCGAACCTGCAACAGGCAGGTTTATGGAGGTTATTACTTCCAGGTTGGTGGCTCCGAGGCTGTATGCTCCTTCTTTAAGATCGTTAGGCACCATAGCGATGAACTCGGCACTGAGCGATGAAGCATAAGGGATAATCATAATTGCCAGAACGATAGATGATAACAATATACCGAATCCCTGATCGCTCACACCCATATCAATCAGTATAGGGCGCAGGGTATAAAAACCCCACAACCCATATACTATCGACGGTATTCCTGCAAGCAGGTCTACGATAGAACTTACTATCGTAGACACTTTTTTATTTCTGAAGTACTCTCCGTTAAACAATGCTACGGAAAGAGAGAACGGGATACAGAATAGCAGGGCTAATATAGATGTCATCATCGTACCTGCAATGAAAGGCAATGCGCCATATACATCGTTCCGTGAATCCCATTCGGTAGAAGTTATAAAGCCTAATCCAAATTCGGAGAATGCTCCGAGGCTTTTGCTTACCAGTCCGTATATAACCCCTGCTGTGAGTAATATTATCAGGCAGGCTGCAATGAATAATATGGCTTTAAATATTTTATCTTTCATTTATGTCAGAGATTGTAGCCCCCTCAATCCCCCGAGGGGGACTTTGGTAAACCCTGATGAATTTTTAGTTTTTGGATATACATGTCATATCATTTTATAAACCTCCCCTTTGGGGAGGCAAGGAGGGGCTATTAGTGGGCTGCTCCTTTTGCTACAGACAATTGGTAAGTCTCTATTTTATTTCCATCGTATGTCATTGATTCGATGATAGCTTTTGTTTTTTCCAATGCTACCTGAGGAAGCGGTGCATAGTGTGTTTTTGTAGCGATATCTTGTCCTTCCGGGCTGATAATGTAGCTCAAAAGACCTGCCAGTGCTTTAGCCTGAACTTCAGACCTTGTATTATAATTCTGCTCTTTATAAGCTATGATCCATGTAAATGTGCTGATTGGATATGCCTCAGGATTTGGAGAGTTAGTGATAACCACACGTGTATCGTTTGGTATATCCACATTGGCAGAAGCCGAGATACTTTTGCTATCAGCCGCTATAAAGTTTCCGGCGCTGTTTTGTAGTAATGCTGCGGACATATTTAATGCCAGTGCGTATTCAGAGCCGATATATCCTATCGCGCCTTCTGTTTCGGCAATAATTCCTGCTACACCCGGATTGCCTTTAGCTGCAATACCGACAGGGAATTTCAGGGATTTACCTTCACCTATCTCTGTTTTCCATGCTTCGTTCACTTTCGACATATATTCGGAGAATACAGATGTGGTTCCACTACCATCCGAACGGTAAACAGCTGTGATGCCTTTGTCAGGTAAATTTAAGTCAGGATTTATTTCCTTGATTTTAGCATCATTCCAGTTTGTTATTTTACCTCTGTAGATATCTGAAATAATATCTGCTGTCAGTTTGAGCCCTTTTACATCTTTCAGGTTGTATGATAATACAACAGCTCCCAGGCAGGTTGGAATATGGACTATGTCCGCACCCATATCTTTCAGTTCGGTATCCGATAAGAATACGTCGGTTGCACCGAAGTCCACTGTCTGGTCTTTGAGGCTGCGGATACCGCCGCCGCTACCGATAGCTCCATAGGTAACAGGGCTACCTATTTTTGCATATTCTTTAAACACTATGTTGTAGAATGGTGCGGGGAACGTAGCCCCGGCTCCGGATAATGCCGACTCTTTCTTTCCGCACGAGCTTAGTGCGATAGCTAATGTGATTGCTGTAAATAGTAAAACTTTTTTCATTTCATTTTGCTTTTAAATTCTGATGCAATATTATTATGTTATTATAACAAATGGACTAAGGATTTGTTACGAAACGGTTAAGATTAAAACGTTCCTTTATAATAATTCCGGAAATGATTTGGTGTAACAGGTTATCAATTTTTTATAGGCAATCTGAGTAATTTTATATGCAAGAAAAAAACGCCCATTAAAAAAAATGAGCGTTCAAGATTATTTTTGCGTATCAGAAAGTTTACAAATTAATCTCTAAGTTTATAAAGAAATACTGTTCAGCTTTACCTCTGTCTGCGTTTAGGTTGCGAAAGTTGGGAGCGATTTTCAATTGTTTCAATGGCTGGAATTCTGCACCTATCATCATTAGTTGGCCATCGAGGCTGTTCCATGGAGAGGTGAAATTATCGGGATTGGACGAGTCCATCAAGTCGTACCGGGCAAATGTCCTCCATTTCGGGGCTACTTTGGCCGATGCATAAACGGAATAACCGTAATAGTCTTTTTTGTCGATAAAGCCTTTGTTATAAACCCTGTTATATTCCACACCTCCCGATATTTTCTTATCCTGATAACCCGCGAACAGGGATAATGAGTACTGGTCTTTATATTTAGCGTCTGTTATACCGGTAGGCAGGGCGTCACGTTGAGTTTCATCATCGTTATATACGTCTGCGTAAACTCTCAATATTGTATTTTTTATAGGGTGCAGGCTTAGTCCGGCAGCATAACGCATGCTATTGTCTTTTTTTACTTTTTTGTATCCTTCTCCATTGGTAAGGCTGAGGTCGGCAGAAATGTAGTCGTTGAAAGCATATTCTGCAGTAACACCTAAGTCTACACTGGGAGCCATTTTATTCAGATCCTGAAACGATTTCATCACATAGCGGTGCATCCAGTATTTTTCCTGAATGCTGAATTGCATCAGATTGGTTTGTCCGAGATTTACATTAAAGCCTTTGTCGTTCCAGTTAACAAAAGCATTGCGCAGGTATACTTCAAGCCCGTCGGATGATGTTTTGCCTGCCGCGCCGTCAATAATGACCTGTGCCTGTATCGTACGGGTAAATTTATAGTTATATCCGAGGAATGCCCGTGTGATATCAAATCCTTTTTCTTTATTCACGTGTCCAAAACCTGTACTGTAATCTAAAAATCCTCTGGCAATAACATTACCTGATGGTTTGAAAGAAACGGAGTCCTTTTCCTGAGCAAAGCAAGGGTTGATGGCCTGTAAAATTATGAGGCTGAAAATAAAATAAAGTTGTTTCATATCGATTTCCTATTTTTTTTCTGCAAAGTAAAGCTTAAAGATTTGAAAACAGCTTTGTATCATCATTAAGGTTTAGTTAAGATAACGTTACAAAAATACGGACTTGGACAGTGCAATGATTATTTTGTTTTTATATGCCCAGATTTCTGCAAAAATAGTAATTTATTTATATTGTTGAATGATAAAATAAAAAGCTGTTTGAGCAAATACCCAAACAGCTTTTTTACCGAAAAAAATTATAATAGAATTATTTCTTAGGATTCATTATCACTTCAATAAAGTTGCCTTGAGATATGAGTTGTTTTGTAATATCTTTGATGTCGTCTTTAGTCAAAGCATTTACGATTGACAGATAATTTGAGTAATTATCCTCTCCATAGAAATGGTATGCACTCAGTACACTCACCCAGTAACCATTTTGCTTTTCATCTTCCTGGAATTTCTTCACCATATATTCTTTTACTTTCTGGAAATCTGCATCTTCAGGTCCTTTTTCCGCTATGTTTTTCACTTCACGGTCAACAATAGGAGCTATTGACATGGCTCTTTCAGGATCGGTGTCGAATGTCATTTGCAGAGTGGTCTGCCCTTCCGGTATTCGACTGATTCCGGCTTGAGCACGTACTCCATATGTTCCGCCTGCTTCTTCTCTGATGGTGCGTACATATACGATATCCAGGATTTGTTTCAATGCAGATAATGCGATTTGGGTCTTCTGATCGCGTTTCAATATTCCGCTATATAATTCGAATACAGAAGTCTTAGGTGTTTTCATTTCCTGCTCGAATACATCTTCAAACTCGCCTTTGCGTATATCTGCCTTTACATTTTTATATTTAGCATCTTTGTTCCCTGATGGTAGAGATGCCAGATACTGTTCTACCAGCGGTTTTAAAGTAGCTTCGTCTATAGTTCCCACAAAAGTGAAAGTGAATGAACCGGGATTAGCGAATACTTCTTTGTAGATTTCGATGATACGGTCATAATTCAGTTTCTCCGCATCTTCCAGGGTCATTTCTTTCATACGTGGATTGTTCTCGTATTTAGCTTCATTGGTGCGCAGCCCCATAACATAAGATGGCTCTGAACTCAGGTTTTTCAACTGGTTCTTTATTGCATCCATCAATGTTGTGTATGCCCCCTCATCTTTACGAGGCGCGGTAAAGTACAGATATGTAAGCTGCAACAGAGTTTCCTGGTTTTTGATATTTGATGAACCATTCAATCCTTGTGTCCAGCCTGATATGTATGCATTTACATTTGCCGATTTACCAGCTAATGCTTTTTTCAGATCAGTAGAACTGAAGTTTCCGATACCGCCTACATATGGCACCATAGATGCCATGTTTGCATTGTTTATATCTGCATCGGCTATAATGGATGTGCCTCCATAGGCATGAGATGCCATAATGATTTCATCATCTTTAAAATCAGTCTTTTTGATAACGACTTTCATTCCGTTCGACAAAGTCCAGACTGTAGCTTCCAGTTTCTCGTCTGTTGTCGTACTAACAACCTTACCGGCTTGTGGTATCTGGCTAATAAGCGGTTCATCCGAAACAGTTTCCGCATATGGAGTAATATCTTCGGCTTCCACAGCTTTGAATACATTAAGTAATTCATCTGTGGTAGGATATACCAGACCTTCTTTTTCCGGCCCTGTAACGGTAATGATAATGTTTTTGTTATTTATAAGCCCTTGCGACATAGCATTGACCATCTGGGCGTTAATCATAGGAGCAATTTGTTTCAGGAAATTGTATTCATATTCTATCCCGGGAATGCCCTCATTGTCAGAGAAGCTGCGGACATATTCCTGCACATATCTTCTGTTCAGCTCTTTATTTCTGTTATTATACATATCCTCGTATCTTTGCAGGAGGGTTGCTTTCGCCCTTTCTACTTCTGCTTCGGTGAATCCGAATTTGCGGATACGTTCGTTTTCCCTTATCATACTTGCTAATGTTTCATCCACTTTACCCTCTTTGCTCAAAGCCATTGTGGTCCAAGCATCTTTGGTTTTGGATACAAAGAAATTACCATCGTAAGCATATGATGCTGCAAATGGAGCGTCGGCTTTTTGAGATATTTCATTTAATCTGTCAGATAACATGCTGGAAGCCATGCTTTTTACGATACCAGTCATTAGTTCGGCTTGTGTTTTCTTCAGATTTTCGGGCAGAATATCATGCTTTATATATAAGCTGACAACGGTTTGTACAGCTTCCGGATCTGTTATTACCGATACGATAGGCTCTTCATTGTCCGGTACAGGGAAATATACCCTTTCGGCAGGGTTGACAGGTTTAGGTATATCGGCGAACATGGTTTTCACCTGTGCCTCTACTTCATCTACATTTATATCCCCTACAACAATAATAGCCTGCAAGTCGGGCCTATACCATTTGTGATAATAATCTTTTAGCGTCTGATATGGAAAATTTTCAACGATTTCCATTTTTCCGATAGGCATACGGTCTGCATATTTACTACCTTGGAAAATAACGGGCAGTTGTTTATCCCAAATGCGCGATTGCGCCCCGCTACGCGTACGCCATTCCTCTTTTATAACCAGGCGTTCTTCGTCTATTTGTTCATCCTTGAGTGCGATAAAGCTCGACCAGTCGTGCAATACAAGCAAACAAGAATCGATGATGGTCTGACGTACAACCGGTACATCAGAAAGGTTATATACTGTTTCGTCAAAAGATGTGTATGCATTAACGTTTGCTCCAAACTTAACACCGATACTCTCCAGATAATTGAGCATTGTCTTTTTACCCGGGAAATTCTTTGAACCGTTAAAGGCCATATGCTCAAGGAAGTGGGCCAGCCCTGCCTGATCGTCTTCTTCTTGCATCGAACCTACTTTCTGAGCGATATAAAAATCGGCTCTTTTTTCAGGATATGCATTGTGCCTGATATAGTATGTCAGACCATTCTCCAGAGTGCCGAATCTTACCTGTGGGTCTACCGGTAACGGTTGAGGTGCTTGTGCTTTTATCAGGCCTGTTATGGCTAATAAAGCAAATAAAATAATTGATTTCCTCATACTTAAATGTTTTAGATTAGTGAACATGTTTGTAATGATGTGGTTAATTGTATTTTTAGTTCAAGCCTAAATATTTATATTTGATAACATTTATTATTAGTCTGATTTTTATGTAAAAAAATCACAAATCTTAGGTAAGAAAATAATTATACCGCAAGCAACGGATATCATGGCCGCCAGGAAAACGGCTGCAGCAGCGAGATCTTTTATTTTTCTTATCTTCTTATGCCATTCGGGTGATATATAGTCACATATATTTTCTATAGAAGTATTAATAATTTCGAGAGACAAAACCAGCCCTATCAGTACCAGGATAACTAACCATTCGGTAAGAGATATATTGAGTAAGGCACTTAAAGCTATGACAATAACCGATGTAATAATATGGATGCGGGCATTGTGTTCTTCAGCCCATAATACTTTGAACCCATAAAATACATGCTTAAATGTTAATAACCTTTCTTTTACAGAAAATTTTTTTTCACTTTTCTCCATATTTATCAGCCGGTTCATCTATCCTAAGGATGTGCTAATGTATGAAAAATATGTTGTGATTTTTTATATTGAGGCCACATTTAAATCAAAATTATTTATTATTCGACATCCAATTATGTTGATCCGGGCTTGTATCGGCGATTTTTAATTCTTAATTTTGGGAGACTTCGGAGAATTAAGGTCGCAGGTCTATAAGTTGGCTTATTGAATGTGTATGTTGTTTCAAAAAAATATAAATAGTATGGATATAGAAGATTTACAATCTGATTATGAGTCTATGACTGTCTCGATAGCCAGATGGATGCAAGAAACATTATCTCATTTGGGGGTTCCTGAACAATGGATAGAATATGTCAAATTAATAGTATTGCTGGCAATTGTAACAGTAACAGTGTATGTGTTGCAGCTGGTGGTTAGAAAGATCCTGACATTTGTTTTTCATCGTGTCGAAAAGATAACCACACTTTCTTTTTTCGGATACACCATAAATAATAAGCTGCCTCATTATCTGGCTTTGGTTGTACCGTATTCATTTGTCAGGGGAGCCATACCAATTGTATTTTACGACTTCAAAGGCCTGGTAAGTCCGCTGATAAAGCTGACTGATATTTATTTAGTCTTCATGGTGATATGGACTGTAATGGCATTGGTAAGATCGTTTGGAGATGTCTTACAGGAAAAGCCTGCATTCAAGAATAAGCCGATGAGGAGTTATTTTCAGGTAATACAGATCATTCTTTTCATATTTGGAGCAGTAGTTATATATGCCATTCTTACGGGACGCTCTGCCACGGCGTTTTTTGCTGCGATGGGGGCAGCTTCTGCTGTGCTGTTACTGATGTTTAAAGATTCTATCATGGGGTTTGTAGGTAGTATACAGATTACGACAAATGACATGGTACAGATAGGAGACTGGATAACAATGAACAAATACGGAGCGGATGGCAATGTGGAAGAAATAACACTGACAACAGTAAAAGTCCGCAACTTCGATAAAACAATTACTACAATTCCTACTTATGCCCTTATATCCGATTCGTTCCAGAACTGGCGTGGTATGCAGGAATCGGGTGGACGGCGGTTCCGGCGGGCATTGAATATTAAATACGACAGTATCCGCTTTTTGACTGAAGAAGAGATTGAAAAGTTCAAAAAAGTAGATGGACTTGCCGGTTATATAAAGGAAAAGCAGGGGATATATGCGAAATTGAACAAACAAACAGCCAGTGATCTGCCGTTGAATAAGCATGCTATTACCAATTGTGACCTGTTTATGCAATATGGATCCATTACCTGCGCAATCATCCGAATATAAATAAAGATATGACCCTTCTGGTAAGGCAACTGGCGTCAACGACACAAGGCTTGCCGATAGAGCTATATACATTTACCAGTACAACCATATGGGCAGAGTATGAGACTATATTGGCCGAGATAATGAATCACCTGATAAGTGTGGTGCAATATTTCGGATTGACAATACATGAAGAATCATCGGGAAGTGATGATTATAATGTATATATGAAACGGATGGAGCAATAAGATTTCGAGTAGATAAAGTAGATAATTTGAGTATTAGCAGATTTGAAAATTCGAAAATGAGATTGCCGCTTCGCGCCATTTGCTAATCTGCTAATTTTCGAATTCGCTAATTATTTTTTATAAAACAAATATGAAAAAGTATATATTTTCCGTAATCGTCCTTTTTTGCACCTTTTCCTTAATTTCTTGTCAAAGCGATTTGGACAAAATGGGACAGGCTGTGAAGAGTCATTTTAAATACAGGGATACTGACAACGGGACTATCACAAAGATAGAAGAAGTAAAAGCTCTGTCGTATGATAAGATACCGGAAGATAAACGCGAAAATCCTGATGAAGTTTATCTCTGTAAAGTATATGTAAGAGGTACATGGAGCTATGCAAACAGTTTTCGTATCTATAATATAGATGATACGCTTGATTGTTTTTTTAGCAAGGACAAGACTTTTCTAAGATTGGGAGCGAATAAAACCGAGTGATGTGCTGTGAGATAAGGTTGTACGATGAATATTGTATAATCCTACCGGATTAGCGTAATCTCTATGATTTCAGGAGGGGCAAAGAATCGGAAAGGTACAGCTCCCATGCCGATTCCCGAAGTAACATATAATTTGATACCGCCTTTTTCTTTCCAGCCATAGCGGTATTTCTGTCCGGTATTCAGATAGCCTAGATCTTTCCTTCGCGCTTCTGTACTGGGCATAGCCGGTGCATATAAACCGAAAAGTGTAATTTGTCCGGCATGCGTATGGCCGGAGAGCATAAGGTCTATCTTGTTGGTATTCAGTAGTTCCAGATAATCAGGATTATGGGACAAAAGAATACAGAAATCGGATTTTTCGACATCATTAACCGTATTGCCAATCAACTGCTTGTCTTCCCAGAAATCGCCGACACCTCCTATTTTTATACTGTCGTTTCCTTCTTTTATCCAATACGACTGATTGTCGCAGATAAAGAAGCCGCAATCCGTCAATCCTTTCTGAATGAGTTTCGCATCTTCCCAGTGATCGTGATTTCCCAATACGGAATAAACTCCGTAGGTGCTTTTAAGGTTCTTTATTTCTTTAAAGAACGGATTTGCATAGGTTGTATCCTTGAGGATATAATCTCCCCCAAGCATGATAATATCCGGATTCCTCTCGTTTATTTGTTGCACGAGTTCCTTTACATCCGCAGGAGTAAAATAACGGTTGCAATGAATATCAGATACAAAAATGATCTTCTTACCTATGAAAGATGCCGGAATATCTTCGCCGGAGAAAGTCATTTCCCGTATCTCTATATTTCGTGCCTCCCAGTATCCGTATGCAAGACAAAGGATACATGCCAATAAAACAGCAGATACAATAATCAGGAATCTTTTCCTCTTACTTCTCATTTCTGTACTCGTTGTCGTAATCTTCAATAGACCTTCGGATGACTTCGTGTGCTGTTTTTACGTCATATATATCAGTTAAAATACAGCGTGGAGATTTATCTCCGGGCAAATCCTTATAAGTGGTGAAGTAATGTTTCAGCCTGTCTATTACCATAACAGGGACATCGCATATATCACGGAACGAACCGTATATGGCATCATTCTCAAGTACTGCTATCAGTTTATCGTCGGCCTTGTTATGATCCAGCAATCGAAATCCGCCTATGGGACGAGCTTTGACGATAATATCCCCATGGGTAATATCTTTTTCTGTCAGTACACATATATCTACAGGGTCATTATCACCTTCTATATCCGTCCGGTTCAACTGCATATTAGTAACTTCAGCTACCCGGTCGGCACTATATGTCTGAGGAATAAAACCATAAAGCGCAGGAATGATATTCGAATATTTTTGAGGACGATCTATGCTCAGATACCCGGTTTCTTTATCTACTTCGTATTTCACGGTATCAGTCGGTACTATCTCTATAAAGCAAGTTACGACTTCGGGGGCATTATCGCCAATAGCGATACCGTGCCATGGATGAGCTTTGAATTTCTGTCTGTTCATTTCAATATTTTATCTTTCTGTAAGTGTTGTATTTCGTTTTGCGGGTGCAAATTTACATCAATATTTCTGTATCTCCATATCGATTGATAAAACATCTCTAGCAGGACTGGGGCATTTAGTTTG
>Ga0153940_1000139_pt1 | contig 44580 bp, 41 predicted proteins | sample TSNJ024MetaG_FD_104736 | JGI IMG/M metagenome (GOLD analysis project Ga0153940, IMG submission 104736) | Attine ant fungus gardens microbial communities from New Jersey, USA - TSNJ024 MetaG | ecosystem: Host-associated > Fungi > Mycelium > Unclassified | place: USA: New Jersey, Brendan T. Byrne... | reverse complement strand
CCCCGGTCAGTATGGAAAATTTCAATTTCATCCAAGCTTCCCGGTACGGATTGGAAGGCTTTCTTTACTAAAGATGCTGTTTTGTGTAAACCGGCACTGTAGCCAATGATCTCCCGGTTGAAGCGGTCCACAAGTACACATATGTAATTCCAGCTCATACCGACTCTGACATATGTTAAATCACTGACTACGACCTCACGATATGATTGATCATCGAATTTGCGGTCTACGAGATTCTCCACTTTAGATTCATTGCAAGAATCTTTCAATGGGCGGAACTGAACTGTTGTATAGGTGGATACAAGCCCCTCCTGCCGCATGATTCTTCCGATTTTTCTTCTGGAAACAATGAAATCTTGTTTGGCAAGCTCTTTCTTTATTTTACGCGTTCCGTAATTATTGCGACTTGTCCGAAAAATCTCTGCGATTGTTTGGGTTAATTCAGAGTCATCTCCGGGCTGCTTCGCTTCATAATAGTAGGTGCTGCGTGGGATTTCCAGGACTTCGCATAACGCTGATACCGAATATTTATGTGCATTATTTCTAATGACTTTTATTTTCGTCCCATGATCAGCGCGGCTTGCTTTAAAATATCGTTTTCCATTTGAAGTCTCTGCAGCTCTTTGCGCAATTTGATTAGTTCAGCTTCTTCGTGAGTTCGGTTATCTTTCTCGTGAAATGAGCCAGAATGATTGGCTTGAGCAATCCATCTGTCGAGAAGTGAAGTGGCAATATCGTATTCGCGAATAATATCACATTTACGTTTGCCACTGCGGTAAAGATCTACAATCTGTTGTTTGAATTCAGTTGTATAGGTACGTCGTGGTCTTGGCTTTTTTCTTTCGGACATAATGAAAATTTCCTTTCGTCATATAGGTTTATTTTATATGCCCTTAAAATATCTGTCCAGTTTATTGTAGCCTATCCAAAGTTAATGAAATTACAAAGAAAATGAAGCCCAAGAACCAAATGAAAAAGTAACGGCAAAATCGTATCCTATCAAGCATAAAGAAGATAGGAGGCGACGATAATGAAAGCAATGTGGCAATGTTTTTTACGTATAGCTGGATACTAAGATTTAAGATTATAGGGGCTACGCCCTATGTAGCCCCTATAAAAAATCAGTCCGAATTATATTCGCGTAATAGTGAACGAGTTCGGTATGAGTTGGAACCCCGCGGGATGGTGACAGGTATGCTTTATAGCGCTCCGCTAGAACATCAATGTCACCGCTCCGCCAGGTTCGGTTTATCGCATTTTGCATAGCGCGTTCGACGCTGGCGCTGCTCTTATTATACTTTTCACCAATCATAGCACAATAATTGTGCTGGACTCCCCCAATTACTAATTCAATCGCATCAACGATATATTTGTAGCCGACCACTTTCGGATTGACGCCAATTAGATTTAGCTCTGATTGGATTCTTTTTATTATGCTCTTCCTCGACTGTTCTTCGGATTCAAATAACTTTTGGGCAGACATATTCCCGTGGAATTTATTAATAATGGTGGTAGTCATCGTCAGCAGGAGGTCAACAACGTTTTGAGGAGAATAATCAGCCTGATGTTTGGAAAAGATAAAATCTCCGCCGTTCTGGCGGACATATTCATTGGTCACCGGGCTGTTATTATTAGTGGTGATCAAGATATAGGGTGATACGTTCAGGGATAAATCTTTTAATTCCTGCAGAAATACGATGCCATTCCCGCCGCCCAGATGGAGTTCAAGATCGAGAATGATAATCTCCGGCAACATTTCTAATACAAACGCCAAACCTTCATTGGCATCAGCGGTAGCTGCTGCCATGACCAGATGCGGACAGGCATCAATACATCTCACCAGATCTTGACGTTCTTCAGGGTCATCTTCAATTAACAAAACAGATAGTATTCTATTCATAGCCATATCCTTCCAATTCATATAGTTACTAATATTATATTGGTTAATTCGACAGATAGCAATCCTTTAGCATAAATTTTACAGGAATTACGCAGGAAAGCTTCAAGAAGCGACAAAAACTAACATTTTCCAACAAAATTGCTTCCGAAATCTAATTGATTTTCTATATGCTCTGGTTTATATTAAATAAAATAGCTTGCCCGCCCTTGAGAATGGAGGGTAGGATATAATGATTCTATCTTAGGTTATAGGAGGGATATACGGTATGAACGAAGAGAAATACAGGGTGGCTGTAACCGTGATATATAAAGGGAATTACGATCCGACGAACGGAACCTTATATCCGGTAGTGAAAGCAGATATCCGTAAGACGAAGCCGTTTAAAGGTTGCGTTAAAACGATTTATCTGGATGCAGAGGAGCACATCGGAAGGGCTTTTGGCAAACAGGAATATTTTTGCGGTCAGAATAAATCAATCCGCTATAAAGTCATGCCCAGCCAGAGATATAAGAAGGCGGTCAAGCAGCTTCACGACACATTTGCCTTTAATAACGTGATGTGGACGACTGTGAATACAGGTTATTTTGATAAGTTCTATGATGTCTATACAGAGGATAGTCCGGATGACAGCGGTATGATTGATTTTAAAGAGTACAGTCGTTATATCAGGGAAGACTATATTCCGCTATGGAATATAGAAGTTTATACATGTAATAGCCGGGGTACTGAAGATCCGATGCCGGGTAAAAGATATTTTGAATATGAATTACAAAAGAAACGGGGATGTGAAAAAGACGGCTACATGGCAGGAGTACAAAAAGATATTCAGGATGTCGTTTTTCGGGGAAATAATATATACATACGGTCTTGTGGGGAAGTAATGAAAAAGTGGAAGGTATATCGCTTTGCGGCCGATATATCAATCGATTCTTTTGGGTATGAAAAGAGACTGCTGTTCAATCATAGGAAAGAGAAGCCTGCAGAACTTTATGCTATCCAGGCAGTGCTTAATCGCCAGACACGGAATAATATATCCAGAAAAAGCTGAATTATGACGCGGACTGCTCGGTTGTCTGCAACGATTATCATATTTAAGCAACGGATGATGTTGGGAATGGTAATTACCACTTTGCTGATATGAATTCATTTATGTGCGGCAGAATTCTGGATAGATCGGCAGCCGGGTAAAAGAGCTGCTGTTTTAGAACCGACCCTCTAGCGTTAGACCTAAATCTAACACTAGAGGGTTACCTCAGGCGAAGCATCTTTTAACGAAGCAATCCATGTTTCTATTGCTTGAGCCAATATAAACTGTTGTTGCAGGACAGCCATTCCTGTTTCAGGAATTTCTGGCATATATTCTTTCATATTGATATTTTCTTCCAAATACATTTTTAGAGTTTCCACATTATTTGCAATATTTGTTAAACACAATTTTTGATTTTCTGGCGGGAGGTTGTCCAAATTTACTATTACAGCATTAAAATCCTGGTGCTTGCAGACAGGGAATTTGCTTTGTTCCCATTATCTTAATTCTTCCGATGGTTTGTGGTACAAACGGTATTCTTTATGCACAACCGATTTCTGATATTATATCGGCCGTTATTACCGTGTTCATGGCTGTATACCTCCCTTGACTATTCAGTGGCCGTTATGCTTTTGCTTTTTCTTTTGTTGGCGCAGTTCGAACTGCATTCGCTTTTCGGCTTCTCGTTGTTTTCGACTTTTTTCTTTTCGGATAGTCTTATTTTCCTCATGTTGTAGCTTCAAAGCCTGCTGGGATTTTGTACCAACACCTTGCGTTTCAAGCTGCTTTTTAATGGCCCGTTGCATTCGTTTGGGGTTGATTTTTACATTCTGCTTCTCATCCATTTTGACAGGCGTGCTGAATCGCAGTAAGTGCCAATTTTGAAGAAGATATTCATATACTTCGTAATCTTTAGGTTCTGCTCCAAATGTGATTTTACATACCTCTAATAATCCACCTGAAATACGTTCATAAACTCCTACCCAAAAAGGGTCATCAAAATAAACCGTTAACTTGCTTTGAGTTTTCTGCACAATAAATGCCCCCTTGTTTACTGAGCAAAGAGCGGACAACCAAAGAGGCAGGTTACTGACAGAGAACTGCACCCGGACTACCAACCGGGACTGTGTTTTTATCTTCGCCGTCGATTATAAATTTTGATGTAAGCGCTTCTCATTTTATTGCAAAGTTCAAAGTTAAAACTTTAGAATGGTAAAGCATTAGGGTGTCTCTCTATGTAGTTCTTTCATAATCATCAACCCATTCTAGCTCTAGGCTTTTTATTTAACTTTAACTGGATGCCTTGCTTATCTGCGCTGCTTTGAAATTGGCTCACAGCATAGGCCGCCTTGTCCTTAATTGGTAAATAATTAACATCCGAATTTGATGTAAGGTGTTTCATTATCGCTCTTATATCCTTAATATCGAGAAGATTAACCGCAAGACAGAAAAAAGATTTTTGCCTTCCTGCATTATATTTTTCAAGTAAGCATTTCAGAATTTCCACTTTTTCGACTTGTTCTTTTGTATAAGCATCTATTCCTATCTCTTTAACTTTTTGAATGTCTTTTAGTTGATTTCGATGCGTAATGAAAGAATCGTATTGATCAATATTTTCATATTTAGTACAAGGATAATCATTACACTGGAAACAATATTCAATACTATTGTGTTCAAGGCCGCATCTTGCGATTGCACATGAGTGATGCTCGCCGCCGCCGCATCCGGGGCAGTGATTGCCCAAATGCATAACACATAAACCGCAGTTTAAACCACAGAGGGAAAATAAGATATTATCCCGCCTAAAATTCTTCATTTTATCACCTTTTTTCGCTTCCATTAAACATGCATTGTCCCAAGAGCAGGAGTCAGTTGTTCATTCGTTCTATCGCACCAAAGCTAAAATTAATTATACCACATGAACCTGTCCAAAGCAATGTTAAACACACGTTGACCATGCGGTCAATATGTGCTACAATAATTACTGACCGATTGGTCAAACATAGTGAAAGGAGAGATTCCCATGGGTAAAGATGAGCACGAACCGACACAGGCGTTGACACAGGCTTATAATGCCAGCAACGAAGAATATGCGCATTTTTTGAAGCTAAGCGATGAAAAGCGGGAGCGTGTATTGGAATCGGCCTATGATGAGTTTCTAGAGAAAGGCTATGGTGAAGCGTCAACGAACATCATTACACAAAAGGCAGGTATCAGCAAGGGTCTACTGTTCCGCTATTTCGGGAACAAGGAGGGTTTGTACAAATTTCTGATGGAGGAATCGGCGCGGCGCATAGCAGGCGAAGCTTTAACTGCTTTACCAACTGAAAGCGGCGATGTGTTCGCCATTATTAAGTCAATCATTCAGCTCAAAATTGCAGTGTGCATGCGGTATCCAAAGGAAACAGACTTTTTGATTGCCGCGTGGGTGGCGAATCTGCCGGAAAGCCTATTGCGGCAGCGTGATAAAATGATGGGTATGTCGCACAATTACTTTGATGTTGTATGTGGCTTACTGGATGACAGCCTGCTCCGCAATAATGTAGAGAAAAATGTTGCAGCCGAGATAATCGCGTGGGTATGCGAAAAATACACCGAGAAGGTACTGTCAAGCGGTGAGGTAGACGTGACAACAGATAGTTGGAACCGCATAGCGGAAGACTTAGACAAATATATGGGTGCGCTAAGGTGCGGGCTGTACAAATGACCTGCCCCGCCGTAAGCGGACGGGGCAGGTTATTCGCGGGAATTTTCCAAATGCGAGAGCAATCCCGCTTGGCTCATTGTTGCCACGAAAATAAGGAGGTATCATTATGTCAAACAATGTAATCAGCGCTGAAAGTTTAGTAAAAGCTTTCGGGAAAACAAAGGCACTCAACGGTGTAAACCTTGCGGTGGAAGAGGGCGAGGTCTACGGCTTTATCGGACCAAACGGAGCTGGCAAAAGCACAACTATCCGGGTTTTACTCGGAGTGTTGAAAGCGGATTCCGGCTCGGCTAAAATCTTTGGATGCGACGCTTGGAAGGACGCGGTGGACATACACAAGCGGATTGCCTACGTTCCCGGTGATGTGAACCTGTGGGATAACCTGACGGGCGGGGAGATTATTGACTTGTTCGTACGGCTTCGGCGCGGTGCGGACAAACGCTATAAAGAAGAACTTATTGAGAAATTCGACTTTGACCCGACGAAGAAGTCCGGCACATACTCAAAAGGAAACCGTCAAAAGGTTGCGCTTGTCGCGGCGTTCGCGTCGGACGCGGATTTGTACATTCTCGACGAACCAACGAGTGGACTTGACCCGCTGATGGAACTTGTATTTCAAGAGTGCGTGGCAAAGGTCAGAAGCGAGGGGAAAACCGTCCTGCTGTCGAGCCATATCCTTTCCGAGGTTGAGACACTCTGCGATAAGCTGTCCATTATCAGAAACGGAAAAATCATTGATACGGGAACGCTGCGTGAATTGCGTCATTTATCGCGTAACAACATCACGGTAGAAACCGAAAAACCTATTCCGAATTTGCGTGAGGTAAACGGCGTCTTTGACGTATCGGAAAATGCGGGCGAACTCACATTCCGTGCCAATAGCGAGGTGACGGGCACGGTGATGCGTATTCTTGCGAACGCCGGGATTACACGCATAGTGGTCACGCCGCCAACGCTTGAGGAGCTGTTTTTGAGCCATTATGGGGCACAGGGAGGAGTTCATGATGAAACGATTTACTAACACAGGTACATTATTGCGCTTTACGCTTCGACGCGATCGATTTTTCCTGCCGGTGTGGATTATCGGTATTGTATTTTTTACGGTTATATGCGCTCCGCTGTTCACACAGATAGCAAAATCCCCTGCCGACCTCGCGATGTACGCCGAAACCATGAAAAATCCCGCGATGATTGCCCTTTGCGGACCGCTTTATGCGGAACCGTACACCTACGGCGTGATGTACACGCAGATGATGACAGTCTGGGTATTAATTCTTATCGGTGTGATGAACTTTTTTCTCGTATCGCGGCATACGAGGCGTGATGAGGAGGACGGCAAAATCGAGGTGCTTCGCTCACTCCCTGTCGGGCGTGCGGCGATTCTATCTTCCACTTTGACAGTTGCGATTGTCACCAATTTCATCATAGGGCTGCTCTGTGCCGTGGGGCTTGCCGCTTGTGGGATTGAGAGTATGAGTCCCGGTGCGTGCTTTCTGCTCGGCGTGATTTTCTGCGCAGTCGGATTGCTATTCGCAGCTATTGCAATGTTGTTTTCGCAACTCTGCCACACCTCGCGGGGGGGGATAGGCGGTAGTTTTCTCACGCTCGGAGTGCTATATATGCTTGCTGCGATAGGGAATATTCAGGGAGGCGCGTTGTCGTATATCTCGCCGCTTAGCATTGTATTCAAAACGTTGCCGTTCGCAGGCAATCGAATTTATCCGACAATTATTATACTTGTGGAAATGTTGATGATCGCACTGCTTGCTCTTCGGTTAAGCATTGTACGTGACCTCGGTGCGGGATTATTGCCCCAGAAAAAGGGACGCGCCCATGCGAAATCGTCGCTGTCCTCGCCATTCGCACTTGCCTTGCGGCTGACGAAAAACACCGCGATTGTGTGGATAGTTGTAATGTTCGTGTTGGGACTGATGTACGGTTCAATTTTTGGGGATTTTGAATCATTTATCAGTCAGAGCGAAATGATTCAAATGATTATTGCCGCAGACGCCGGCGGAAATATGATATTGAGTTTTATGACCTACATCACGCTGATTATGGCGAACGTTGCGGCAATTCCTGTGATTAATTGCGTTTTGAAACTGCGTTCGGAGGAAAAGAGAAATCGTCTTGAGCCGCTTTATGCGCGTTCGGTGTCAAGGATTGGGCAATTTCTGCCGTATATTGTAATCGCGGTAAGCTTGTCAGTGTTGCTGCAACTTGCGCTGTCCTTTGGATTGTGGATTGCTGCGGGTGCGGTGATGGCGGATCCGTTTGCGCTCTCGGACATTCTGATGGCATGTATCGTGAAACTGCCGGGCATTTGGCTATTTGTAGGACTCTGCGTATTTCTAACAGGAGTATTGCCGAAACTGACCTCTTTTGTGTGGGCATACTTCGGGCTGTCATTCTTTGCGGTATATATTGGACGGCTTGCCGATTTACCGTCCGCACTTGTGAAAATTACAGCATTCGGCGCATTGCCGGACTTACCAATTGACGAGTTTCGAGCTGCGCCATTCGTGCTTGTTACGGTTATAGCGGTGACACTGATGATTGTCGGCGTGATTGCGTATGCGCGGAGAGAAGTGTGGTACAACGGATAGAAATGCTCTATAGGTTCGGTATGTAGTTATAAATAATCGGTCCGAATAATATTTGCATAATAGTGAATAAATTCGGTCTGGGTCGGCACCCCTCTGTCCGGTGATAGATGAGCCGTATAGTGCTTGCATAAGGTATCAATATCGCTGGTCCGCCAGGCTCTGTTAATGGCATTCTGCATAGCCCGTTCAATACTGGCATTGGATTTCGCATACTTTTCTGCGATCACAATGCAATAATTGCGTTCTACACCGTCTAAAACGAACTGGATCGCGTCGGCCAGATAGTTATAGCCGACCGATTTCGGATTGACTCCGACCAGATTTAATTCGGCATGGATTCTTTTTAACAGCCGTTTCTTTTTCTGCGAAGGGGATTCCGGTGTGCTCTGCGGAGATATCTTTTTCTGGAATTTCTGGAAGATTGATTCTTTGATCGCCAACAGAAAGGAAATAACATTTTCAGCAGAGTAATCGGACTGGTGTTTTGAAAAGATAAAATCAGCCCCTAATTGCCGCACAAGATCATAAGTCACCTGACTGGTGTTATTTGTGTTGACCAATATGTACGGTGATATATCCAGTGATGAATTTGATAATTGCTGCAGAAAAGCAATGCCGTTACCGCTTCCCAGATGGAGCTCCAGATCCAGGATGATCGCATGGGGAAGATATTCCAGCACATATTCCAGGGCTTCATTGGCATTATCAGTGGCGGCTGCCAGGGTTATACTCTCGGATGAATCGATACAGTCGATTAAGCTTTGACGCTCGGCCGGATCATCCTCAATTAATAAAATATTCAATTCTCTATCCATAATCACAACTCCCAAATGATAATATACTAACTCTACTCTCATTATATTTACTCATTTGATAAATAGCAACAATTTCCAACAAAATTTACTACAAAAACTAATTTTTTTATAATATAACATGACTTATACTAATTATAATAAAACTAGACAGTAAAGGAAATGATTACATATTGTAAGTAATCGTAATGAATATGAGCATTCTGAAAAGCAAACTATCTGAATGTTGGAACCGCTATTTTAACGCTTATAAGAAATTGTGAGCGGTTTGAAATAGATTTCTCATAAGAGAACTTAACCCCTAACTCCTGGTAATTCAGGTATAAAAAGCGAGAAACTTGTTTTCTCGCTTTTTATATTGCTGAAAAGACAGGGGTACTGTATGAAAGATGTAAAATAAGGAAATACTCTCTCCAAAACATGGAAGGAGATTATCATGACTAAGAAAAAAAACAAACCGATCATACTAAGTGAGATTGAGCCGGAAGAAAAGTTAAAGTACGAAATCGCAGAGGAATTGGGATTATTAGATAAAGTATTAAGCGAAGGATGGCGGTCCCTGACATCAAAAGAGAGTGGACGGATCGGCGGACTCATTACAAAAAAGAAACGTGAATTACAGAAAAGATAACAATATTATTAATTAGTATGACGTTTTTGGTGTAGAGGTTGAAAAAGTAATAGGTGTTTGCTATAATCGTGAAACTGAAGAAGAAGGATGGGTATATGGACAAGAAAATTAATGTTTTAGATATCTTGATTGACAATTTCACAGCTAAAGAAGCCATGCAGAAAACCATGGAATATATGCAGAGTGAACCGACTAATATCGTTGGCGTACTGACCGCCAACAACCTGATGCAGGCAGCGGAGATCGAAGGCTACAAAGATAATGTAGAGCGGTTTGACATGGTCATTGCCGGTGATATTTCAGTGCTCGAAGCAGCAGGCGTCGATGAAGGTCCGATGCTGAAGGAGACCAAGCGTCAGATATATCTGAAGATGCTGTTCCGCTACCTGAGCAAACACCGAAAAAGAGTATTTTTTCTAACGAATAACGAAACAGTCTGCGGAAGAATCCAGGAGCATCTGGAGAGCGAGTACAGAGGCCTTTATATTGCCGGCAGCATTATCGTGCGGGAGAATGAAACAGCTGATGATATGATCATCAATGAGATTAACGGCAGCGAGACAGACTGTGTGATTGCCGTTCTCGAATCGCCGATGCAGGAAGAATTTATACTTAAGAACCAGCAGCTGATCGATACCCGAGTCTGGCTTGCCCTGGGAGATGCATTGGTCCCGGTCAGGAAAGTAAATAAGAGCCGTTTCCGGCTTGCCGATTTTCTTGCCGGACGAGCTCTGAAGCGGGAAAATGAAAAATATAAAAAAGCCGGTTGGCAGACGGATCATGAGTATGGTTTATGAAAATTGTGAACTATGTCCATCGAGAAAAAACTTAAGAATTTCTGAAAAAAGTGAGGAAATGCATAAAAATAATGCATTCCCCCTTTTTTTTTTTGTTGATTTATATTAAGATGGTAGATAGATGCAAAAAAATATAGGCTATCAGGGATGAAAAAATTTGTGAAATATGTATATGAGTGGAGGAAAAAAAGATGATATCAAATCAAATACTTCAAAATACAATTGAAGGGCTGAAAAATATTACTAGAATTGACTTGTGTGTGATGGACATTGATGGTAAAGTATTGGCAACGACTGCCTCGGCATTGGATAACTATGAAGATGCAGTCCTATCCTTTGTTGACTCGCCGGCTGACAGCCAGGTAATCCAGGGCCAGCAGTTCTTTAAGATCTTCGATGAACACCAGCTGGAATACATCCTGTTGGCCGACGGCGGCAGTGACGATGTGTATATGGTAGGGAAGATGGCAGCGTTCCAGATTCAGAATCTGCTGATCGCATACAAAGAACGTTTTGATAAAGATAACTTTATCAAAAATCTTTTGCTGGACAACCTGCTGCTGGTGGATATTTACAACCGTGCCAAGAAATTACATATTGACACAGAGGTCAGACGTGTTATCTTTATTATTGAGACTGCGCATGAAAAGGATACCAGTGCACTTGACAGTCTGCGCGCCCTATTGGGGAATCATTCCAAAGACTTTATCACCGCAGTGGATGAGAAGAATATCATCGTGGTGAAGGAGATCGGCGAATATGACGGCTATGAAGAATTAAACAAACAGGCACAGGAATTTCTGGAGCTTCTGAAAGAAGAAGGGGAAGAAGGCGTACACATCGCTTATGGAACCATCATCAACGATATTAAAGAAGTATCGAAATCGTACAAAGAAGCCAAACTGGCACTTGATGTCGGCAAGATTTTCTTCAATGAAAAAGATGTAATCGCATATAGTCAGCTCGGTATCGGAAGACTGATCTATCAGCTGCCGATACCGCTCTGCAAGATGTTTATCCGGGAAATTTTTGAGGGAAAATCACCGGATGAATTCGATGATGAAACATTGGCTACGATCAATAAGTTTTTTGAGAACAGCCTGAATGTTTCCGAGACATCACGACAGCTTTATATTCACCGGAATACGCTGGTCTACAGACTGGATAAGCTTCAGAAAAGTACAGGGCTTGATCTGCGGGTCTTTGAAGATGCAATTACCTTTAAGATCGCATTGATGGTTGTAAAATATATGAAGTATATGGAGACACTGGAGTATTAGTAATTAGGAGGAACATATGATTGAATTAAAGGGAGTAACGAAAGAATACTCAAAAGGAATTGCTGCCCTGGACGATGTCAGCCTGCGGATTGAGCAGGGGGAATTTGTTTTTATCGTCGGAGACAGTGGCTCAGGTAAATCTACGCTCATCCATCTGCTCATGAAAGAGCTGGAGCCGACTTCCGGTTCCATTATCGTGAACGGGCAGAGTTTAAGCCGGATGAAACACCGTCACATTCCGAAGTACCGCCGCTGCATCGGCGTGGTATTTCAGGACTTCCGGCTGCTGAAGGACCGCAACATTTATGAAAATATCGCTTTTGCCCAGCGGGTTACCGAGAAGCCGACCCGTGTGATCAAGCAGAAGGTACCGGCAGCGCTGTCACTGGTGGGGCTGGCTCAGAAGTATAAATCATTTCCACAGGAACTTTCGGGCGGAGAGCAGCAGAGAGTGGCGATTGCCCGTGCGGTAGTGAATGAACCGGCTATTTTGCTGGCTGACGAGCCGACTGGTAACCTCGACCCGACCAATTCATGGGAGATCATGAAATTGCTTGAAGAGGCTAACGAAAGAGGAACGACTGTATTGGTTGTTACCCATAATCAAGAGATTGTCAACGAAATGCAGAAGCGAGTTATTACGATGAAAAAGGGAAGCATCGTGAGCGACGAGAAAAAAGGTGGGTATTCAAATGAGGATTAGCACGATAGGTTATACTACAAAACAGGGGTTCAAAAATATCGCCAGAAATAAAATGTTTTCCCTAGCTTCACTGGCAACCATGGCGGCGTGTATTTTTGTATTTGGATTATTTTATGCAATTGTATTAAACTTTAATCATATAGTAGAAAAGGCCGAAGAAGGAGTGGCCATCACCGTGTTTTTCGAAGACGGCATCTCTCAGACCAGAGTGAATGTGATTGGCAAAGAGCTGCAGAGCGAGCCCGGTGTTACAGAAGTAAATTACATATCAGCAGATGATGCGTGGGGTAAATTCCAGGAAGAATATTTTGGCGAAAACAGCGATTTGGCTGAAGGGTTTAAGAATGATAACCCGCTGGCCGGTTCCGACAACTATGAAGTGTTTATGGAAAGTCCGGAAGGACAATCGGAAGTAGTAGCCTTTGCTGAAAGTCTGGAAGGGGTCAGGAAGGTTAACAAGTCTGACACCGTAGCAAAGACTCTTACCAGTGTAAACCGGCTGGTCGGCTATGTTTCCGTCGCGATTATTGCAATCCTGCTGTGTGTATCGGTATTTCTGATCAGTAATACGGTAACCATGGGTATTTCGGTTAGACGGGAAGAAATAGCAATTATGAAATACATTGGCGCAAAAGATGGATTTGTGCGGGCACCGTTCGTGATCGAGGGTATTATCATCGGACTTTTCGGTGCGGTACTGCCGTTAGCGCTTTTATACTTCTTGTATAATAAAGCGATCGTATATATCATGGAGAAATTTAATCTGCTGAGCAACATTATTGATTTTCTTCCGGTTGCCAGAGTTTATGAAACATTACTGCCGGTCGGACTGATATTGGGAATCGGAATCGGTTTCCTGGGAAGTTTCTTCACGATTCGTAAACACTTGAAGGTATAAAGGTATTAGGAGGCGCGTCATATGAAAAAAGGGAAAAGATTCATAAGTCTTTTGTTAATGGGGGCATTAGTACTGGGAACAGTTCTGCCGGTACAGGCAGATGAAATTGACAACAAGAAGCAAGAAGGAGACGCTCTGCAGGCGGAGAAGAAGAATGCGGAAGCGGAGCAGGCAGCACTGAGTGCAGAACTGAGCGGCATTATCACCGAGATGAAGCAGACCGAAGCAGACCTGACCAGTAAGCGGCTGGAGATCCAGACGGCAGAAGAAGAACTTGACGAGGCCAAGATCAAGGAAGATGAACAATATGAAGCGATGAAGATGCGGATTAAGTTCATGTATGAAAATGGTAATACCGAGTACATCGAAATTCTTTGTACCGCTGAAAGCATTGCCGATCTGCTGAATAAAGCCGAGTATATTTCCAAGATTTCTGAGTGTGACCGCGAGCTGCTGACCGAGTTCCAGGACCTGGTCAAGGAGATTGAAGAAAAGGAAGCGGCACTGAAAGCTGAAGAGGAAGAGCTGCAGACACTTCAGGACAAGTTAATAGGACAGCAGGTACAGGTGGAAGAATTGCTTGCCGGCAAGAATATTCAAATTGCCAATCTGCAGGAAGCCATAGGACAGAATGCGGATGAACTTCAGGCGTTGGTCAATGAGGCGGAAGAAGCAGCCAAGCGGAAGGCCGAAGCCGCAGCCGCAGCCGCCGCGGCAGCATCTTCATACAGTTTATCATCGGCCGGTTCCGACGTAGTCTCCGGCTCCGGGATTCTTTCCCATCCGTGCCCGGGTTATGCCCGGATATCCAGTACCTTTGGACCGCGGACGGCACCGACGGCAGGTGCAAGTACTTTCCACGGCGGCCTGGATTTTGCCGCATCGACTGGAACAGCGATATATGCAGCTGAAGGTGGAACGGTTACAACGAGTACATACAGCAGCAGTGCTGGAAACTATATTATCATCAATCATAAGAACGGTATGCAGACAGTTTATATGCACATGAGCACGCGGTATGTAAGCGAGGGAACATCAGTATCTAAGGGGCAGAATATCGGAGCTGTTGGTTCAACAGGAGTCTCGACCGGGGCACATCTGCACTTCGAAGTAAGGATCAATGGAACCAAGGTAAATCCGGTGAATTATTTATAAGGTGGAATTATTAATATGAATGAAAGAAATAGGTTTTGGCGGGGGGCCCTTTGCGGTGCCCTCGCTATGTTTTTGGTAATGGCAGTGGTGGTAGTTGCAGCATTTGGATTCGGCAAGAGCCGGGCGCGCAACACCGAAGTGGTGAGTGGTGATATCCAGAATAAGATTGAGAAGATCGACGGCATCATCAGTGAGTCATATCTGTATGAGGATGAGGTCGAGAATAATCAGCTGACCGAGGGGTTATTGTCTGGTTATGTGGCAGCGCTGGGCGATCCATACTCCGAGTACTATGATGAAGAGGAGACAAAGGAACTGATGGAGTCCACTGAGGGAGAATACAGTGGTATAGGAGCGGTGCTGTCGCAGAGTGTGGATACCCAGATTATTACCATTGTCAATGTCTACAAAGATTCACCGGCGGAGGAAGCCGGTATTGAGGAGAATGACATATTATACAAAGTGAACGGTGAGGATATTTCTGCGCAGAGCGTTTCCGAAGTCGTGACCAAGATAAAGGGTGAAGAAGGTACCGATGTTGAGATAACTGTCATCCGCGGTGATAATCAGGAAGAGGTTAGCGTGACGGCGACCAGAAGAAAGATCGAAGTGGAAACGGTCACCTGGGAGATGAAAGAAGGCAATATCGGATACATTAAGATAACCGAATTTGATAAAGTGACTTATGATCAGTACCAGCAGGCGCTGATTGACCTGGAAGACCAGGGAATGGAAGGTCTGGTCATTGATCTGCGCAGCAATCCCGGCGGTAATCTGACCACCGTCTGCAATATACTGGACCTAATGCTGCCGGAGGGAACTATCGTTTATACCGAGGACAAACACGGCGAAAAGCAGGTCATTCGTTCTGATGAAAAGCATCAATTTACCAAGCCTATGGCGGTGCTGGTCAACCAGTACAGCGCCAGTGCTTCCGAGATCTATGCCGGTGCGGTCCAGGATTATAGCCGGGGAAAGATCGTCGGCACAACTACCTACGGCAAAGGGGTGGTACAGCAGCTTTTTGATCTGGACGACGGGACGATGGTGAAGCTGACCATATCGGAATATTTCACGCCGAACGGAAGAAGTATTAATGGTACCGGCATCATACCGGATGTGGAAGTGGAATATGAGGCCGATAAAGCGGATGAAGATGCGGATAATCAGCTTGATAAAGCAATCGAAGTTGTGAAAGATGATATAAAATAACCGGTAAAAGGGATGCTTTTTTGGCATTCCTTTTTCTGGATACATATGCTAAAATAAAGTGAAACTTAGTTCAGAGGGAGTTTTCATCGGATAATTATACACTTGTCTGTAGACGAGCCGGCATAAAAAGGTTCATTTTAAGGAGGATAAAAACGTGATCAATCAACTGATAGATAAAATTAAACAGACCGGGGCGCCGATCGTAGTGGGATTAGACCCAATGCTTTCATATGTACCGGAGCATCTCCGGAAGAAAGCCTATGCCGAACTGGGGGAGACTCTTGAAGGAGCAGCCGAAGCAATCTGGGAGTTCAATAAACAAATCATTGATCATACCTGTGACCTGATTCCGGCGGTTAAGCCGCAGATAGCCATGTATGAGCAATTTGGTGTTCCCGGCATGATAGCTTTTCAACGGACCGTGGAATACAGTAAGAAAAAAGGACTTGTAGTGATCGGCGATATTAAACGCGGTGATATCGGATCTACCTCGGCGGCGTATGCGGACGGACATTTGGGAAAGGTAACGATCGGCAGCAACACTTATGCTCCGTTTAATGAGGATTTTGCGACGGTAAATCCATATCTGGGATCGGATGGTATTGATCCGTTTATCAAGGTGTGCAAAGAAGAGAATAAGGGGTTGTTTATCCTGGTCAAGACCTCTAACCCTTCCAGCGGCGAATTTCAGGACCGGCTGATTGAAGGGCGCCCGCTTTATGAGTGGGTTGGTGAAAAGGTGGCCGAATGGGGTGAGAGCCATATGGGTACCGGCTATAGCTATATTGGTGCGGTGGTTGGAGCAACCTATCCCGAGATGGGCAAGGTGCTGCGCCGGATCATGCCGAAGACTTACATTCTGGTGCCGGGGTATGGTGCTCAGGGCGGCCAGGGCGAAGACCTGGTTCATTTCTTTAATCCGGATGGCCTGGGTGCGATCGTGAATTCTTCCCGGGGGATTATCGCTGCTTATCAGCAGGAGGCTTATCAGCAATACGGCGCAGAACATTTTGCGGAAGCTTCCAGAGCGGCCGTGAACGATATGGTCAAAGATATACAAGGGGCATTGGAGGCAAGATAATGACAGAGAAATATAAAGGTCCGGCAGAGGTAGTGTCACAGGAACCGATTGCTGCCGACATTTACAGCCTGTGGCTGGAACATAAAGAGATTGCCGCAGCGGCAAAGGCGGGACAGTTCGTCTCGCTTTATCCCAATGACAGCGGGAAATTACTTCCCCGGCCGCTCAGCATCTGTGAGATCGATGCGGAAAAAGGAAGACTGCGCTTGGTATACCGGGTGACCGGAAGGAAGACGGGCACCGAACAGTTTTCCCGGCTGCAGGCCGGCAGTCAGATAGAAGTTATGGGGCCGCTGGGGAATGGATTTCCGACCGGCGGCCGTCAAAAGGCTTTTCTCATCGGCGGCGGTATCGGTATCCCGCCGATGGTAGAGCTGGCTAAACAGTTGAGCGGGGAGAAGCAGATTATTGCCGGTTACCGTGATGAGTTGTTTCTGACTGATGAGCTGGCAGCTGCAGGGACATTGTACATTGCTACCGAAGATGGCAGAAGCGGAACCAGAGGAAATGTATTGGATGCAATCAAAGCAAATGACCTGCAGGCGGAAGTGATCTATGCGTGCGGTCCGACGCCGATGCTCAAAGCGATTACAGCATATGCTGAGGAAAAGGCAATTGAATGTTATCTGTCGCTGGAAGAGCGGATGGCATGCGGTATCGGAGCATGTCTGGCCTGTGTCTGTCAGTCGCAGGAAATCGATGAACACAGCAATGTGAACAATAAACGAATATGTAAAGACGGACCGGTATTTTTAGCTTCGGAGGTAGTATTATAATGGACACGACGGTTAATCTGGCGGGAGTAACATTGAAGAACCCTGTCATGACAGCTTCCGGAACCTTCGGCTCCGGAAAAGAATACAGCGAGTTTGTAGATCTAGGCCGGCTGGGAGCGGTTGTTACCAAAGGGGTAGCAAAAGTGCCGTGGCCGGGCAATCCGACGCCTCGGATCGCGGAGACTGCCGGTGGGATGATGAATGCCATCGGACTGCAGAATCCGGGTATTGATGTCTTTTGCGAGCGGGATATTCCGTTTCTAAAACAATATGACACAAACATAATAGTTAATGTCTGCGGAAAAACTGCTGAGGATTACTGTGCGGTGGTAGAACGGCTGGCCGGAGAAGCGGTCGATCTGCTGGAGATTAATATTTCCTGCCCGAATGTCAAAGAGGGCGGCATTGCCTTTGGGCAGGATCCTAAAGCGGTGGAGGCAATCACCAGGGAGATCAAACGACTGGCCAAGCAGCCGGTGATTATGAAGTTGAGCCCTAACGTCACCGATATCACGGAGATGGCCCGGGCGGCGGAAGCCGGCGGAGCGGATGCGCTATCGCTGATCAATACGCTGACCGGGATGAAAATTGATATTCATAAGCAGGCATTCGCTCTGGCTAATCAGACCGGCGGGGTTTCGGGACCGGCGATTAAGCCGATCGCGGTGCGAATGGTGTATCAGACAGCCCGGGCCGTTAAGCTGCCGATCATCGGCATGGGCGGGATTGCCAGTGCTGATGATGCAATCGAGTTTATTCTCGCCGGTGCTTCGGCAGTGGCAGTAGGAACTGCCAATTTCTATTCACCCGCAGTAACGATTGATGTGGCAGAAGGAATCGAACGTTATATGAAAGGATATAATTTTGAAAGAGTAACCGATATGATAGGGTTAGTTCATTAATACACCAGTGTATTACTTTGTCAAGTGATGGTATGCATAACCAATAAAGGAGGACTCCGATTTATGGAAGAGTATAACAGCAATTACGATCCGATGAACCGAGACATTCAGCAGCAGTCTAATCCGCCTCATGCACAGGCACAGCAGCAGAGGCCGCCGGCTTATGGACAGCCGGCAGGTCAGGGGACTTCGCCGCCACAGCAGCAGCCTGGACAGCAATATCAGCAGAGGCAGACTTATCAGCCATACGGACAGCCATATCAGAAGGCAGCCTCTACTTACCGGGGAGCGGCGATCGCATCGCTGATCACGGGAATCTGTTCGATCCTTTTTTGCTGGCACTTATTTTTTGCATGGGGATTAGCAATTGCCGGGATCATTACGGCGATCGTATATATGTCCAATCGGAAAGACCAGCGGGGCATGGCCATCGCCGGTCTGGTTACATCCATATCCGGGGCCGTGCTTTCGATTATATTTATTTTTATAGTTATGATCTTTTTTACCGGGATGAGCAGCGGCAGTAATTATTATGATGATTACTATGATGGGTATGATTACTATGATGAATATGATTACTATCAGGACGATACTTTATAGAGGAGAAAAAAATGGAACAGTATAAGCAGGAATTCATCCAATTTATGGTCGAAAGCAAGGTGCTTAAATTTGGTGAATTCACTTTAAAAAGCGGGCGGAAGTCGCCTTTCTTTATGAATGCCGGGGCCTATGTAACAGGAGCGCAGCTGCGGCGGCTGGGTGGGTATTATGCCAAAGCTATCCATGATAATTATGGACTGGACTTTGATGTGCTGTTCGGGCCGGCGTATAAAGGCATTCCGCTCAGCGTGGCAACGACTATGGCGATCAGCGAAATGTACGGTAAAGAGATCCGCTATTGTTCCAACCGAAAAGAAGCCAAAGATCATGGCGATACCGGAATCCTGCTGGGCAGCCAGATCAAGGATGGTGACCGGGTGTTGATCATTGAAGATGTGACCACCTCCGGGAAATCGATTGAAGAGACCTTTCCGATCATCAAAGCCCGGGGTAATGTGGAGATTAAAGGTCTGATAGTATCTTTAAACCGGATGGAAAAGGGTAAGGGTGATAAAAGCGCTCTTCGGGAAATTAAAGAAACTTACGGCTTTGATGCCAAAGCCATCGTATCGATGGATGAAGTAGTAAAACACTTGTATAATAAACCGTGTCGGGGTGAAATAATTATCAATGATGCTTTAAAGTCTGCAATTGATGCGTACTATGAGAAATACGGAGTGAAATAAGGGAGTTATTTTGAAAACAAAAACAAAGAAAAGGATCAGAATATTAGGGAAGATATTATTTGTCCTGTATATTGCATTTTTAATTTATTTTTTGATTTTTTCTGATTGGTACGGCCGAGAGGGGGAGCCGGGTGATTACCGGTATAATTTAGAGTTATTTAAAGAGATCAAGCGGTTTTGGACCTATCGGGAACAGCTTGGCATAGTTGCTTATGAAAATCTGCTGGGGAATATTATTATTTTTATGCCGTTTGGTTTTTTTATGCCGATGGCAAGTAAGTCTAAGAGCTTTTTTTTGACTGTATTCTTCAGTTTCAGTCTGAGCTTTTTTGTTGAAATCTTCCAGCTTATCACCCGGGTCGGTATTTTTGATGTGGATGATATGCTGCTGAATACGATTGGCGGAATGCTTGGTTATATTGTATTTATATTATGTAGTGCTCTGAGGAGAAAAAGAAATGCCTAAAGTTGAGAAAAGCAAAGAACAGGATAAGAAGGTCAAAGAGCGGAAACACCGCAGTAAATACGGACAGGGAAAGCTCAAGCCGGCGAAGAAAGGTGTGCAGTCCTGTACTGTTGCCGGCGGTATTTTTCTGTTGCTGCTGATTTTGTTTATGGTGACTTATGCATCAAATGGCCAGGCGGCAGCAATAATAGGAGCTATAGGAATTGCAGCTGCAGCTGTGGCGGTCTTCGGTGTCAGCCTTGGGATCAGGGGCTTTAAAGAGCGGGATAAGAATTATCTGACCTGCAAAGTGGGCATCGGGATGAACACCTTATTTGTGCTGCTGTTTATTATTATATTTATCAGGGGGCTTATGTAATGAATGAACTTGAACAAGAACGTTACGCGCTGGCAATGGAGCGCATTCAAAGAATAACCGGAGAAGAGACGGTGGCGGCGAAGTACCAGGGGTATTTCGGCCGGACAGCGGAATTTATTCTGAGTATCGATGAGATTCGGCGGACTTTGGTATCGGGCGAATGGGATACCTGGACGCAGGAGCAGCTGGCGGTGCAGAACGGAGAAATTTATAGTGATATCTTGTCCGGTAATTATGAAAAGAGCTACGCCAATCCGCAATATGCCTGTGGTGTGCTGGGTGATGAGACGGGGGCCTTTTTAGGGGCACTCTATACGGAAATGCGCGCTATGATAGCGTATGTCTTTGAAGGAAAAGAATCATATCTGACTGTTTTGTGTGAATTGTTCATTCAAATTTACAATTGTTTTGAAGAACAGCCGGATCCGGAGTACAATACCTTGAAAGACATTTTTTATTGGTTTGCAAATGACTACAGCGATGTATTTGTGGCTGACCGCATTGAAGAACAGATGAATCCTGACCGGTCTTTTGCTGCTGATATTATCCTCAACAGTGATCTGAATGATTTGCGGTATCTGTATCGGTATGGTGAATATGTCAGTGAAAATGAAGTCCGCACGGCCCAACATCTGAACCAGTTGCCTGACGCGGTGATCGATAAGATGGCCGGAGTATATACTGAAGGTTATCGGATGGGATTTGTCCTTGCCAATAAAGATTTATCAAAAAAGGAAGTGGTCAACATCCGCTATATGCTCGGTTATGAACGGGTAGTCCGAAAGGCCATTGAGAATTTTGCGGAAATGGGTTTAAAGCCGGCGATATACCGTGCGGCGGTGAGTATCCTGACGAAACGGCAGCAGTTTAAAGTGGGATATTACGGAACGATTGCCAATAAACAGTATGAATACGATCATCGTGCTGATCAGGCACTGATCCTGGATAAACAGTTTGTCGAAAGAAAACTGGAAGTGATGAAGTACACCTATGAGCAGAACAAAGATCTGGCGCGGAAATTTGCCGGACCGGCAGTGATGGAAGTATTCGGCGAAGAGCCGTTTTCACCGGATCGCAAGAGCCAGGCGCTGGCCCTGAGTGAGAAACAGGAGCAGCTGGCGCTGATGTTTGACCGTAAATCGGGCCAGGTGACTAATGAATATATCCGCGGTGAAGAACGCAGTTTTACCATTATCGCCTATCCGTCGCCGGAGATCGGTGACCGCTATGAGGAGATTTTTGATGAAGTGATCCGCATCAATACGCTGGATGCTAAGCTGTATCAGGAAGTCCAGCAGACGATCATCAATGCTCTGGACCGGGGCGAATATGTGCACGTCACCGGAAAAGGAAAGAATAAGACCAATCTCAAGATCCGTCTGCATGAGCTGGCCAATCCGGCTAAAGAGACCAACTTCGAAAATTGTGTTGCCGACGTTAATATACCGGTTGGTGAAGTGTTTACCACGCCGGTTCTGGATGGAACCAATGGTACCCTGTATGTCAGTAAGGTGTATCTGCATGAGCTGCAGTACCGGGATCTGGAGATCATATTTGAGAATGGGATGATTACCGATTATTCCTGCAGTAACTTTGATGATGAGGCCGACGCAAAGAAATATATTCATGAGAATATCCTGCACAATCACCCGACCCTGCCGCTGGGCGAATTTGCCATCGGTACCAATACTACAGCTTATGTCACAGCAAAAAAATTTCGGATTGAAGATAAGATGCCGATTCTGATCGCTGAAAAGATGGGACCGCATTTTGCCGTAGGTGATACCTGCTACAGCTGGAGTGAGGATATTAAGGTATGCAATCCCAACGGGAAGGAGATTGTGGCAAAGGATAATTCCATTTCTATTCGGCGGAAAGAGGATATTGAAAAGGCATATTTCCAGTGCCATACCGATATCACCATACCTTACGAAGAACTGGAAAAGATCAGTGTATTTACTGCTGCGGGAGAGGAACTGGCAATCATCGCCGCCGGCCGTTTTGTACTGGCCGGAACCGAGATTCTTAATGAACCTTTGAAAGAACTGAATAGATAAATCAATTATCAAGCCAGGGGCGCACTATTTATTATTAAATATAATGAGTAATGCGCCGCTTACAGTTGACAGAGGAAGAATGTATTAGTAAAATAACTTATAAAAGAGGAGTTATTTATTAATATTTTAATAAATGAAGGAGGATTTTCTATGCCAGGAGTAGGAATTGTAATGGGAAGTGACTCGGATCTGAAGATCATGAGCAAAGCTGCGGATATGCTGGACAAGCTGGGGGTGGATTATGATATGACCATCATTTCGGCCCACCGGGCTCCGGACGTATTCTTTGATTATGCCGGTACAGCGGAGGAAAAGGGATTCAAAGTAATTATCGCCGGTGCGGGTATGGCGGCGCATCTGCCGGGGATGTGCGCGGCGATTTTTCCGATGCCGGTGATTGGTATTCCGATGTCCGGTAAGAATCTGGATGGTATGGATGCGCTGTATTCCATCGTCCAAATGCCGCCGGGAATTCCGGTTGCGACCGTAGCTATCGACGGGGCGGTAAATGCTGCTATTTTGGCAGCGAAGATCATTGCAATCAGTGATCCGGAGGTTCTGGAAGCGGTAAAGGCATACTCCGGAGAAATGCGTGAAGGTGTGTTGGCTAAAGGGGAAAAGATCAACAAACTGGGGCGCGAAGAATATTTGAAACAAATGTAATGGTGAGCGGCGAAAACGGAGGAAAAAGAATGGACTACAAAAACGCGGGAGTAGATATTGAAGCGGGGTATAAATCGGTAGAGCTGATGAAAGAGCATATCAAGCAGACCATGCGGCCGGAAGTGCTGACCGGGATCGGCGGATTTTCAGGGGCTTTCTCAATGTCACAGTTCAAGGATATGGAGAAACCGACGCTGGTATCCGGAACTGACGGTGTGGGCACCAAGCTGAAATTGGCATTTCTGCAGGATCAGCATGATACCGTCGGTATCGATTGTGTAGCCATGTGCGTAAACGATATTGCATGTGCGGGCGGGGAACCATTATTTTTCCTGGACTATATAGCATGCGGCAAGAATGAACCGGAGAAGATCGCGGCGATTGTCAGCGGTGTTGCTGCGGGTTGCGTCCAGGCGGGGGCAGCTTTGATCGGTGGTGAAACGGCGGAGATGCCGGGTTTTTATCCGGAAGAAGAATATGATCTGGCGGGCTTTGCCGTCGGTGTGGTCGACGAAAAGGACCTGATTACCGGAAAGGACCTGAAACCAGGAGATGTATTGATCGGCATGGCTTCGTCGGGAGTACACAGCAATGGCTTTTCGCTGGTGCGGAAAGTATTCAACATGAAGCCGGAAGTACTGAATGCTGAATATGACTGCCTGGGGACGACCCTTGGCAAAGCACTGCTGAAACCGACCAAAATATATGTAAAGGCGCTACGCAGTATCAGGGAGACCAGTGTCCGGGTGCGGGCATGCAGCCATATCACCGGCGGCGGTTTCTATGAAAATATTCCGCGGATGCTGAAGGATGGGACCCATGCGGTCATCCGAAAAGACAGTTATCCGGTACCACCGATTTTTACTATGCTTGCTGATAACGGAAATATCGCAGAGAAGGTGATGTACAATACCTTTAACATGGGACTGGGGATGATCGTGGCGGTCGATGAAGCCGATGTGGATAAGACGATGGCAGCGATCAAAGCAGCCGGTGAAGAACCGTATATTATAGGTGGTATCGAAGCCGGGGATAAAGGAGTTACTTTATGCTAAATATCGTAGTTTTGGTGTCCGGCGGCGGAACCAATCTGCAGGCTGTTATTGATGGGATTGAAGCCGGCTGGATCACGAATACCAGGATCGCCGGCGTAATCAGTAATAACCGCGGGGCATATGCTCTGGAACGGGCCAGACGGTATGGGATTGAAAACAGGTGCATTTCCCCCAGGGATTATCAAACGCGGATGGAATTTAACCGGCAGCTGTCAGAGGCGGTTGATGAGATGCAGCCGGACTTGATTGTTCTGGCTGGGTTTTTGGTTGTGATACCGGAACAGATGATTGTAAAATACTGCAACCGGATCATCAATATCCACCCCTCTCTGATACCGGCTTTCTGCGGTAGCGGTTATTATGGTCTGAAGGTGCACGAAGCGGCTCTTGCCCGCGGCGTCAGGATTGTTGGGGCAACGGTGCATTTTGTCGATGAAGGGACCGACACCGGACCAATCATTTTGCAGAAAGCGGTGGCGGTAAAACCCGGCGATACACCGGAAGTGCTTCAGCAGCGGGTGATGGCAGAGGCAGAGCAGCAGATCCTGCCTCAGGCGATCGATCTGATCGCGAATGGAAGAGTAACAGTGGAAAATGGAAAGGTAAACCTGGATCTGTAAGGAGGTTCTATGAAAGTATTGATTGTAGGCGGCGGCGGAAGAGAACATGCAATTGCTCAGAGCGCAGCCGGGAGCAGAAGAGTGGATAAGATATATTGTGCCCCCGGAAATGCCGGGATTGCAGAATATGCGGAATGTGTACCAATCGGTGCGATGGAATTTGAGAAACTGGCGGCATTTGCTGTGGAACAGACCATTGATCTGGCTATTATAGCGCCGGACGATCCGTTGGTGGGAGGTCTGGTGGACCTGATGGAAGCGGCTGGTATCCGGGCCTTTGGCCCGCGGAAGAATGCTGCGATTTTGGAAGGTTCCAAAGCATTTTCCAAAGACTTGATGAAAAAATACAATATCCCGACGGCCGGATATGAGAGTTTTGATACACCAAAAGCGGCACTGGCTTACCTGGAGACGGCGGAGTTTCCGCTGGTATTAAAGGCTGACGGACTGGCACTGGGAAAAGGTGTCTTGATATGTAATACTCTGGAAGAAGCTAAAGCCGGTATCAATACGATTATGATCGATAAACAGTTTGGGGAATCGGGTAATACCGTAGTGGTAGAAGAGTTCATGGTCGGCCGGGAAGTCTCGGTGCTGTCTTTTGTCGACGGCAATACGGTCAGGACCATGACGTCTGCTCAGGATCACAAACGGGCAAAGGACGGTGACCGGGGACTGAATACCGGCGGTATGGGAACCTTTTCACCGAGTCCTTTCTATACTAAAGAAATCGAAGAATTTTGTGATAAGTACGTTTACCAGCCGACAGTGGATGCAATGAAAGCCGAAGGGCGGCCGTTTAAGGGCATCATCTTCTTTGGCCTGATGCTGACTGCCGATGGTCCGAAGGTGTTGGAATACAATGCCCGGTTTGGGGATCCGGAAGCCCAGGTCGTGCTGCCGCGGATGAAAAATGATATTATTGATGTAATGGAATCGTGTATTGACGGGACACTGGACCAGATTGAACTGGAATTTGAAGACAATGCGGCGGTATGTGTTGTGCTGGCTTCGGACGGCTATCCGGAAAAGTACGAAAAGGGTCTGCCGGTAACCGGATTTGAAGCGTTCAAAAAGCGGGAAGGCTATTATTGCTTCCATGCCGGAACTAAATTTGACGGTGATCAGATCGTGACCAACGGGGGGAGGGTTCTGGGGGTGACCGCCAAGGGGAAGGACCTGGTAGAAGCTCGGGCAAATGCCTATCAGGCGGCCGAATGGATAGAATATGCTAATAAATACATGCGAAACGATATCGGCAAGGCGATTGATGAAGCCTGAAGCCGCTTGAAATCAGAAAACCTGAAGTCATTGGTTATTCGGCCGGCTTCAGGTTTTTTTGTTTGATATACTGGCGGGGCGAGACCCCTACCGCCTTTTTAAATACCCGGCTGAAATACAGGGGGTCGTCGTAGCCGACGAAAGCGGCGGCTTCCTGGACATTGAAGGAGCCGGTACTCAACAGCTCGATGGTCTTGTTGATCCGAATACGGGTCAGGTATTGTACCGGTGTCAGTCCGGTCTGCTGCTTAAAGATACGGATGAACCAGCAGCAGCTGATTCCCTGCTTGTCGGCGTATTCCTGGACCGAAACAGGGTTCTGGTATTCGCTGTGATAATAAAGTGCCGCCTGTTCGACAATCAGGCTTTTTCCCTGATAAGAACCGTCTTTGACCAGAGCCCGGGAAAATAGTAGCAGCAGAGTTTCCATATACAGTGACAGCAGGGTTGAAAAGCCCGGCTGCTTCAGCTGCAGCTCGCGGATGATCCGGTCAAACAAAAGAGTACATTCCTTGCCGGCCGATATCTCAAAGATATGTTCAGGATAAAAATCATTCTGCTGTAATAAGGCCGCTGCCCCGGTACCGGAGAAATGCACCCAGTAAACATCGGAGCATGACCCTTTAGAATAGACATAATGCTGTTTTTCACCAGGATAGAAAAATACCAGTGATTCAGCGTGAAGTATCCTTTTTTCTCCATCTATATAAAAGTCGGCCGTACCGTCGGCGAGATAGAGCAGCTGATAGTCCAGGCGGCCGAACGGGCGCCAGGTTTTAAAGGTCTCATCACCCAACATCTTATAGTGTCCGCAGCTGTTAATTGCAATACGGTTTTTCTCATCGACGATTTCTTCGTTATTTTTTCCAAGATATCCGGAAATATTATACATATCCCTTTCCCTCCTCAGTGGTATCGTGTATAATGCCAGTATATATCAGAAATATCATTTTGTACATGTTTAGGTCTATTTTTTATATAGGAATATTGGACTGATTTTTATATAATCTGGGCAAATGATAAATGGAGGAAAATAATTTATGAAATTACAAAATTATCATCAAGATCCAACCGTTCTCCATCTGGGGACGATGGAAAACCGGGCTTACTATATCCCTTATAACCGCGCGACGGCTGTAGACGTAATCCGCCGGCAGGAGCGGACTGCATCGGATCGGATACTGATGTTGAACGGGGAGTGGAAGTTCCGTTATTATCCGAATACCTATGCCGCCGGGGAAGGATTCTGCGAAACCGGATTCGATGCTGCCGGATTTGATACTGTCAGTGTACCTGACTGCTGGCAGTTCGGCGGTTATGACCGGCACCATTATACCAATGTCAGATTCCCCTTTCCCTATGATCCGCCTTATGTACCCAGTGAGAATCCCTGCGGTGCTTATGTGAGAACATTTACGGTTCCTCAGGAAATGGCCGGGAAGAAATTATTCCTTAATTTTGAAGGCGTGGACTCCTGCTTTTATGTGTGGGTCAACGGTAAGTTTACCGGTTACAGCCAGGTCTCCCATTCGACCAGTGAGTTCGACGTGACCGGTGTGGCCGGACCGGGCGAAAATGTGATTGCTGTGCTGGTGGTGAAATGGTGTGACGGCAGCTATCTCGAAGATCAGGATAAATTCCGCCAGTCGGGTATCTTCCGCGATACCTATATCCTGGCCCGGGATACCAATCATATCCGGGACTATTTCGCCCGCAGCTATGTGGCGGCCGACCTTAACAGTGCAGTCATCTGCATTGAAACTGAGTTCTTCGGGGAAAGACAGCCGGTAACCTATACCCTTTACGATGTGGACGGAATCACGGTGATTGCCAAAGCATCCTCCGGGGCGGCGAAAATGGAATTGACGGTCGACCGGCCTGAACTCTGGAGTGCCGAACGTCCGGTTCTCTATACGCTGGTGCTGGAAGCCGGTGAAGAAGAAATCGTACAGCGGGTAGCGGTGCGCCGGGTAGAGATTAAAGACAGTGTAATCTATATAAATAATTCCATCGTAAAATTCAGAGGGGTAAACCGCCATGACAGTGATCCCAGGACCGGTCCGGTGATATCCCGGGAACAGGTGCTGACCGATATGCAGCTGATGAAGCAGCATAATGTCAATGGCATCCGTACCAGCCATTATCCGAATTCCCCGTGGTTTCCGCAGATGTGTGATGAGCTGGGCTTTTATGTGATCGCCGAGGCGGATATGGAGTCACATGGTTCGGTGACTATTTACGGTGGTTCTATGGAAGAAACTTACGGTGATGTGGCTCAGTTGGAATTTTACCATGATGCGATCATTGACCGGACCGAACGGAATGTTATGCGGGATAAGAACTGCGGCAGCATTATATTCTGGTCTCTGGGCAATGAATCCGGCTACAGCCGTGCTTTTGAAGAAGCGGGCCGCTGGATCAAAGAATATGATGATACCCGGCTGACTCACTATGAGAGCAGCCTCAGACAGACCGGTGGACACATTAATGATGTGACCATGCTGGATGTTTACAGTAACATGTATGATTCTCTGGAAATGGCAGCCGAATACCTGGCCCGGGAAGAGGATAAAAAACCGTATATATTCTGTGAATTTATCCATGCCATGGGAACCGGCCCGGGAGACATTGAAGATTATTTTGAAATGATATACAGCAATGAGCGGATGTGCGGCGGTTTTGCCTGGGAATGGTGCGACCATGCGGTGGATATGGGAATTACACCTGACGGTCGGAAGAAATATGGCTATGGCGGCGATTTTGGTGAGTTTCCTCATGACGGAAATTTCTGCGTCGACGGGCTGGTATACCCGGATCGCCGTCCGGGCACGGCTCTGAAAGAGTATAAAAATGTCATCCGGCCGCTGCGGGCTCAGCTGAGTGATGCCGGAAAAGTATCCGTATGGTTGGAAAATAAAATGGATTTCCTGAATGCTGATGACTTTCTGCAGGTATCTTATGAACTGGAGTGCAATGGCAGGGTAACTGCGGCAGAGAAATTGGAAGCGGTTGACATTGAACCGCATGCAGGGAAGGAATTTATCATCGGTTGTACAGTTCCGGAAGATAAAGACGTGGTTTACCTGAACATCAGGTATGCATTGAAAGAAGATACCTGGTACGCTCCGGCCGGCCATCCGTTGGGATTTGACCAGCTGCTGATCCGGGAAGGGCAATTTACACCGGAACCAAAGGCAGAAGCAAAATTCTGCAAAATGAAAGTTACGGAAGATGAAAAATATGCGGTGATCGAAAGCGATAATTTCCGTTATATCTATAATAAGTGGACCGGAACCTTTGATTCGCTGGTAAATGGTCAGTATAATTATCTGGAAAAACCGATGGAATACAATATCTGGCGGGCCCCGGTCGATAATGACCAGGTCATAAAAGAAGAATGGATGAAAGCCGGCTATGACCGGCATACCGTAAGGGTATATCGGACCGAAATCGAGTGCGGGACCGAAGTGACTATAAAGTCTTCGCTTTCTATCGGTGCTGTGTTTATTCAAAACATTCTCAAGCTGGAAGTGATCTGGACAATTACCGGCGATGGCCGGATCGCGGTGGATATTAAGGGTGAACGCAATACCGGGATGCCGTTCTTACCGCGATTCGGGCTGCGGATGTTCCTGCCGGCGGAATTATCCCGGTCGGAGTACTTTGGCTATGGTCCTAATGAAAGTTATATAGATATGCATCGGAGTTCACACGTGGGGTTGTTCCGGCAGAACATAGATGATATGCATGAGGACTATATCAGACCGCAGGAAAATTCCAGTCATTACGGCTGCCGTTATGTGAGTGTGGAAAATGGCTTTGGCCGTGGTGTCGCTGCCGCAGCGGATCAGGACTTTTCGCTCAATCTATCCCGCTATACTCAGGAGGAGCTGGCTGAGAAGGATCATAACTACGAGTTGGAAGAGAGTGGCTGCACCGTATTCTGCCTGGATTACAAACAGAGCGGTGTCGGCTCTAATGCATGCGGCCCGGAACTAATTAAAAAGTACCGGTTGGATGAGGAAGAAATCACTTTCCGCTTTGAATTGAAATTTTATTAAATTGTTTGAGTGGTATGAGGGTGCTGCACAAACAAGTGCTTCCGGAGCTAAGGAAAGGGCACCGGAAGCGCTTACTTGCGGATTATTATGATGTGTCAATCGATTACTTGCTTGGGAGAGTAAGAGTAAAAAGTGAAGGCTGGCATTATGAAGAGTGATTCAAAATAGGGAGTCATCATCAGCCCATCATTCTGTTTCCAATGTATTATTTGAGGAGAGCAGTTTGGCAATCTCCAAATTGCTTAATTTGGGGTTGTGATTAAGTAGTTCGATAACATCTTCTACAAATGTTTTATTTAAGCCTAAAATTTCAGTGATTTCAGAGCTGGATTTACCATTACCATAGTTATGTCTAACTGTGAAGACATATCCTTCGGTGCGTCCCTCGGCAAGACCTTTGGCATGCCCTTCAGTCTCCCCAGCCTGACGCTCCACCCGGCGCAACTTCTCCAGTTCTTTCTCCTCATCATATTCAAATATACTCAATTGTATCGCCTCCGCTCTATATCTGGTCAGAAAATCTGCCAATATATCTTCATTGATACTTTCAGCTACGGCCAATTCTACCGCTTCCTTAATTTTCATCTGCAGTGCATATGTTCGTACTTTGTCAACATAAAGTGCATATTCTTTCAGGGTTTGACACTGCTCCATCAATATCTGATTTTTTCCATAGTTTATATTCAGCAAGAGCACTTCTAATTCTAATTTGGGTAAAGTCGGCATCTGCTGATATAAATCAGAAAGTCTAATAATATCTTGTTCCGGCTGTTCAGCAGTCCCGTTGTAAAAGACAACAAATGTCGGAAAGGGAATTCCCGGGGCAACCGATGCGTATAGCGATCTGGTATCAATTTCCGCTTCAAACAATCTGGCAATATAGAACAGATTACGCAGCGGCATGCTGGGATTAGGTGTGGACTGATGCTCATATAGACTCAAATGAAAGTCTAATATAAATGAAATATCATTTTTCATGTTGAGATAGATGGCATTATCCAGTGTGTTAATCCGCAGATCGTCAGGATTTTCATAGCGTGTATTATTTACCGCATTATATAAATCCAATAGCTTACCGGAATCATTGAAAATCTTTCGAAACAAGGTGTCTTTATAGTCCCGCTTGGCGGAACCGAGTTGTGTCAGATCAGTCATATTAAATTTTCCTCCTTTTGCAGGAGGTTTTCATTTCGGCAGCTCCTGCTTTACATTAATAGGTAAATGAAAGCATGGATTTTCTGAAATGATTTTAGATTCTTAGACGGCAGAAACGCCTTGAAATATATGATCGAAAATATGCTTTAAAAAACTATAGCACAGTTATAAAGTAGTTACAAGCCTAAACGATAAATTACCTAAAAAAAGGGAATAATCATTGTCTTCCCGTGAACCTAAAAGCAGTTATACCAATAAGTCAGTTTTCCGGGGCCCTCCGGTGGGAATCCGCAGGCATTCAAGTGTGCCGTCTTGCTTCTTAGTGTTCTAATGATAAATCTTTAAGATAGCAACGGTGCTTCAGGTACCGTTGCTAAGGGTACCTGAGCCGCAAATTCATCAGAATTTGGGGTGAATGTACCCGGTTCATAAAGATTTATCATTAGAATGCTTAGAAGCACAGGCTAAGTGCGTGCCTAAGAATTCCCACCGGAGGGCCCCGGAAAACTGACTTATTGGTACAACGTCCCTTTTAGTAAATCCCCAACTCCCCAATATACCGGTCAATGTTCTGCAGGCGTTTTTCCACCCCTTTTACATTATGACTGATGGTATCTAATAGCAGCTCTGTTACAAATTGTGCTCCGGTCATACAGTTGAAGAAAGCATTGCTGTCGACCGGAACAGTCAGCAGAGCGGTGGCATACTGGGATAGCAGAGCGCTGGGCTTATCGGACACCACGACGATCCGGGCACCGGCCTTAGCGGCCATTTCAGCAGTTAGTTTATCCAGCGATGAATAGCGGGGAAAACTGAAGAATACCACACAGTCATCCTTGGTAATGTGACATATGTGATCAATCGGATTGGCGGAAAATGAATTGGTCAGTTCAACGTTTGGAACCATATGTTTTAAATAGAGCAGAAAGTAGTCTCCCAGATTAGCGTTGCCACGGGTGGCGACGACATATTTGCGCTTGCTGCTGATAATTACATCGGCAGCTTCCTCGAATGCCGTCTGACTGTTATTGACCAGTGCGGCTTCGATATTTTTGGCAGCGTTCTTATAATGGATGTTGATGAAGTTCCCGTCGTCTTCGATGCGGGAGCGCTTAGCCATTCTCTGGGCAGGAACGGTAATGGAACTGGAAATGCTGAATACCCGGTCTTGATATTCTTTTCGCAAACTCTTCTGAAAGTCCATATATCCCCGGAATCCCAGTGAGCGACTGAACCTTATTACTGATGATTCGCTGACGCCAAGGGCCAGAGCGATGTCGGTGGAGGTCATAAAGCAGACTTCCGAAGAATTATCCAAAACATAATTGGCGATCACCATTTGTGTTTTGGTAAGATTGGCATTATTTATTAATTCGCGTAGTTCTTTCATGGATAGGCCTCCTGTTTGCTATATAAAAAATATGACGTCTTTTATACAAAAGTTTAACTTAAAATACTTGCAAATGCAAGTCAATTGTAAAGACAATTTGTCGAAGTATTATTAAATTGCTTTATCTCGTTAAAAAATTATTTTTTCTTGAATGTTAGATATTGGTGTGCTATTATGAAATTAGCAAAATGAATAAAATTCTTCCGTTTTTATCGATAATGAAAAATTTTATTCATAATTATTCAAAAATGTTTATTTCGAACTGAAATAAACGGGATACAATTTAATATTCACTATAGGAGGATTAAGCAATGAAAGTAGGAAGTGTGAAAGAAATCAAGAAATTTGAGTTTCGTGTAGGTATGACTCCCAGCAATGTGAAGAGTTATGCACAGGCCGGGCATGATGTTTTCATCGAAAAGGGTGCCGGCGAAGGTTCCGGATTTTCCGATGAAGAATACGTTGCGGCAGGCGCAACCATGCTCAGTGCCGCGAAAGAAGTCTGGGACACGGTTGATATGATGATCAAGGTAAAAGAGCCATTACCGGATGAATATCAGTATTTCCGCAAAGATTTAATCCTTTATACCTATCTTCATCTCGCAGCTGACAGACCTCAGACCGATGCATTGATAGCATCTGGAGTTAAGGGTGTTGCATATGAGACGCTGCAGGATAAAGGTCTGCCGCTGCTGGCGCCAATGAGCCAGATCGCCGGACGTCTCAGCGTTCAGGAAGGGGCAAAATATCTGGAGAAGATTTTTGGCGGTGAAGGGGTTCTGCTTTCCGGCGTACCAGGAACACCGAAGGCCAATGTATTGATTCTGGGTGCTGGTTCGGTTGGTACCAATGCATGTAAAATTGCTGTAGGTATGGGTGCCAATGTAACCATTACCGATATCAACATTCAGAGACTGGAATATCTTGATGATGTGTTTGGCGCTCGTATTCAGACATTATATTCAACTGATGCAGCGATCGAAGATGCGATCAAAGATGCCGACCTGGTGGTTGGAAGCGTATTGATTCCGGGTGCGGCAGCACCGAAGATCATCAAAGAGAAGTACTTAAAGATGATGAAGAAGGGTGCGGTGATCGTAGACGTAGCGGTAGACCAGGGCGGATGCTGCGAGACTACCAAGGTTACTTACCACGATGATCCGATCTTTATCAAAGACGATGTGGTTCATTACTGTGTTGGAAACATGCCGGGAGCGGTTCCGAGAACCTCTACCATTGCACTGACAAACGCAACTTTGAAATACGGTCTGCAGATTGCTAATAAGGGTCTGGAGCAGGCTTGTAAAGACAATCAGGTTATTTACTCAGCGATCAATACTTATGACGGCAAGCTGACCCACGCAGGGGTAGCGGAAGCATTTGGATTAGATTGCGCTGATGTTAAGGCCCTATTCTAATTTAAATTAAAAAAGGATAATAAGCAGGCAGCCCGCGTAGGAATCATTAGTTACTCCTATGCGGGCTGCTTTTTTGACCTTTTAAGAAAACAAAATGAGACAAATTTTCGCACGATGTACAGTGCATGTATCGGAAATTCTCATGTATACTGTTGTTAATAAGTAAAACGGGGCTTATAAGGAGGAGAGAAGATATGCAGTATGGTCATTTTGATAATGAGAAGAGAGAATATGTAATCGACAAAGTGGATCTGCCGACTTCCTGGACCAATTACCTGGGGGTAAAGGATATGGCTGCGGTAGTAAATCATACGGCCGGCGGTTATATGTTTTATAAGACGCCGGAATATCACCGGATCACCCGATTCCGGGCGAACAGTGTCCCGATGGACCGGCCCGGGCACTATGTATATATCCGGGATGATGAGAGTGCAGATTACTGGAGCATATCCTGGCAGCCGGTGGGCAAACCTTTGGATAAAGCGGCGTATAGCTGCCATCACGGAATGTCCTATACGACTTATAAATGTGACTACAGTAAAATCAGGGCGGAGCAGACACTGGTAATTCCTAAAGATGATCCGGTCGAGCTATGGGATGTAAAGATTAAAAATGAAGATATAAACCCGCGTCAATTAAGTGTGTTTTCCTATTGCGAGTTTTCCTTCCACCATATCGATATGGATAACCGAAACTTCCAAATGAGTATGTATGCAGCCGGTTCTTCTTATGATGAGGGGATTATCGAGCACGATCTGTTCTACGAGGAATTTGGGTATCAGTATTTTACTGCGAATATAGAACCGGATAGTTTTGACTGTCTGCGGGATACATTTATCGGCCGGTACCGGACTGAAGATAACCCGGCAGCAGTAGAGAAGGGCCGGTGCCAGGGAAGCTTTGAAAAAGGAAATAACCATTGCGGCTCCCTGCATAAGAAAATCATTCTGGCGCCGGGTGAAGAAGTGCGGATCGTGTTTATGCTGGGCGAAGGGGACCGGGCAGAGGGCTGGATGATGCGGGAAAAATACAGTGACATGAATCGGGTCGATGCCGTCTATGATGAGCTGCGGATATTTTGGGAGAATAAATTCAGCAAACTGCAGATCCGGACTCCGAATGAAGGAATGAATACTTTGATCAATACATGGACGCTGTATCAGGCGGAGATCAATGTCATGTTTTCCCGTTTTGCTTCATTCATCGAAGTGGGCGGCCGGACCGGTCTTGGTTACCGCGATACGGCCCAGGATGCGATGGCAGTACCTCATTCTAATCCGGAGAAATGTCGACAGCGTATTATCGAATTACTGCGCGGCCAGGTGAGCCAGGGGTATGGACTGCATTTGTTCCAGCCGGTATGGTTTGATCCAAAGGCTGATCATAAACCGTTTAAGTCGCCGACCGTTGTGCCGGCTCCGGGTAAGGATGAGATGATCCACGGGATTGAAGATGCCTGTTCGGATGATGCGCTCTGGCTGGTCAGTACGATTGTGGAATATGTCAAGGAAACCGGTGAACATTCCTTGATTGATGAAGTGGTGAGCTATGCCGACGGCGGGGAAGGAACAGTTTATGAACATATGATGAAGATTCTCGATTTTTCTGCTGAACAGGTCGGTGCCAGCGGTATCTGCAAGGGACTGCGGGCCGACTGGAATGACTGCCTGAATCTTGGCGGCGGAGAGAGTGCCATGGTATCATTCCTGCATTACTGGGCGCTGCGTAACTTTCTGGAATTGGCAGAATACCGCGGTGACCGTGAAATTGCCGGGAAGTATACGCAGATACTGGAGAGGGTCAAAGAAGTCTGCGATACTAAACTGTGGGATGAGGACTGGTATATCCGCGGCGTTACCAAAAGCGGCAGACCGATTGGGACCAAGGCGGACAAAGAAGGGCAGATCCATCTCGAATCTAATGCCTGGGCGGTGCTTTCGGGGGCTTCTGTAGAAGAGCGGGGAATTCGGGCGATGGACAGTGTCTATGACCGGCTATTTACCCCTTATGGACTCATGCTGAACGGGCCGGCCTATACTCAGCCTGATGATGAGATTGGTTTTGTCACCCGGGTGTATCCGGGCCTGAAAGAGAATGCGGCGGTATTCAGCCATCCCAATCCCTGGGCCTGGGCGGCGGAATGTGTGCTGGGCAGAGGGGACCGGGCGATGGAGCTTTACGATGCACTTTGCCCGTATCACCAGAATGGTATGATCGGCATCAGAGAAGCAGAGCCGTATTCTTACTGCCAGTTTGTTATTGGCAAAGATCATCCGGCGTATGGCCGGGCGCGGCACCCGTTTATGACCGGAACCGGCGGTTGGGCATATTTCGCGGCAACCCGATATATTCTCGGGATACGGCCGGATTTTGATAAGCTGGTGATCGATCCTTGTATTCCGGCGGAGTGGAAGCATTTCCATATAACCCGGGAATGGCGCGGGGCGGTATACAATATTCATGTTGAGAACAAGGACGGCGTTATGAAAGGGATAAGGGAAATATTCTTTGACGGCTGCAGGGTGGATGTCATTCCGGTATGCGAAAAAAAGAGTGCACACGATATTAAGATTGTGATGGGATAGAGGAGGTACAGCAATGATTAAATTTGGCACCGGCGGCTGGCGGGCGATTATCGGCGATGAGTTTACCAAAGCTAATATTCAGATATTTGCCAAAGCTATGGCGCGGAAGATTAAAAATGAAGGCTTGGAAGAAAAGGAAATAATTATCGGTTATGACCGGCGTTTCCTGTCCAAAGAAACTATATACTGGTCCTGTGAGGTACTGGCACAGGAAGGGATTAAGACACTATTTGTAAACCGTTCAGTTCCTACGCCGCTGATCATGTTTTATATGATGAAACACGATCTGCCGTACGGGATGATGGTTACCGCCAGCCATAATCCGGCTCTATATAATGGGATTAAGTTATTTACAGAAGGCGGCAGGGATGCCGATGAGATTCAGACTCAGGACATTGAAAGCTATATTGGTGAAGTGGAGCAGCACTATCAGGGCCGGGCAATTGAGACCATGGAATATGAACAGGCGCTTGCGGAAGGGCTGGTGGTAGAGTTCAACCCGCTCAATGAGTATCTGGATAATATCATCAATCAGATGAATATGCAGGCCATCCGTGATGCCGGATTGCATGTTGCATTAGACCCGATGTATGGGGTAAGCCAGACTTCTTTGAAGACTATTTTACTTACGGCCCGCTGCGATGTGGATCTGATCAATGAACGGCATGATACTCTTTTCGGCGGCCGTCTGCCGGCACCGGCAGCTGATACATTGCGGGCGCTTCAGACCTATGTGATCGATCACCGCTGTGATATCGGTCTGGCGACCGACGGTGATGCCGACCGTATCGGGATTATCGATGATAAAGGGAATTTCCTTCATCCTAATGACATTTTAGTGCTTTTGTATTATTATTTAGTTAAGTATAAAGGATGGAAAGGATCGGTCGTGCGGAATATCGCTACCACCCACATGCTCGACAAAGTAGCTGAAAGTTTTGGTGAGGCTTGTTATGAGGTGCCGGTGGGATTTAAGCATATTTCAGCCAAGATGCAGGAGACCAATGCGGTCATTGGTGGCGAATCTTCCGGAGGTCTGACCGTCCGTGGACATATTAATGGCAAAGATGGAGTATATGCGGCAGCGCTGTTGGTGGAAATGATTGCGGTGACCGGGAATAAAATTTCACAGATTGTGGGAGAAATAAAGCGAAGATATGGAGCCCTTTATTTTATAGAAAGGGACTATAAATTCAGTGCCGACCGGAAAGAAGAAATATACAGGATCCTTATGGAAGATAAGGAATTACCTGAATTAAGCGAACCGATCAAAAATGTTTCTTACCTGGATGGATGTAAAGTATATTTTAATGACGGCGGCTGGATCAGTGCCCGGTTTTCCGGAACCGAACCGCTGCTGCGTATTTTCTGCGAGAGCCCCAGCGGAGAAAAGGCTGACTTACTCTGCAAAACTTTCGAGGAGTTTTTGGAGCTCTAAGATTTGCATACCCTCCCTTGACAATGTACTACATGGTTTTGAATCATTCAAAACTCTTCGACCTCAGCCTTCGGTTTTTGTTGATTTACAAGGCAGAGGAATGAGGCGTACTGGACGTACGCCGATTGACGATAACGCAGTAAATCAACAAAAACCGGAGGCTTGAGGCGTGTAGTACATTGTCAAGGGAGGGTAAGAGGTGTATTATGAAGAAAAGGAAGCAATATTCCTTAAAATCGAGAATTATCGGCATTGTAATGCTGGTTTGGTTTGTACCCTTTTTATTGGTCGCAGCTATGGTGGGATATTATCTGTTCAGCGACCAGATGGAGGGAGCTATCAACCAGCAGCAGACCCAACTGGCATTTAACCTTCAGAACAGTGAAGAGAGGTTAAATGCCTGTATTGATTCAGCGAAAAAAATATCCTATGATGCCGATGTCGATCATGCGTATCGTTCCTATCTTGCCGGAGAAACAACCCAGAAGGGCCTGATGAATGCGGGAAATCAGTATCTGTATAAGCAATACCGCCATGATGCGGCAGTGCGCGATGTGATTCTGTGGTTTACTGAACAACCGGAGAGTATGCGCTGTGAAGTCTATAACTTGAGCGCCGGCGGTGGATATCCGGATGTTGGTGTATTCTGGAACAGTGATTATGAGGCGGTACAGGAAAAAGCCCGGGAACTGGGGACGAGAGTTGATTTTATCGTAGTTGATGGCCGCATCTATCTGGTGAGGAATCTGATGAATAGCGCTTATGAACCCTTCGCGGTGATGGTGGTCCGGCTGAACAAAAGTTACTGTTTCGAGAACCTGACCAATTTCGTGTCGGAAGCGGCAGTGACCGTACAGCTGAATGATCAGAACTTTACAGTGGCAGGAGAAAGTGTGACCGAAGAGGAAATACCGATTAAAAATCTCCAGTCTGTTTCCGGATATGTATGGAAAAATGAAGTCCTGCGGCTGTTCCGCAAAACGACAACCGATCATTATCAGATGACCGTAAGGGTGCGTCTTTCGGAAGGTGTTTCATTTACTCCGTTTTTTGGATATCGGATGATTATGATCATAATGGTACTCTTTTTGCTGCCGCTCTTAACGATGCTTCTGTATATCACCCGAAGGTATATCACCAAACCGGTGGAAGGGCTGATGAGTGGTGCCAGAAAGATCGAACAGGGAGAATTGGGCTATCAGATGGTCAATGAACCGCACAGTCAAGAGTTTAAATATCTGGCCGATTCATTCAACAGCATGTCGAGTACGCTGAAGTATCAGTTTGATCATATATATGAAGAGGAAATGGCCTTAAGAGATGCGCAGTTTATGGCGCTGCAGGCGAATATCAATCCTCACTTTATGAATAATACGCTGGAGATCATTAACTGGGAAGCGCGGATTGCCGGCAATTATAAAGTATCGCGGATGATTGAGGCGCTTTCAACCTTGCTGGACGGGGCACTGAACCGGGATAAGAAGGCGGAAGTGCTGCTGTCGGAAGAAATGGTATATGTCAATGATTATCTTTTCATTACCGCAGAACGGTTTGGCAAGCGGCTGACGGTTTACAACCACCTGCCGGAAGATATTATGGAATGTGAAGTACCGCGGCTGATCTTGCAGCCGGTGATCGAGAATGCGATCGAGCACGGCGTTCTTAAGCGGGGCAGCGGGAGGGTGGAGCTGAACGGATACCGCGAAGGTGATTATCTGTATCTGGTTATTATCAATGAGGCGGTCCTTACCGGAGACCAGCAAAAAAGGATTGACCGGCTTTTGTCACCGGATTATGATGTCGGTCGGGAAGCATCGGAAAGTCTGGGGATTGCAAATGTCAATCAGCGGCTCAGAATTTTATACGGGGAACCCTGTGGATTGACCATCCGGCAAAGGGATAATGAGTGCGTTGAGGTTCGTTTGACTATCTTAGTGAATAAAGAGCACAAGATAATCCAATAAATAACAGAATGGGTTATTCATTTCTCCTAATCAAAATGGCATAATTAAACCATAAATTGTACACATTCAATAAGCGAATAGGAGGGAAAAATTTATGAAAAAGAAATTAGCAGCATTATTGTTAGCCGGAAGTATGGTATTGTCGTTGGCAGCTTGCGGCGGCGGGGGATCAAGCAAAGAAGAAGGTGATTCTTCAGCAACCGCATCATTAAGCGTTACGACTACATTTGCAGGTGAAGACGGAAACGCACAGAATTATAAAAATGCGATTGCCGAATTTGAAGAAAAGGAAGGCATCAAGGTCAACGATTCTTCTGCAACATCCGATGAAACATTTAAGGCCCGTGTAGAGACCGACTTCCAGACCGGATCAGAACCGGATGTACTCTTCTTCTTCAGCGGTGCGGATGCAAACTCCTTTATTGAAGAAGGAAAAGTAGTATCCATCGACACCATCCGCGAAGAATATCCGGATTACGCATCGAACATGAATGATGATCTGATCGCAGCTTCACTGGTAGATGGTGAAAAATATGCGGTACCGGTAAACGGATACTGGGAAGGCCTCTTCTGTAATACGGCTGTCCTTGAAGCGGCCGGGGTAGAAGTACCGGGAGCAGATTATACCTGGGAGCAGTTCCTGGCTGATTGTGAAAAGATCAAAGAAGCGGGTTACGCTCCGATTGCGGCATCACTTGGCGAGATTCCGCATTACTGGTGGGAATATAGTATTTTTAACCATACTTCAACCGAAACCCATTTAGAAGTACCGGCATCAACTGATGAAGGAAACGGACCCGGCTGGGTAGAAGGTATGGAAGATATCAAGGAATTATATGAAAAAGGCTATTTTCCGGAAAATACCTTATCGGCAAAAGATGATGAGACTTTCGCAATGTTTACAAGCGATAAAGCAGCATTCCTGATCGATGGTTCATGGAAGGTAGGCGGTATTGCCGCAGCCTGCCAGTCTGATCCGGAAGATCCGTCGACATTGGATACAGATAAGCTTGATAACTTTACTGTTACCTATGTTCCGACCAACGGTGAAAGAGAAGCTACCGATCTGATCGGTGGTCTGTCAATGGGATATTATATTTCAGCCAAAGCATGGGAAGATGAAAGCAAGAGAGAAGCAGCGGTTAAATTTGTTGAATATATGACTTCTGATGAAAAGGTTGCGCTGTTTGCACAGCACACTGCGTCTGCACTGAAAGAAGCGCCGGAAGTAAATGAAGAAGACTTTAATTCTCTGCAGATCAAATCGATCAAGATGATGGCGGACGTTACTTCGTTAACCGGAGCAGTACAAGACGTATTTAGCGATGAGTGCAGAGTGTCTACATTTGATGGGATGCCTCAGATTGTAACAGGCGAAGTTTCTGCGAAAGATGCAGTGCAGGAAGGACTTGAAATATACGCAGAACAGAATGCTGAGTAGATCGCATAGTAAATGGCGGAATGTAATCCGGAGGCGTTATCCGTCTCCGGATTATTTATTCATAAGTGAGGGTGATAGAATGGGAGCAAATATCTATAAGAATAAAAAACCGCTTGTACTGTTTCTAGTGCCGGCGCTCATATTTATGACAGTATTCTTGTATTATCCTTTTGTACAGAATATACTTAACAGTTTTCAGCAAATCTCCAGTCTTGGGGCTGCGAACAAGGGATGGAATGATCCGTGGTATGAGAACTACATAAAGATGTTCCAGGATAAACATATGCGGACTGCGCTGTTCAACACGGTGGTTATGATGGCAGTAACGATCATCGGACAGGTTGGTGTGGCGATCGTTTTAGCAGTCCTGGTTGATAATATTAAAAAGGGTGCAAAGTTCTTTCGGACCGTTTATTTCTTTCCGATTGTTATTTCGGCAACGGCGCTGGGGCTGATGTTTAATCTGATCTTTTTATATGATAAGGGAATGATCAATCAGTTATTGGAGATGTTTGGTAAAAGCTCTTTGACCGACTGGAAAGATTCATCGCATGCGTTATTTATTATGATGTTGCCGGTTATGTGGCAGTATGTCGGATTTTACTTTGTGATCCTGGTGACCGGTCTCAATAATATTTCCGAAGAGTTGTATGAATCAGCCTCCATTGATGGGGCGACCAAATGGCAGAAGGTACGCTTTATTACCCTGCCGCTTTTACGGAATGTAATCTGTACCTGTGTTGTACTGGCTGTTACCGGAGCACTAAAGGTGTTCGATCTGCCGTGGGTGATGTTCCCCAAGGGAATGCCGCTGGGCAAGACCTGGCTGACCGGTACCTATATGTACTATCAGACTTTTAATACCAAGAATGTCGATTACAGCTCGGCCATCGCGGTTCTGATTGTAGTACTGGGTATCATAACCTCGAAGGTGGTCAACAAAGTATTCAAAGAAGCGGATTATTAGGGGGGATGAACATGAAGAAAACAAAATTTTCGGGCTGTACAGTTCTTATCTATATCATACTTTCTTTCTGGGCATTGACAACGATTTATCCAATTGTTTGGATCATTCAGAACTCATTTAAAGCCAAGGATCAGATTCTGGCCGATTCCTTTTCGCTGCCGTTGGGTGACGTCTTTACTTTGTCCAACTATAAAACGGCATTTGAGCGGCTGGATATCTTCAGTGCTTACCGCAACAGTATTGTGATTTCCACTACCGTGGCGGCGGTGGTAATACTGCTGGCAGGATTTGCAGCATTTGCTCTGGTGAGATACTATTTTAAGGGTAAAGGAGCGTTGCAGTCGCTGATAATTGCGGGGATGATGTTTCCAGTATTCTCCACCATTATCCCGGTATTCCGGATGCTGAACAGCTGGGGAATGGTAAATACTGAGAATCTGTGGCTATCGCTCTTGTCAGTTGCGCTGCCGCAGATTGCGGGGAACCTGTCCTTTGCGATCGTAGTCCTGAGCGGCTATATTAAATCGCTGCCGATCGAACTGGAAGAAGCAGCTTATCTGGAAGGGTGCAACGCGGTTCAGATATTCTTTAAGGTAATTATGCCGCTGGCCAAACCGTCCTTTGCGACAGTAGCTATATTCTCATTTCTATGGAGCTATAATGACCTGTTTACCCAGATGTTCTTATTGCGTCTGCCGGAACAGCGGGCGATCACCAGACTGCTTAATGAGCTGACTTCGATGGAAGGGACCAATTACGGGCTGATGGCGGCGGCAGTAGCACTGGTTGTGATTCCTGTCATTGTCGTATATATTATTTTGCAGAAGCATATTATAAAAGGCATGACAGCAGGAGCGGTAAAAGGGTAGTGCTTTTGACCGGGAAGATGGTATACTAGGGGTAGAAAAGGGTGATTAGATGTATAAAGTTATATTGATCGACGATGAACCTATCATTGTGGAAGGCCTCACCCGGGTGATCGGATGGGAGACCTATAATTGTGATATTGCCGGAACGGCAAGTGACGGCAATGAAGGTCTGGAAGTGATCCGGGAGAAGAAGCCTGATATTATCATTACCGATATATCGATGCCGGAAATAGACGGCTTGACGATGATCGCGGGCCTCAAATCAGAATTCCCCGATCTGGAGATCTGTATTTTGACCGGATATCGTGAATTTGAATATGCCCAAAGGGCGATTTCTCTGGGTGTGACCCGCTTTTTATTGAAACCTTCCAACATGGGGCAGATTGAGGAAGCGCTGGAGGTTATGACCGGGAATCTGAAGAAGAAAAATATTACCGCATCAGACGATGAAGAGCAAAAGGGCGAAGATACAGCTTCCAGCTTTATCGTAAAGAATGCACTTGAATATATCGATAATAATTTTACCAGAAAGCTTACATTGATAGAGGTGGCAGAGAAGACTTATGTCAGTCAATGGCATTTGAGTAAGCTGCTCAACCGCTATACCGGGAAAAATTTTTCCGAGCTTTTGAATCATGCCAGGATAAAAAGGGCGAAAGAACTGTTAGAAGATCCGGCGCTGCGGATCGGAGACGTCGCTGAACAGGTGGGATTTTTTGATATGGCCCATTTTTCACGGGTGTTTAAAAAGCAGACCGGTGTATCGGCAAATGAATATCGGAATACAACATTAGGATAAGTTAGGTCCGCCCCGGATATAAGACGGTGATCCCGTCCGGGTGGTAAACAACAGACAGGCGCTTGACCTGTGCTTCTAAGCATAAAAAATACAGTTCTGAAGTGACCCCCAAAAGTTGGACTTTTATCGGAGTAGTTATGCTACTCCGATTTTTTGATGTTTTTCTCTGTATTGAACAGGACTCATCCAGTTCAATTTCTTCTTCATTCGATTATTATTG